>Ga0326511_10002395_pt1 | contig 15248 bp, 8 predicted proteins | sample 0_2496_0518_D_FD_203701 | JGI IMG/M metagenome (GOLD analysis project Ga0326511, IMG submission 203701) | Bovine rumen microbial communities from UC Davis, California, United States - 0_2496_0518 | ecosystem: Host-associated > Mammals > Digestive system > Stomach > Rumen | place: USA: California...
CGTCGTTGAGATTGGCTACCAGCATCAACAAGACGAGGATGCCGAAGCCCACATACTCGGCGCGTATCATGAAGGTCTCCGAAGGCTTACGGCGCGTGATCATCTCATAGATGAGGAACAGCACGTGCCCGCCATCGAGTGCCGGGATGGGCAGGATGTTCATGAAGGCGAGGATGATGCTCAGGAAGGCCGTCATCTTCCAGAAGAGATACCAGTCCCACATCGGCGGGAAAAGGCTTCCGATGGCTCCGAATCCGCCTAACGACTTGGCACCATCGGCAGTGAAGACGTATTTCATGTCGCCCACATAGCCGGCCAACACGTTCCATCCGTACTTGATGCCTGCGGGGAAGCTCTCAAGGAAGCTGTATTCGCGGGTATAGGGCTCGTAGATGCCGGCAAGGGTCTTGACGAAGAATCCCATCTTGAGGTCTGATGTCAGGGCTGTGCTGAGAGTGTCGCGCACCATAGCTGCCTTTGCCACCAGGCTGTCAGTGCTGCCCATCACCAGTCCCTGGCGCTCCACAACGAGCGACACCGTACGTATGCGGAGACTGTCCTCGCTCGTCTTGGCGGCGGTCATCATGTCGCCAAGGATACCTATCTGGTCGGAGAACTCGTTGTAGCTGTCGATAGGCTTGCCGTTGAAGGCTACGATCTTGTCGCCTTTTTGCAGGCCGATCTTTGCGGCAGGCGAGTCGGCCATCACACTGTCGATTTCAGCGGGAATGAGCGGGCGCACAAACGACGGCTCTGCCTTCAGCATGCCTAAGAGGTTGAGGTCGCCGGGCAGCGAGAGGCTCATCGGCTTGCCGTCTCGTATCAGGTCGGCACGGGTGGCCTCGGAGAGGTCGCGGTAGAGGTCGGCAGAGAAGTCCTTGAATGCTCCCTTGTCTGTGCCTGTCAGAATGTCACCGTCCTTGAATCCCAAGGCCTTGGCCTCGCTGTTGAACTTCATGCCGAGCGTCATGTCCTTCACGGGGATGTAGGTGTCGCCCCAGTAGAAGAGGATCATCGAGTAGATGAACAGGGCCAGCAGGAAGTTCACCAGCACGCCGCCAATCATGATCAGCAGGCGCTGCCAGGCAGGCTTAGAGCGAAACTCCCAGGGCTGTTCCGGCTGTTTCATCTGCTCCGTGTCGAAACTCTCGTCTATCATGCCCGCTATCTTGCAGTAGCCGCCTAAGGGCAGCCAGCCTACGCCGTACTGCGTGTCGCTTCCTTTGGGTTTCCACTTGAAGAGACTGCCGTCCCACTTCCAGATGCTGGGGTCGAAGAATAGATAGAACTTCTCCACCCTCACTCCGAACAGCTTTGCGAAGAAGAAGTGCCCTCCCTCGTGGAGCAGCACCAGCAGGCCGATGGCCAGCATAAACTGTAATGCTCTTATTAAGATGATATCCATATTTTTAAGGTATAAGTGAAAAGTGAAAAATTTGCTTCCGCTCTTCATCTTCACGTTCATTATTTATTCTGTCTGTTTGTTGTGGGGAAATGGCGGTAGCAAATTTTTCACTTTTCACTATTCCCTTTTCCCTTCAATAACTCCGTTGCTATCCGCCGCGCCTCGGCATCGGTCCTGACATAGGTGTCGTAGTCGGGAGCCTTGTCGAAGGTGGCGCGCTGCATCGTCTCGGCGATAATGTCACCCATTTCGAGGAATCCGCAGCGGTCTTCGAGGAAGGCGCGGTTCACAATCTCGTTGGCGGCATTCACGATGCAGGGCATGTTGCCGCCCTTGTCGATGGCCTCATACGCCATTGCCAGACAGCGGAACTTTCCGAGGTCGGGCTCGAAGAACTCCAGCGGGTGTTTGAACAGGTCGAGCCGCTCGCCGCTCAGTGGCAGGCGCTGGGGGAAGGAGAAGGCATACTGTATGGGCAGTCTCATGTCGGGCACGCCGAGCTGGGCTTTTACGCTGCCGTCGCGGAACTGCACGGCGGAGTGGACTATTGATTGCGGATGTACCAGCACCTGTATCTGCTTGGCATCCACGCCGAAGAGCCACTTGGCCTCTATCACCTCGAACCCCTTGTTCATCATCGAGGCCGAGTCGATGGTGATTTTCGCTCCCATGTCCCATGTCGGGTGCTTCAGGGCATCGGCTTTCGTCACGTGGGCTATTTCCTCCATCGACTTCGTGCGGAAAGGGCCACCGGATGCCGTCAGTAGGATTTTCTCTATGGGGTTCTGGTCCTCGCCCACGAGACTCTGGAAGATGGCGGAGTGCTCGCTGTCTACGGGCAGGATAGGGGTGTGGTACTGCTGGGCGAGCTGCAGGATCAGCTCTCCTGCCACCACGAGCGTCTCCTTGTTGGCCAGGGCGATGGCCTTGCCAGCGCGGATGGCGTGGATGGTGGGCGAGAGGCCTGCAAAGCCTACCATCGCCGTAAGCACCATGTTGATGGGGCCTGCCTCTACAATCTCGTCGAGGGCCTTGCTGCCGGCATACACCTTCACGTCGGGCATGTCGCTCATCAGCCGTTTCAGCTCGTCATAGCGCTGCTCGTTGGCTATGACGATGGCGGCGGGCTTGAACTTGTGGGCCTGCTCTGCCAGCAGTTCCACACGGTTGTTGGCTGTCAGGCAGTAGACCTCATACAGGTCGGCGTGCTCTTCTATCACTTCGAGTGCCTGTGTTCCTATCGACCCCGTGGAGCCGAGGATGGCTATTTGTCTTATCTCTTCCATTGATTAACTTTCTCAAATTTGGGCGCAAAAGTACAAAAAATAATCCATTTTACGTGAATATCTGCGCATCTTTTTAATGTTTTTCACTTCTTTAAAAAACAAAACGGGTGGTACGGCGATACGGTGGTACGGCGTTGGGACAGCACGCTGCATCACCGTATCACCGCACCACCGCACCATTGGGTGGTTTTACTACTACCTGACTCGGTGTTTGGGAAAACCAAAGCGGGGGCTTGGTCGTAAGGCTATCTGACGATCACCTTGCGGCTGCCTCGGCCGTTGCGCACCACGTAGATGCCTGGCGTGAGCGGGAGTCGCATGGTGCCCTCGCCCTCTGCCACGCGGCGGCCGTCGGCACTGTAGACGGCCCATGGGCCAGCCTGGCTGTTGAGGGTGACATCGCGGATGGAGGATGAGACGAACTCCACCTCGGGCTTTACATCCTTGGCCTCGCGCCAACCCACATGGTCGGTAGCCACTGTGCAGAAGGCGTAGCTCGTGTTGGCATCGTAGGGCAGGGTATAGGTGTCGCCTGTTACCTGCCAGCTTGCCAGTTCGGCTTCTCCGCCGTTACGGAACACGTAGACATCGTAGCTGGCGATGCCGGAGGTGGTATCACTGCCCTCAATGGTAAGGACAAGCTTGCCGCCCTGCTCCTCCACCTTGGTGATCCTTGATGTGGGATAGTCGGTGTCGAAGGTGTTCACGTAGGTGTTGGTCTCGATGGGTGCGTTGGCATCGAAGATGATGGTGGCTTTGTTGCTGACGCTGCTGCCGTTTTGTGGGTTATGCTTATGGACGACGGCAAACGTCACAAAGCCCTCACCATCCTGATTACCGTTGTTGGGCACGAGAAATCCCAAGTCGGGATCCTCTATCGGCTTGCCCTTGCCGTCGAGTGACACCATGCTCCACGAGGCCTCGCCCGTCTGGCTGTCGAACTTACCCGTGACGCGCACTGTTATCTCTTTTCCATTTACTTCTGTCTTGACGTCACGTGTGAACTCCTTGGTTCGTGAGCCGCCAACGCTCCACTGCCGGTTAGCCCAGCCGAAGGAGGTGAAACCGAAGGTACCCAGGTCGTAGCAGGCTGCATCGAGACGGTCGTGGATGTAGACCTCGTGGGCGGGTGCCGTGGCTGTCGACTTGTTCTCGTAGGTGATGGTGTAGGCCATGTTGTGGATGGGCTTGATGTAGTGGCGCTGGTCATCGTAGCCAGCAGGGCCTATCATCTCGTTGGGGTCGTAGCTGCCCACGCCCTTCACCTCCTTTTTCTGCGGATCGCCGCTGACGCAGGCCTTGGCATCGCGATAGTGGGTGAAGAGGCTCCAGCTGGTCTGACTGAGCCAGTAGCACCAGCGGCCTGCAGCGCTGAAGGGGAACACATCCATGCCGCAGCTGAATGCCGTACTGACGGCATTGGTGAAGAAGGTGGTCCAGGGCTTCTCCTTCTCTGTGGCGGCCTGGTAGACGGTCTTGCCGGCACTGTAGATGCAGCCCACACCAGGAATCTGTCCGATGCCTTCCTCTGCCAGTCCCTGCAGGAGGTAGTTGGCGATGCACTCGCCCTGCTCGAAGGTGAAGAGGCGGCGGATGGCGCGCGTGTTGCTGCCATAAGGATTGGCATCAGGGTCGTAGGCACCCCAAGGCTGGTCGATGGCGTAATGCATGGTGATGATGTCGCCGCCAGCGCCCTGCTCATTCGAACGGTGACGGATGCGGAAGGTCTTGTGGTTGGTGCTGTTGGGGCCGATGTAGGGAATCATGAACGAGTAACAGCGCAGCGAGTCGCCGTTGGCATCGGCCACCATCGTATATTCGCCTAAGCTCTTCGCTACCTGCAGGCCGAAGTCCTCGAGGGCGTAGTTGCAGAGTTGGAAGTCGAAGTCGAACGACACATCGGTCATGCCCTTATTGTCGGAGATATAAAGGTAGATGGGTATGTTGTAGGCTGGTACACTGGAGCGGTTGCCGTAGTCGATGGAGAAATCCTTCCACTTGTTGAAGAGCGAACGGCTCCAGCCATTGATCTGCATCCACACGTCAGGCTCGCCGCTGCCCTTGGCCACCACTTCGAAGGCTTGCTTCAGCGTGTCTTTGCCCAGAATGAGGTCGTACTTGCCCACTGCAGCCTTCGAGAGGTCGAAAACGGCCTGTGCCAGCTGGTCGGCAGTTTCGAGGTCGGAGGGGTTGTAGCGGTCGCCGTACTCGAAAGGCCACTTGCCCTCGATGTCGCCGCCAGCGCCGTGCAGAATCACCTTCGGCTGTGTCCAGTAGTCGAGTTTGTAGTTGCCGATAATTTTCAGGCGCACACCCTCGGCCTGGGCAGCCTGCTGGGGTTCCACCCCTTGCAGGGCACTGCCGGCTTCAACGGTTTTCGAGACGGCAGCATAGGCGTTGTCGTTGCAGGCAGCCATGATGAGTGTGTGGGCGCCGTCCTGGTAGATGTTGAACTGCGGCGCGCGGATGGTGTCGGTCTGGTAGCGGTAGTAGGCTTTCTTCTGCTCAAAGAGCCAGTAGACGGCCTCGCCGTTCTCACTCTTGTCAATCAGCGAGAGCTTCAGACCAGTCAGGTCTTTGGCGTAGTCGAAGTCGGCCTTCGGCGGATGGATGCCGTTGTGGGCTGTCAGCTCCGCATCGAGCAGGGCCACAGCGTCGTTACCATACTGGCTCTGGTCTTTCAGCGTACCGTCGAAGGTGAGCAGCAGGCGGCAGTCGGCATCCTTGCCATCTCGGGTGTTATGGATGTGGTCGTGAATCTCCTCTGCCGAAAGGGCGCGGCTCCAGATGGCGAAGTTGTCCATGAGGCCCTCGCTCTTGCCGAAGCCGTTGTTGCGGCCCAGGCAGATGGGGTTGTTGCCCTGCAGGATGTCGCCGTAACCTGTCTCTGTGCCTGTCAGCACACCATCTACGTAGAGGCGGAAGTTGTCTTTCTCCACGCTGCTGTCGTAGGTGATGGCGACGTGGTGCCAGCGGCTCTTCTTCCATAGGTAGTAGCGGAAGTCGCCGTTCACGTTGATTTGCACGCCATTGCCGTCGGTAGCCTTCTGTGTGGTCAGGCCGGCGTAGATGTATTGGTAGCCGGCCCTGTCGGCCTGGAGCTGGATGAACCAGCCACCCTGATACTTGCTGCCCTCCTGCGTGGCGCTGCTGTTGGTACACGATGCCAGCTGCCAGGTTTCAACCACATCGGGTTTCACCCAGAACTCCACGGTCATGGCTTTCTTCAGGTTGAGGCTCGCCGACATCGGCACCACCACGCGGTGCTGGGGTGCGTACTCGTCTTCGAGGCTGAGCGCCATATTCTGGCCTGAGGGCGCAGGCTCTGGTTCCACGCGACGGTAGCAGATGTCGCGCGAGGCGAGCTTGCCCGAGCCGTCCACATAATAGCTGCTGCCCGATGGCACCAGCACGGGCATCTGGTATTGCAGGAACCAGTGCTGCAGGCCGTTGTTGTCGAAGACGACGCGCAGGGCATGGTTGTTGCTGCGGTAGAAGCCTTGCCACGTCTCGCTGCCGATGGCGAAGTTGCGGCTCAGCGTCTTGAAGCCGTCCTTGGTCTCGGCATAGAAGAAGCGGTTACCCGTCAGTATGGTGTGGCTGCCCGTGGCGTCGGTGGGGTCGATGGCAATCCAGTAGTCGCGGCAGGGGTTGTATCTGTCGGCATCCTTGCCGCTGGCTATCAGAGACTGCTGCTGGGTGCTCCACGTCTGGCCGCCGTCGTTAGAGTAATAGAGCAGATGGTAGCTATTCTTCGTGGTGAGGATATACACGTTCTGCCCCTTGGCGGCAATCATGCCGTGGCTGCCTTTCGACTCGGGCAGCCACTGGGCCTTGCTCCATGTCTGACCGCCGTCGGTAGACTTCTGGTAAAGCGTAAAATCGTAGTTCCAGCCGCCCGTGACTTCCTCAAGGCCGGGATTGCCCTGGTACATCACGTGGATGGTTTGACCGTCCATCACCATCTGCGGGTGGTAGTTGTAGCTCTCACCATTGCCACCACTCATCACGTCGCTGTTCGCAAACGGCACCTCCTTGTCGCCGTATTTGCAGACGGGAGCGATGCTCTTCGTGGTGATCGAACTGCCGTCGGAGGTGAGAATCCGGATGTCGCCGTTGCGCAGGCCGCTGTACCAGTAGCCCGCCCACACCATCGCTGCCCAGTGGCTGCCTGAGGCCTGCAGGTCGAGGAAGTAGTGCGAGTCGCGAGAGTCTATCTTCTGCATCTGCTCACTGAAACTGCCACCGCCATCCTTCGAGGTGAAGAAGTAGAGCTCGTTGTCGTTCCGCTTTGAAGCGCCTATCACCACTAAGTTGCCGTCAGCGGCTATCTGGGCTGCTCGGTAGCTGTAGTAGTCGCTGTCGAAGAGGCCTAACTTCGCGGTGGTGAAGCTGTTGCCGCCGTCTGTGGAGCGCAGGTAGAGCAGGTGGCTCAGTCCTTGTGTCTCCTTGGTGTCCCATGTGTGGTTGTTGATGAGCACAATGTGTACGTTGCCGCCACTGACGGCCATCAGGCGCTTGGCAGCGCCGGCAGCGCCTCTGTAGACGTCGTCAGTGCGCACGGTGGCTACCATGCGGGCCTTCTCCCATGTCTTGCCGAGGTCGGTGGAGCGGCGATACCACACGCCGTACTCATTGGCGGCGCGCTTGGTCATTTCACACCACAGCAAGTGGATGGTCTGGCCGTCGATGGCCACATCCATCTTCTGGTTGTTTTCATTGTGGTCTTCGGTGTAGCCGTTGGTCAGGTTCAGCCAGCCGCCGTAGTTGCTGGGCACGGAGTCACGCAGCGCGTCGGCCATCGTGGCCAGCGGGAGCATGGCCAGCGTAAGTAATAGCAGTCTGAGTTTTTTCATCATCTTTGTCGTTTTAGTTTTATTTTGCGACAAAGATAGCTAAAAACCTTGAGACGGCACGTTTGGCGGCGGTAATTTGACTCCCAAAGCGCGTTTTGGGAGTCGAATTCAGCTTTGGGAGTTGGCTTTCCACTCTGTGGGCGTCATACCTGTTACTTCCTTGAAGATGCGGAAGAAGGTGGTCTTGCTGCTGAAGCCGGCCTCTGTGGCAAGCACCTCTACCTTGGCATCGGGCTGCGCTGCCAACAGTTGTTTGACGTAGTCCACACGATAGGCATTGATGAACTCGGCAAATTTCTGGTTTCTTGCCTGCTGGATGCTGTCGGTAATGGTGCGGACTGGCACATCAAGCCTGGCGGCGATGTCGGATGATTTCAGGTTGCTGTTGAGGAAAGGTCTCTCCTGTTCCATGAGCATGCAGATACTGCTGAAGGTAGGTGTTTCAGGTGTTGGCGTCGGAGCCTGAGTCCGCTTCCTCCGTAAGCAGAGACAAATCAAGGCGATGCTTAGCGCCGTCAAGCCCGCGCCTGCCAACCATGGCCATGCCAATGTGCCGCCTCGCTGCTGCCCGTCTTCATTATTCATCCGCAACAGAACGACTGCGGCTGTGGGATAGAAGTTTTGGTTGGCATGCCGCTTGTCGATGCCGCCCGCTATCACTAATTGTCCTTCGGGGGTCAGTACCGGCAGGTTGATGGGCAGGTCACTCGCCGACGGCGTGTGGTAGAGCGTCAATTCGGCCTCGCCCTCATTTAGCGCGGCGGCATAGTCGATGCATAATATATAAAGGTGGAACGTTTCTTCGGTCTCCAGGTCTTCGCCTAAAAGATAGGCTCGTTGGCGCTCGCGGTCGGCTACCAAGGTAGTGGGGTAGGTTATTGGGCGTCCTTCAAAGCTCGTGGGAACAGACGATGAGGTGGGCAGAAGTGAGAATGCGCCGTTTTTGATTCTTGCAATGGCCAATTGCCCTTCGCTGTTTTCTACGATAAAGAGATAGGAAAAGTCACCCTTGGCTTCATCGCCGATGAAGGCGCATGAACTCACGGAGAGGGTATGGACGGCCGCCGGCTTCCATTCATCGAAAAGCGGTATGGTGAACGGCTCGCCTTTCAGACGGTCAATCACGATGGTGTCCATAGGCTTGCCGTAGTTGTCTCTGCTCCCGAAAATGACGGCATTGTCGGCAGAGGTACGGAAGATGTAGGGTGCGCTTCGCTCCGCAGAGGATTTCTTCAGCATCTGGAATCCGCTGTGGCCATCGTAGCGTTCCATATCATCATGGTGATACCAGTTGCCGCTGATGAGCACCTGACTGCTGTCAATCTCAAGGGCGGAGAAGATGGCACGCTTGGTGCCCAGGCATCCGAAACCCTCAAAGCTATGGGTAAGAGGGTTGTAGGTCTCTGCCTCAAAGGTCTGTCCAATGCCGAGGTTGCGCTCGAAGCCGCCCGCGAGGAGTACCTTGCCGGACTTCAGCTGCAGCACAGCACCCGCATCGTGGCTGTAGGTCATGGCAGCCGTATGCCAGGCCCCATCCTTGAAGTACTCGGCTGTGGGAGTCGGCACGAACCCGGAAGTGTGACCGCCAAAAACGGTTAACTCACCATTGAGAAATAATACGGAATGGCCGCTGCGGGGAATGTTCAAACTGGGCAGGCGCTCCACTTCCAACTTTGCTGTACGGCATTCTGCAGTTGCGGCCCGGCAACTCAGAGCTGAAAGGCCTATGGCCAATAGAAGCAGGGACAATCGGTGTCGCATAGGCGGGCTTACAAGTCGAGCAGACCTTGCGGCAAGGTCATGGTGATGGTCCGGCTGTCAGGGTCTATGCTGCTGATGATGTCTTCAGAGGCGGGTATCAGCTTGCCGTCCTCCAGTTCGAAGAGTAGGTTGAGGGTGGTGTCGTCGATAGAGGCGATGCGGCCTACGAAGCCCACCATCGCCGTGAGTACCATGTTGATGGGGCCAGCCTCTACAATCTCGTCGAGGGCCTGGCGGCCGGCATACACCTTCACGTCGGGCATGTCGCTCATCAGCGACTTCAGCTCGTCGTAGCGTGCTTCGTTGGCGATGACGATGGCGGCGGGTTTGAACTTGTGGGCCTGCTCGGCCAGCAGTTCTACGCGGTTGTTGGCCGTCAGGCAATAGACCTCATAGAGGTCGGAGTGCTCCTCGATGACCTCGAGTGCCTGTGTTCCTATCGACCCCGTGGAGCCGAGGATGGCTATCTGTCTTTTCTCTTTCATCGCTTCTTTTTCACAAATCGGCTGCAAAAGTACTAAAAAAAATCCGATTCGCGCGTATACGTACCTATAAAAGATACTAAAATGTCGGATGCAGGCTTTTGCTGGGGGTGACAGTTGGAATATGTATGGAGTTTTTTCGAAAATTGTGCCAGACCTCCCTTTTTTCGCTGAAATGCCGATGTACAGGGCGTTTCCGGACGGGAGGTCTTGTCTTGAGACCTCCCGTAGACCTCCCATAGACCTCCCGTAGACCTCCCATACTGGACATGCTTCTCTTTGAATGTTTTTGTATTTTTCTTGACTTTCTCTATTGCTGTCTTTTTCCCCTTTTTTGACGGTAGGCTTAAGAGAGTTTTTCCTAAGCCTGGGAATATTTTCTCTTTGGCCTACCGGCAAATAGATCATTGTCTGCACAATATTCACCTTCGCTTTTCCTCTTATGAATATTTGTTACATTCTCTTCCTTAGCTACTTTTTTCCATCAAGTGCGATAGAGTGTTTCTTAGCAGAACCTATCCTCAAACCGCATATTCTTACGTATGTCTGACGGGAGGTTTACGGGAGGTCTATGGGAGGTCTATGGGAGGTCTCAAGACAAGACCTCCCGTCCGGAAACGCCCTGTACATCGGCATTTCAGCGAAAAAAGGGAGGTCTGGGCTAATATTACACTTGTTATCCAGGCAAGTAAGGATGTGTGTACACGTCCTCCCATTCCTTCATAATGATTGAGGGCTTATACTTTGCTGCCTCAATTCGAGCCTTCCGCCCCATTTCAGTGCGCCGATTCCGCATCACTTGGATGTTTAGGGGGAAATACTTAAGTAAAACAGGGAAATTAGTTAGCTTAAACAGGGAGTTTAGTTAAGCTTTGCTGTCTTGCAGCGGACGGGGCAAGAACTTGCGGCGGGCGGGGCAACATCTTGCTCCGTCCGTGCGAATAGCTTGCAGCGACCGCTGCGAGAAATGCTGTGTTTTTGTCTGCTTCTGCTTCAAGAAGCCTTGAATCCTGTGCAAAGATACAAAATTTTGCGGTCGGATGCAAGGGTTTGCTGATTTTTTTTCTTGTGTCATTGTCTAATAGGCGTATGATGTAGTATCTCTTACCCAAATCCCACATTTTTAGCCTGACTGGCTTTGAATCTCAAAAATTATATGTAATTTTGCAGGCTGTATGGCAGATATTAAAGGTAGATACAAGAGATTCAAGGAGTGGGAGAAGCAGCCTCATGAGGTTGCGCCACTCTCAAAGGACGGGCATGTGTGTGCTACCTGCGGTACACGCTTTGAAGGCAACTACTGCCCACGATGCGGACAATCGGCCAAGATAGGGCGCTATTCATTCAAGAAGGCATTCCTGCTGTTTCTCGATGTCTGGGGCATGGGCAACAGAGGCATGTTCCGCACCCTGCGCGACCTAATACTGCGTCCGGGCTACATGATACGCGACTATCTTAGGGGCATGCAGATGGCCTACTTCCCTCCGTTCAAGCTCTTCTTCCTGCTCATCACCCTGACGGTTCTGATAGATGCAGGCCTGAACATCAAGGGCATAAACCGCTATGCCAATCAGGCAGAGAGGGATCAAAAACTTGGCGAACTATTAATCAATAAGTTTTCAAACGCAGATGACAAGGCCGAAGGGCATGCGAAAAAGGCAGAATCAGAGGATGGCAAGAAGCTCTCGGCAGAGAAAGAGGAAGAACCCAGCCTGGTGCGTAAGGAGTACAACCGAATAACAAAGAATATCGATGAATGGAGCGCTAACCACTCATCGATAACTGATCTTTTGGATCTCCTGTTCTTCACCCTGCCCCTCTGGCTGTTGTTCCGCCATTGCCCTGCGATACCCGACTTGCGCCTTTCGGAGTGCTTCGTGGCGATGGTCTACATCACCAATATGCTCACCATCTATGAACTTATTCCTTCGTTCTTCTGCTTCAGCCCAATGGCGGAGGTGACCTTCAGTATGCTGGTCATGCTCCTGGCCATCATCCCCATTAAGCAGCTGTCGGGCTACGGCTATGGTACAACTGTGTTGCGAGTGGTGCTGGCCCTTTTTCCCTTCATGGTCATACTCTTTTTGCTGGAAGTTGTCAAAGTCGTTACGGTAATGGGATATGCCGCTATCAAATATGGCTGACTTTGAGTAGCCTAACGCCGTCTGCGTGGGCAGGCGGGCAGAGCTTGAGCGCATCTATGACAAGGTTTCGCTGTGCCAGTCGATGATATTGCGCTCCTTGCTGCTAAAGACGATGCCAACTTGGGTGATGGGCTTTCCATCGAGCGCATACTTGTCAGCGTAGCCCTTACGGTTGATTTGGTCGAGTGGCATTATAGTCCTTGACAGTAAGGTAGCCACTCTGATAGAGGGCGGGCAGCGGTGCCTTGTAGCTGTCGAAGGCCTGGTCGAAGGCCGTGTCGGGGCAGCGTATGCCCTCAAGGCTGTTTAGATCTAATGGCGGCATCTGGCGCAGCATGGCGAAGAGGGCACTTGGCGTGTCCGTTGTGAATGCCTCGAACAGCTCCCGTTGTCCCTCAAACACGGCGGCCAGCGTAGAAACCAGCAATGACTTGCCGAAACGGCGGGGACGGTTAAGGAAATAGGGGCATCCCTCGGTAATCATCTTATAGATCAACTCGGTCTTGTCTACATACAAGTATCCCTCCTTGCGGATTTTCTCGAAACTCTGGATGCCTACGGGGTATTTTCTCTTTGTTGCCATGACTCTCTAAAACATTGTTGTGGGTGTAAAGATAGGCAATAATTTTGAATTATGGGCCGTAATGCCCGTTAAAGAAATAAAAGACCCCAAATCCTTTTTGCGTAACAACTCAAGGAAGGGAAGGCTCTGCCTGGAAGATGTCAAAGTGCTTGTCGTAGGCAGGCGATTGGATGGACAGCAGGTTGAGCACGGAGTGGAACACGTAATGCTGCTCGATCACGGCAGGCAATTCGCCTTCCTTGGCCTCCTGCGTGCCGGCTACGGGCTTGTAGGCCCTGAAGCCCTCCGAGGTCCACACCAGGAACGGTATCTCATACTGCACCTTTGGTGCTATCCGCTTTGGCAGTCCGTGCATGAATATCTTGTTCTCGCCAAGCGACTCTCCGTGGTCGGACACGAAAAGCATGGCACTGTGCCAGTCGGTCATTGTCCGCAGCGTGTTGATAAGACTGTCTAAGAGGTAGTCGGTATAGCGTATGGTGTTGTCGTAGGCATTCACCAGCAGGCTGACGTTCTTCTCACCTTCCTCTATATTGTTGACCACAGGCTTGTAGACCTCAAACTCCTTCGGGTATTTGTCGGCATATTTCGGACCGTGGCTCGTACTGGTGTGCAGCACAATGAGCACCTTGTTTTTCTTGCTGGACTCGATGCGCTGGCGAAGCCCCGCAAAGAGGAGACCGTCGCAGTCCTTGTCTTCGTCAGGATACTGGATGGCGAGTTGTTTGGCATTACGGTATTCGTCGATGTGTATGGGCGGCTCCCCCCAATTGGAGGTGCGCCAGACCACATCGACACCCGTCCTGAAGGCATAGTTGGGCAGCAGTTCATAGAGGTCGCCGGAGTCTTTCGGTTCAAGGATGGCCTTGGTGCCGGCAGTGGTGTAGGTGGCACACGAGGTGGCCTGATACACCTTCAGTCCCTCTTGCTTTGAGAGCAGGGGATTGGTGTCGCGCTCGTAGCCATAGAGCTGGAAGTTAGCTTTACGTGCCGACTCGCCGATGACGAGCACCACCACAGTCTTTTCATCGTTGGTGATCCTGCCGTCAGGAAGCTTTATCTCCTCAGCCTGCTTGTTGTGCTTGATACTCGCCACGCGACAGGTGTTCACAAGGTATGACCAGGGTTGCAGCAGTCCGCCCAGCTCTGTGTCGTGTTCGCTGATCCACAGCGTCTGGCCATAGTTCATCGCCGCTATCACAAGTGCCAGCCCCAATGCGCTGCCGCAATATCTGCCCATCCTCCTTGCCTTGCCGAAGGCTACTGGCTGCAGGAGGCAGTAGATGGCAGGGATGATGCCAAACCCCAGGATGGATAGCCACAGCCCCCAGCTGAAAAAGCCAGAAGCCTCTGAGTATTTGGTGTTGAACACGTTGCCGATGGTTATCTCGTCGATAATCACACTGTAGTTGAGGATGAAATAGACGGCGGTGGCATTGATGACGGAAAGGATGGCGAGCAGGATTCGCCCCACCTTTTTCATCAGAAACATCACAAGGTAGGTCGCCATGAAGTTGAGCAACAGCATGACGACAATCAGCGATGCTATGAGGAACAGCTTTCCGCCTGCGGTCTCGTTGGAGTTGTCGGCCACATAGTTGAAGAATGGTATGTTGTAGAGCAACAGGGTTGCTATGCTGACGATGCATGAGAATGCAAACAGCGATATAGGCTTCGCTAAATGAGAAATGATTCTTTTTAGAGGTGAGAGGTAAGAGGTGAGAGGTGAGAGGTAAGAGGTGAGAGGTGAGAGGTAAGAGGTGAGAGGTGAGAGAATACTTCTATAGTCAGAGTCTGCGCTTGTCTCTGCGCTTGCCGAAGCCGCAGAGTATTCTCTCACTTCTCCCCTCTTACCTCTCCCCTCTAAAATTCTCCCGCCGAACCAGAGCATCAGGCAGGGCGTGGCAATGCCGATGATGCTGCCCACGCATACATCCGACAGGAAGTGCTGTGAAAGGTAGATGCGTGAATAGCCTCCCAACGCGGCAAGCACCAGCAATGCTATCAGCGACAGGTGGAGCCGCATCCGCCTCCCCCAGGCCTCTTGCTGGCCTTTCTGCATGTAGCGGTAGACCAGAAGCAGGGCCAGGCAGGTGAAGAACACGAAGAATGTGGAGGTATGGCCGGAGGGAAAGGAATTGCTGTGGTGCAGCTCTACGCCCTCCACCAGAGGCAGGAGCATGTCTTGATGATGTTCAAACGCCACTATCGGGCGGTCGGCATGGAAGAGATGTTTCAGTATCTGCACCACCACGCCTCCCGACAGTTCGCACAGGGCATAGAAGAGCGTCAGCCTTTTTTCCTTCCAGAGCAGAGGCAGCAGTCCGATGATATAGAGCGGCCACTCCGCAAGGATGGAGTAGTATCTGAAGAACACATCGCCAAAGCCCGTGTGACAGGCGTTCAGCATCAGATGGAGCTCCAGTTTCGGATACGCATATAGCAAAGTGAGCATTGCTATGAGCAATACCAAATAGACAATGCCATAGACCGAAAGCGTCTTCTTTACCACTAACTTATTTGTCGTCATAGTTTCCATTGCTTTGCAAATTGTCTATAGGATATCCTGGATGTTGTAGAGCGGGCGGTGCTTCACCTCTCTGTATATCTTGCCGATGTAAACACCTGTGACGCCGATGCAGACCAGTACGGAACCGCCTATCAGCCAGACGCTGAGTATGAGCGATGCCCATCCCGATACAGCCGTGCCTACTATTAAGGCTCGCAAGAC
>Ga0326511_10002396_pt1 | contig 15248 bp, 18 predicted proteins | sample 0_2496_0518_D_FD_203701 | JGI IMG/M metagenome (GOLD analysis project Ga0326511, IMG submission 203701) | Bovine rumen microbial communities from UC Davis, California, United States - 0_2496_0518 | ecosystem: Host-associated > Mammals > Digestive system > Stomach > Rumen | place: USA...
CCTCGGAAAAATACGCAGGCCGTCACAAGACCCCCCTGGCTTTTTGGGAGGCCTTCTTTGATTTAATTCACGCCCGTGCGCGGGAGAAAAAAGCGGGGAAACCATGGCCGTACAAACAAGGGAAAAAACGAAAGAAGAACGGATCCGCGGAGAGAAGAACAGACTTAACAGAATCTTTCGGCAACTTCCGGAGAAGAAGAAAAAGCTGGCGCTCGGTCTGATCGAGCGGGCCGCATTCATGCGCGTTGAGCTGGAAGATCTGGAGGCTGATATCGAAGAGAACGGCTGGACAGAGATGTTCAAGCAGTCTGCGAACCTTCCGGAGTATGAGAGAGCGCGTCCGCAGGGGCAGACATACAACACCATGAACGCCAGCTACCAGAAGATCATCCGGCAGCTGCATGATATGCTCCCGCAGAAGCAGGAACAGCAGGCGGATCCGTTTGACGAGTTTCTGAGCGAGCGTGATCAGATGTGACGGACTATATCCGCGAATACTGGCAGCAGATCGAGACCGGGCAGGTTACGGTCGGGAAAAAGATCCGGGATGTGTATGCCGGGATCGTGAAAGACCTGGACGAGCCGGGCGAATATATTTATGACGAACGCAGAGCGGGACACGCGCTGCGTTTTATCACACAGTTCTGCCGGCAGAGCAAAGGACGGGATGGCGGGAAGCCTATCCGTCTGCTCCTGTGGCAGAAGGCAATGATCTGCACCATGTTCGGCTTTGTAGATCTGGAAGGCATGAGGAAATACAGAGAGCTGTTCCTCGTGGTCGGCAGAAAATGCGGAAAAACGACACTGGCGTCAGGGCTTGGACTGTATATGCTCTATGCTGACGGAGAAAACGGCCCGGAGATTTATTCTGTGGCCACAACACGCGATCAGGCGAAGCTGAGCTGGGAAGAAGCAAAGAGAATGATAAACAAATCTCCTGCGCTGAAGAAGAAGGCTCGGACGCTCGTAGGAGAGATCCTGACGGACTTCAACGACGGGAAATTCAGGCCGCTGGCAGCAGACAGCAATACGCTCGACGGCCTGAATCCATCCGGAGCGATTATGGACGAAGTGGCAGCCTGGAAAAACGGGCAGGCACTTTACGACGTCATAATCGACGGAGAGACGGCCAGAGAGCAGCCGATGAATATCATGATCACGACAGCCGGCACCGTGCGGGAGGACGTATTTGATACGCTGTATGAGCGGGCGGAAAACAAGATCAACAGCCTGCTGAGCGGAGGAAAAGAAGGCTTTGAAGACGAGCATTTTCTCCCGCTGATCTATGAACTCGACAACCGGAAGGAATGGACGGATCCGGCCATGTGGATCAAGGCAAATCCGTCGCTGGGGCCGGTGAAAAATGTGGAAGCTCTCCGCTACAAGGTGGAAAAAGCAAAGCAGAATCCGATGCTGGTGAAGAACCTGCTCTGCAAGGACTTCAACATCCGCGAGACGTCGTCAGAAGCCTGGCTGACCTTTGAGCAGCTAAACAACGAAGATACATACACGCTGGACAGAGAAGCCGGAAAACTCACCTGGAAGCCGAAAGACGAGGAGGAGAGGATCCTGCCGTATCCGCGTTACGGAATCGGCGGATGCGACCTGTCTACCACAACGGACCTGACAGCAGCAAAGGTGATATTCCGGGTGCAGGGATGTGACAGGCTGTTTGCACTGTCCATGTACTGGATCCCGGAGGATCTGGTGGAGAAGAAGGTCAACGAGGACAAGATCCCGTATGACCGCTGGATCGAGCGGGGCCTCGTCAGGACATGTCCGGGAAATGCCGTGCATTACAGAGTCGTCAAAGACTGGTTTATCGAGATCCAGCAGGAAAAGGATATCTATATCCCGTGGATCGGTTACGACAGTTGGTCGGCAAAATATTTCGTCGAAGACATGCAGAGATTCTTTGGAGAGCAGAGCATGATCCCTGTGCACCAGGGAAAGAAGACTCTGTCGGATCCGATGAAGCGCCTCGGAAACGATCTGGAAGCCCATCGCGTGATTTACAACAACAATCCGATCGATAAGTGGTGCCTGGCGAACACAGCATACGAAGAAGACAAAAACGGGAATATACAGCCGCACAAGACGTCAAAGTCGACGCGGAGGATTGACGGAACGGCAGCTCTGCTGGATGCATTCGTCATCTATCAGGACAAACAGCAGGACTATCTCAACATGATATGAGGTCACAAAATGGGACTTTTTGAAAAACTGTTCCCCGGCCGTGCGGACCGGGAAAAGATCAACACATATTTCCAGACATTGACCGCCTATTCGCCGGTGTGGAGCACTACCGGCGGAGGCGTATATGAGGCTCTGGAAACACGGGCGGCGATCCATGCCATAGCAACGCACTGCAGCAAGCTGAAGCCGCATATCTCCGGATCAGCGGGAAAGAAATATGAGCGAATGCTGCAGATCAGGCCGAACCCGTGGCAGACGACATCTCAGTTTATCTATCGCCTGGCAACGATATACGAGGTGGAAAATACCGCTTTCATCGTACCGATCCCGTCAGAATTTGATGATAATGAGATCACCGGCCTGTATCCGGCACTGCCGTCCGGGTGCGAGATCCGCCAGGCGGCGGATGGCCGTATGCTTCTGAAGATGAGTTTCCCGAACGGCAAAACGGCCTATGTGGATTATGACCGATGCGGGATCCTGACAAAGATGCAGTATGATAACGATTTCTTCGGAGAGGACAATCGAGTCCTGAATCCGACGATGCAGGTCATCAACATGCAGGATCAGGCAATGAAGGAATCTATCAAGCAGGGAGCTGCACCGCGGTTCCTGGCAAAGATCTCCAATTCAGTCAGACCGGAGGACATCTCGGCAGAACGGAAACGCTTCATCAGAGACAATCTTTCTGTGGAAAACAACGGCGGCGTGATCCTGTTCGACACGAAGTACAGCGACGTGAAACAGATCGCCACAAAGCCGTTTATCGTTGACAGCGACCAGATGAAGCTGATCAATGAGAATGTCAACAAATACTACGGCGTGAACGACAAGATTCTGAAAAACGAATGGGATGAAGCAACATGGAATGCCTTCTACGAAGGCAAGATCGAACCGTTTGCGCTGCAGCTGTCGCTGGTGCTCTGCTCCATGTTTTTCTCAGACCGTCAGATCGCGGCAGGGAACGAGATCGAATTCAGCGCGAATCGGCTGCAGTTTGCGACGACGTCAACAAAGCTGAATACCATCGTGAATCTGCTGGACAGAGGCCTGCTGAGCCGGAATGAAGGCAGAGAGATCATGCAGATGGAATCCATCGGGCCGGAAGGTGATGGGTACTTCATCCGCGGAGAATATGTGGATGCCGCAACAAAGCTGAAGGAAACAGATACGGATCAGGAGGAATGAGAGATATGACAAGAGAAGTAAGAGCCTTTTCCTGTGAACTCCGTGCGGAGCGGGATGAAAAACACGGAGATCATATTATCGGCGTGCCGATCGTCTACAATGCGAAGACGGATATAGGAGGCTGGTATGAGGAAATGATCGCAGCTGGTGCTCTGGACGGAGCAGATCTGCGGGATGTGCGTTTCCTCGTGAATCATGATACGAGTATGATCCCGCTGGCGAGGAGCCGCAACAACAACGAAAACAGCACCATGCAGATGACCGTCGAAGCGGACGGCCTGCACATCCGCGTTGACCTGGATACCGAGGGCAACACGGAATCACGAAGCCTGTACTCGGCGATCAAACGCGGGGATATCACAGGGATGTCCTTTGCGTTTCGCGTCGAAACAGATAGCTGGGAGGATCTTGACACGGAATATCCGAAAAGGACGATTACTGGAATTAGTAAGGTCTTTGAGGTGTCCGCCGTGACGTGGCCTGCCTATGACCAGACCTCTCTGGAGGCACGCAGCAATGCAAACGCGCTGGACAGCGCGGCCTCTGTGCTGGAGAGCGCAAGAGATCAGGCACGGAAGACCGCAGAACGCAGATCCCTGGCAGAGAGTATCTTGAAGAAATTGGAGGAAAACAGAAATGTTTGATTTCAAAGACATGACGCCGGAAGAGCTGCAGACGCGCTCTGAAGAGCTGTCACAGAGAGCCGGAGAAATCGAAGCGGAGATCCGCAGCGGGATGGAGAACCTGACGGAGGAACGCCTTCATGAACTCAACACCGAAGCGGACACCAACGCGGAAGAGCGCCGGCAGATCACGGCGGAGCTGGAAGCCCGCAAACAGGCCGCAACGGCTGCGGCTGAAGAGAGAAAAGCTGCTTTTGAAAACGGCAGCAGGCCGAATAATATCAACACGAAAGGAAAAAATGAAATGGAAAACCGTTTCGCAGTAGATTCTATCGAATATCGGGATGCCTGGACGAAGCGCCTGATCGGGCGTGATCTGAACGAAGAAGAGAGAGCGGCCCTGACATCTGCCGGCGCAGTTATCCCGACGATGACGGTGAATGCCGTATGGGATAAGCTGGTCAAGGAGTCTGTGCTTCTCAGCAAGGTGGATGTGACGCAGTTCCCGACATACGTCCGCTTCCCGAAGGCCACCACAAACAATGCCGCAACGGCAGCTGCCGTAGGCGCGACCATCACGGAATCCAGTGATGTGATCGGTTATGTGGATCTCGTCCCGAACGAATACACAAAGCTCCTCACCGTGGGCGCGGATATCGATCATATGGCAGTTCCTGCCGTACACGATTGGATCGTGAACAACCTCGTCGGCCAGATCCGCTATGCCATCAACAAGGACATCCTGGTGGGCACCGGCACGAATTCCCTGAAGGGCATCACGGCATCCGTCAATGCAGCCTCAACAGCCCTCACGGCGGCAGGCGTCACGAAAGCAGACCTGCTGAAGGTTATGGCAGCACTCGGTTCTCAGTATCAGGCCGGCGCAATCTGGGTCATGACGCCGGAATTGTTCTACGGCGAAGTCATGGCGACGACGCAGCTCAACGATTACATCATCAACAACGGCTTTGAGACGAAGCTGTTCGGTCATGATGTGGTCCTGATGAGCGAAGCAAAGGTCTCCAACAAAGAGACGATCTTCTTCGGCGACCCGAAGGCCTATAAGGTCAACATCTTCAAACCCCTTGAGGTAAAAATGTTTGAGACGGCAACGACGACCAACCTGCAGTTCCGCGGCGCCTGCCTGGCAGACGGCGAGCTGCTTGACACCAGCGCGTTCGTCCGCTTCGCAAAGACCTGATAATCTGACGGAGGCAGCGGCATGAAAACACTGATCGCGATCCCTTGCATGGATATGATGCACTCAGCCTTCGTGCGCTGCCTGTGCCGGATGCGCAAGATCGGGGATGTCGAATATGGCATCATATCCGGCTCCCTGATCTATGATGCGCGAAATGAGCTGGCCGGCCGTGCTGTCGAGGAGGACTTTGATTTTGTCCTTTGGCTGGACTCGGATATGGTATTCAATCCGGATCTGATGGAAAGATTGCTGGAAGACATGGAAGACCGTCAGATGGTGAGCGGGATCTATTATAAGCGCGTTCCGCTGCATACACCGGTGATATACAAGGAGTGCAGAATAAACCGCACGCCGGAAGGCAGGCTGGAACCAGTCGCGGATATATACATGAATTATCCGGAGCATGAGATTTTTCCGATAAAAGCATGCGGGTTCGGCTGCGTGATGATGAGGGTTGGGCTGATTGCTTCTCTGCAGAACAATCTCGGACCGTGGCCGTTCATGCCTGCGGCGGGGTTTGGCGAGGATCTGTCCTTCTGCATGCGCGTGCACCAGCTCGGAGGGACCATTTACGCAGACAGCAATATCCAGCTGGGACATATCGGGCAGCGGATCTTCGGCGAGACGGAGAACCTGAGCCTGGATAATAAATAAGGCCGGGAGAGGAGAAACATGGCTATTCTTGAAGCAGTAAAATTGTCGCTCGGTAAATCAGGAACAAGCAGAGATACGGATATCATCTCAACGATTGAAGCGGCAAAGCATGATCTCCGGATGCGCGGCGTGCAGCTGATAATCGATACAGATCCGGTGACGGAGCGGGCAATCATCCAGTATTGCAGAGCATGGTACAACTTCCAGGGCGAAGGAGAGCGTTATCAGAAGGCCTATGAAAGCATGTCGAACGCAATGGCTCTGGATGTGGATTATGCCATGGAAGGAGGAGGCTGGTCCGTATGAAGATCAGCACAAACCGAACGCCGTGGCTGGATGATCTCACGCTGATCACCGTTACAGAAACTGTTGACGGAGACGGGTATGTTGAAAAGACGGAAACAGAGAGGCAGGTAGCCTGCACGTTCTCGGAAGGCGTCGCCCGCGGAGAATTCTATGAAGGGCTGAAAGCGGGGATGCTGCCGTCGGCGACAGCGGAGATCTGGGAGGAAGACTATCAGCAGGAAACAATCTGCAGATTTGATTCCGTCCGATACAAGATCATCAGGACATATCCGAGCGGACACGGGACAACGTTCCTCGTCATGGAAAAGGAGCTGAGATAATGAGCCTTGAATCTGTGATCAGGACAGGCCTGCAGCCAATCGTCCCGGTCGTTGAGCCGAATCTCTATACAGGGGATGCGACGGAGTATATCGTCTTCAATTATGACGAGCTTTTCTTCTACGCGGAAGGAACAGCAAAGGAGCGCAGATGCCTGGTGCAGGTGCACTGGTATCTGCCGCAAAAAGAGAACCCGCTGGAAAAGAAAAAGCAGATCGCGCAGACGCTTGCAAATTCCGGTTTTACCTATCCGACGATCAACAATGTGTCTGACGGAGATGGTCAGCATTATGTGTTTGAATGTGAATATGCGGACGGTGATGTCTGATGCCGGCGTTTTCGTTTTACGGCACGGAAGATCTTGCCGCAGCATTCAAAAAAATGGCAAATATTCCGCAGGATGTGAAAGCAAAAGCAATGACGGCAGCCGGAAACATCGTGGCGGAAGAACAGCGCCGCGTAGGGGAAGAGAAAGGCATCAGAGACCCGGAGTCAAACGCGCATATCCTGGACAAGATCAAGGTGAACAAACCGAAGATTGAGGAAAACGGGGCAAGCGTGACGATAACCTTTTCCGGATCCAGAAAGCGCGGAAGAACATCGACGAGGAATGCGGAGATCGCATTCATAAACGAATTCGGAAAACGTGGCCAGCCGGCGAGGCCTTTCATATCTGTGGCGAATAAAAAAGCCCAGGAGCGGGCGCTGGATGCGGCAGCTGACGTGATCCATGACTACATTGAAAAACAATAACAGGAGGGAAAAACGATGCCGGCGATAGATCTCAGAGGCATTAAGATTGGAACCTACAAAAACACAAATGGCACGATTTCCTATGAGTCTGTGCAGACGATCGGAGACGCGATGAACGTCAACCTGTCGCTGCGGTTTGCGGAAGGCCGTTTGTATGCGGAATCTGCCCTGGCGGAATTCATCCGGGAAGCAACGGGCGGCACAATCTCGATCGGAGTGAAATATATCCCGACGGCAGCGCAGAAGGTGCTTTTCGGCGCCCAGGACAAGACGCGCGGCACGGGGACGAGCAGTGTGACGGGCCTTGTGTATTCTGCAAAAGATTCGGCAAAATATGTCGGCGTAGCATTTTACGCGCCGGACATGATTGACGGAGAAAAGAAATACACCTGTGTGCTGATCAAGCGGGCGCTCTTCGGCCTGCCGGACATGGTATACAACACAAAGGGCGAGAACATCACGTTCAACACTCCGACGACGACAGGAGAATTCCTGCCGGATCATAGCGCAAATCAGGACATGTTTGAAGTCGCGACAGTTGACACGGAAGCAAAAGCCACCGCGTGGATCACTGCCGCGCTTGCCTGATAAGGGGAAGAAAATATGGAGGATATCCGTCTCAAAGAACTGCCGTTTGACATAAACGGCAAAACATACATGCTCCGGTGCAACTTCAATGTGCTGGCTGATCTCCAGGAAGAATTCGGGGGGATCCCGAATATTCTGGATGAAGAGAAAAGCATGCGGAACATCTCAGCGTATATAGCGGCAATGGCAAACGATTACGCTGACGAAATGGGCTGGCCGGAGCGATATACAGCGAGGCAGATCGGAAGGGTCTTGCCGGCAAAGCCTGATATGGAATTGATGCAGGATCTGATTAAGATCGTTATCAATGCCCTTTATTTAAAGCCGGACGAGGAGACACAGGAAGCGGGAGACGGAGAAAAAAACTGACAGACCAGGCGGAGCCGATGAGGATTGACTTCGCCTGGTTTCTTTCCATATGGATCCTCAATTGCCACAGGCCGGAGCGGGAATTCTGGAAAACGATGAATCCGGCGAGGCTGGTGATCCTGTTCCGGGCACAGAAAAAACCGGAGCGGGAGGACAAACAGAAAATAAAAAGCCTGAGTGCTTTCCTGATGGGAGGCGAGTGATAATACATGGCAACAAGAACGATCGGCACAAAAATCAAGATGGAAGGAGAGCGCGAGTACAAAGACGCGATCTCCAATATAAATGCGAATCTGGCGACCATGTCGTCAGAAATGCGGAAGGTTACGGCGGAATACCAGGACAATGCAAATTCTGTCGAAGCGCTCACTGCAAAAGGAGACGTCCTGAAACGTACATTAGACACCCAGCAGGAGAAGGTGGAGGAGCTGCGGAAAGCCCTGCAGGCGTCTGTTGAGGCCTATGGGGAGGCAGACAAAGAAACACAGAAGTGGCAGAAGCAGCTGAATGACGCAGAAGCGGCTGTTTATAATACAGAGCACGCGATCCGGGAAAACAATGAGGCGCTGGAAGAGGCAAGCAATCAGGGACAGCAGACAGGGATGACGATTGCGGATCTTGCTGAAAAATTCGGCATCAAACTTCCGGACGGCCTGCAGAAAGCAACGTCAGACCTTGGCACGTTCTCGGCAAAGACGGTCGCGGTCATGGGCGCGGTGACGGCAGCTGTAGCGGCGGCTATCAAAGGATATGAAAAACTGATAGGCCTAACAAGGGAGATGGCTGCCCAGGCGGATGAGACGCTGACGCTTGCACAGGTGACAGGGCTGGACACGGATACGATTCAGCAGATGGAATATGCTGCGGAATTCGTCGATGTCAGTTTTGAAACGATCAAAGGAAGCCTCACAAAGCTGAAAAACAACATGCAGGATGCAGCTGCAGGAAATGAAAATCTGGCAGAATCCTTCATGCGGCTCGGTGTGGCTGTGGAAGACAGCAACGGTCTACGGAATGCGGAGGATGTCTTCTACGATCTGATCGATGCGCTTGGGAATATCGAAAACCAGACAGAGCGGGACACCGTGGCCATGGATCTGTTCGGCAAGAAGGCGGAGGATCTCAACCCTCTGATAAATGCCGGCAGCAAGGCGCTCAAAGAATACGGCAAAGAAGCGGAGAACATGGGCGTCGTCCTGGATAAAAGCGCACTGGCAAAGCTGGGTGCTGTGGATGACGCGTATCAGAAACTGCAGAAGACACAGGAAGGCATCAAGAAGCAGATCGCGGCAGAGATGGCGCCTGTCGTGGCTGACTTCTATGAAAACTGGCAGAAGCTCATGGAAGGGGCAGGGAAGGTACTGATCGATTCCGGGATCATTGAAGGACTTGGGGATATTCTCGGACTGGTGTCGGATCTCCTGTCTCCGCTGACATGGATTTTCAATACGGCGATTCCAGCAATCAAGGAAGGTCTTGAAAAACTTAGCGGCGCAATGTACGAGCTAAAAACGAACTGGATTGTATCGGAAATACTGGATTTGTTCAATACTCTGCGGTTCCTAACATCTTCACCAATCGGCCAATACTTCATGCTGAAAGATGCCGGAAACGGGAAGGAAATGAGACCAATAAATGAATGGTACAACGCTCCCGGAAACATGAACTTCGCCGGCGGCATGACATGGGTCGGAGAGAACGGCCCGGAACTCGTCAGCCTTCCGGCCGGATCCAGTATTGCAAACGCACAGGAGAGCAGAGAACTCGGCGGAGATACGTTCTATATCACGATCGATGCAAGTTCTGTGCAGGAATTCAATGATATTGTTGAGCTGGCGAGGAATGCGCGGATCAACAGCAGAATGAGAGGCTGATCATGTCGGAGACAAAGACATACAAAGCAACAAAAAGCGCATATATCTATGCGAATCAGCCAAATTACAACAGAACGATCACAGAAACAGATGCAGATATAAGGGGACTGGAAGCGGGAACGACAGACCTGCTGATGGGATTCAACAGCGAAGATGATGCCTATAAATATCGAGAGATCATAAACGCACGGATAAAACTGGAATGGGGCACATATGGTACCGAGACGATCCCTATTACAAATGCTGGACTATATATCAACAACAGCGATTTCGATGAAGAATCAGTAACCTGGAACAGTGCACCGGGATACGGAGAAAACACTCTTGCAATAGGGACATTTAAAAGCAGCCCAACACCATGGGTGGTGTGGGTGTATCCAATTGATGGGGTAGCAGAAATCACAAGAAAAGATCTTGCTGATCTTATCAAATTTGGGATAAGAACATCCATAACGCTGCCGGAGGGGATGGCGTTTTACACACAGTTCTCAAGGGCTTTTTTCCCGTATATAAGCATCATATATGGAGAAGCTGTAACTCCGGTGGTTAACGGATCACCGTCTTCCGGGTACATTCCAAAAGGGCAGGCAAATACATTCTCCTGGACGCTGGAGCCGTCTGCACCGTGCGTGGGAGATTTTGAACAGGCTTCCGCAGTGCTTTACTGGAAAACAAGCGCGAGCGGGACAGAGCACACCGTGAACGTGGGAACATCCCAGAGCGTGACGATCCCTGCAAACACATTCTCGACAGATACGATCATGTGGCGTGTTAAGGTAACAACGACAGCTGGAGACGAAACCTACTCAGACTGGTACACGCTCACAACGGTGGAAGCAACATCGACAGCGACAGCCCTCACGCCGAAAAATACAATGGTGAACGGTTCCGTGCAAAATGTGTTCACATGGGAGCATATCATTGAAACCGGATCGGCACAGACAGCTGCGCAGATCCAGATATCGGCAAATGGAACAACCTGGTCGGATCTTTTGACAGTGAGTGGGCCGCAGACCAGAGCGGATATTCTTGCCGGCATGCTGACAAGCGGACAAAAATACTGGCGCGTGCGGACGGCAAACAGCAATGCAGTATACGGATCCTGGTCATCTGCGGCGCCGTTTGTCGTGGTAGCAGCACCGGCTAAACCGTCGGTAAGTGCAACGCAGGTCCCCAAATCAAGAATATCATGGCAGGGGAGTGACCAGCAGGGATATCAGATCCAGATTACCGGTGTATATGACAGCGGCACGGTCTACGGAACAGAAACAACCAGAAAACTGCCGGTGATCCTGCCGGATGGCCAGTATACTGTCAAAGTGAGGCTGGTAAACAATTACGGCCTTTGGTCTGATTGGGGCACAGCGGCACTCGTCGTGGTGAATACACCGGGAGATGCGATCACACTGACAGCAACAGCGGGAGAAGAGGCGTTTTTGTCCTGGGAAACAACCGGATCATATGATGGGTTCGTCGTATATCGGGATGGTGTGGCAGTCGAAAAAACGACGCGGAATGATTATACGGATGATTTGTCAGTAGGCTATCATAAATATTTTGTCCGAGGCATTTGGGATGACACAGACTATTATACGCAGTCGGATACGGTGAGCCTGCAGATCTCTGTGTCGGAAAAGATATTGATCGATCTGGAAACAAAGCAGAAGATCAGGCTGAAATACACATCGGAATCACTCCCAAATGTGACGATGAACCGGCAGCAGAAAATGAGCATGCTGCAGCTGAGTGGAGATACATATCCGTCCGCGGAAGTATCGCCTTACAGGACGAGCGGGATGACGTTTTCTGTGGCGTTTGCAGCGCTTACGGATGCAGAACAGTTCGAGAAAGAGCTGGGAAAAGTTGTGTGTATTAAAACGCCGAAAGGGGATGCTGTGACAGGGATCCTGAATGCATACCAGAAGACGGCAAACAAATTCTTCGTAGGCTACAGGTGCACGATACAGCAGCTTGAATTGAGCGGGAGTGTGGAGCTGTGATCAGGAATATCAAATCGCGTGTGGACGTGATCCGGAACGGAGTGAAGATTTCAGAACTGAAATTCCCGATAACAAATGCACCGCGGATCCGGATGAATAACGATTCAGAGCTGAAAAGCAGCCTGTCAGGCACGTTCTATCCGAACGATATGATTGATTGGTACGCAGATGAACTCCGCCCTGTGATATCCATAGACGGCGAGGAGAAAAGCATGGGGATCTTCCGGCCGGCGACCGTATCAAAGCAATACAGCGAAACAGGCTTGCTGATCAGCGTGGAGGCATATGACAGATGCTGGATCCTTCAGGCGCGAACGACGGACGACATCATCCATCTGTCAAGCGGAACGAATTATCTGCAGGTCATAAAAGAGATCCTGACGGGAGCGGGAATAGCGCTCGTGATAGATACGCCGACAAATGAAACGCTGAGAATGGACAGAGAGGATTGGGAGATCGGAACAAGCTACCTGAAAATCATCAATCAGCTGCTCAGCGAGATCAATTACAATGAGATCTGGTTTAACAGTCAGGGCTATGCTGTTCTGGATCAGAAGCATGTCCTGGATGCAGCGAACATCCAGCGCACCTACAGCGAAAACGACAGCAAAACACTGATGATCAGCAATACGCGTGCAGAGGTGGACCTGTTCAATGCACCGAACGTATTTATCTGCGTATGCAGCAACCCGGACGACAACTCCGTGATGAAAGCTGTGGCGGAGAATAACAATCCTGCTTCTCCGACGTCGATCATAAGACGCGGAATGAGGATATACAAAATGCAGAAAGTGGACAATATCGCATCACTGTCTGCACTGGAAGAATATGCCCAGATGATATGCCGGGAAAGCATGATGCTCTCTGAAAAGCTGATAGTCAGGACAGCAATCATGCCGGATTGCGGGATAAACGAAGTCGTCGCGCTGGCAAAGAGCGGAGAAGATGGAATCTGTGTTGAAACAGCATGGGAGGCGAGCCTGATGCCTGGCGCAGAAATGACGCATACGCTGGAGAAGGTGATAACATGAACGATTTGACGGATCTGTTTATGGAAGAAGAAACAGGGGCAGGACCTGAAACAGAGATCGCTACTGTTGACACCGTTTCATCAACAGGCGCAACTTTGCTTTTCGACGGGTCTGCTGCTACAGGGTCAAAAAAATACAAGGCAAACAACAGCGTCCGTATAAAGACAGGAGATCGGGTAAAGGTCCGTAAGATCAGCGGATCCTATGTGATCGAATATGTGATAGGTAATCCGATGGACAGATATCCGATCCCGTCAGGAGGCTCTGATGGTCAGGTCCTGATGAAAGACGGATCAGCGAGCTACGCCGTAAAATGGGCAACACCGTCAAGCTCCGGCGGGTTGCCGACCGGTGGATCATCTGGCCAGATTCTGAGGAAAACATCTGACGATAATTATGCATGCGAATGGGCATCGGTTGGAACCATTCCGGCAGGCGGAACCGCCGGACAGTATTTGAAAAAATCATCCGGGACGGATTACGCCTGCGAATGGTCTGCAGTTGCAACAACGAAGATCGGAGCGGGAACGTATTATATCGATGTGAACGATGTGACATTAGGCTGCGCTCTTACACCGTCAAGCTCCGGCAGAGTACATTTAGGCACAAGGCAGAGAAATTTTGGCGATCTGTATGCCGAAGGGACTATCAGCATCGGCGGATCGTCATATTCGTCAACGCTTGGATTTTTCGGGACAACACCGATACGGCAGCAGTCGGTCGCTAATAACGCGACAGTAGCGACATTGATAACGGCGCTGAAAGCATACGGACTGATATCATGAAACTGATTGAACTTGTGCAGGCGTCGCCTGCGCTGCAAAAGCTGATACGGCAGGATCTGCCTCTGCCGACGGCATACGCCGTGATGAAAATGGTGGACAAATACAACGTAGATCTCTCGTTCTACGGAATGGAACTGGTTAAAGCAGACGGCGATCAGGAGAAGATCAGTGCTCTGCAGGAGATGGATGTACAGACTGATCTGGAGAGGATCCGGATCCGGATGGATGAGAACATCATCCTCTCTCCGACGGACGTGAAATACCTGCAGCCGATCATTGATTTCTACAAGGAGGAAAAAACATGAGACAGATATCTGCTCAGGAGAAAGTGATTATCCCTCTTGGGCGCCAGGGAGAAAACGGAGCAGCGGAGATCATCTTCGATGTGTCCGGATGGGCGGACCTGTATGGCAATGGTGCATTTGAGCTTTTGAACCGCCGACCTGCAGAAAATACGCCGTATACCTGCAGCATCACAGTGAGCGACGAGCAGGTGCACTGGATCGTCCAGAGCGCAGACGTGGCGCTGGTCGGCCATGGCCGCTGTGAACTGACCTATGTGGTCGATGATGTGATTGCAAAAAGCATCGTATTTGCGACATGCGTATTGCCGTCTATCGAAGGAGCGGGAGAGGTTCCGGAACCATATGAATCACGGATCCAGGATCTGATAGTGGCAAGTGCGGAAGCTGTTATAGCGGCGCAGGATTCTGAGGCATATGCTGTCGGGAAAAGGGATGGCGTAGATGTTCCCAGCGACGATGAGGCGTACCACAACAACAGCAAATACTATTCCAGCAGGGCAAATTCCTCTGCCAATACGGCACAGGGTTATGCCAGCGATGCAGGGACGTCAGCTGCAATGTCGTCAGAATCGGCGCTAAAATCCGAAGGATTCGCGGTCGGAACCGCGAACGGGAGAGCCGTCGCTGATACCAGCCCGTACTACCACAACAATAGCAAATACTATTCTGAGCTGGCATCATCCTCCGCTACAGCCGCAGACGGTAGCGCCACAGATGCGGATGGAAGCGCAACCGCAGCAGCCGGGAGTGCAACCGCAGCAGATGAAAGTGCAACGGCGGCAGCCGGAAGCGCAACAGCAGCAGCAGGGAGCGCAACAGCAGCAGCTGGATCAGCGAGTGCCGCAGCAGGGAGTGCAACAGCAGCGGCAGGAAGTGCATCGGATGCCGCAGCTAAGCTCGCCCTTGTTACTGAAGAGGGTACACGGCAGGTCGGCCTTGTTACCGCAGAAGGCACAACGCAGAAGAATGCGGTTATCGCAAAAGGCCAGGAAGTAATCGAATCAATCCCGGAAGATTATAGCGATCTCACCAGCGACGTCGAAGACTTAAAGAGTTC
>Ga0326511_10002398_pt1 | contig 15246 bp, 12 predicted proteins | sample 0_2496_0518_D_FD_203701 | JGI IMG/M metagenome (GOLD analysis project Ga0326511, IMG submission 203701) | Bovine rumen microbial communities from UC Davis, California, United States - 0_2496_0518 | ecosystem: Host-associated > Mammals > Digestive system > Stomach > Rumen | place: USA...
ACCTCCTATCATCTACTAACTTTGCACTATCTCTCCTGAATTGCTGTAACTCTCTCAACCACTCGGCTAACTGTCTCTGCTGGGCTGCCTCATCTAATAGGCCTCTCTCCTTAATCGACTTATAAGTCACCGTATTTTGAGATACCTTTTTAGCCTCTTCTTCTTTCTTTTTAGCCTTTTCTTCTGCCATCCAAATGGCTCCCTCTAAAGTTAGCATACTCAAAGCTCTATTCCTCCATTTACAAGTGCTACCATCGGGGTGCCGCCCTCGTCTCCGTCCATTAACCGTCTATCCTTCAATTCTTTTAGCCATAACCCTATCTGGGCGTGATATTGAGAGCTCTGAAGACATCTCCGTCTCTCTGGAACGCCTTTACCCTCTCTCATCAGATCCTCTGCCCTATTTATTAAAGAGTTGGCCTTTTCTTCTTCTTTTTTAATAGCTTCGTCCAAAGTCATTTACTTACCCCCTCTCTGACTGGATTTACTTTTCACCTATATTAGTCAAATCTCGATTATTTTTTGACCATTCGCAAACTCACCAAACTCGCCATCCAATAGGTGAATATTAAAAATGGGAAGAGCTTTTAGGGTCTCTTCCCACTTTTTAAGGAGGTAAAATATATGTATAGAAAACGCTTCTGGCTACTTATAGCAACCATCAACGATTACTATTTAATTATGGCGTCTATATCATGGCTCTTAAGTAGCTTTACCCTGGCTTGGGCGTTACGCTTTAAAGAGAATGCCCCGGCCTGGATGCACTTATTTTTGCCTTCTACCCTAATAAAGGCGTCTGGAACAAGCTCTTTTACTTTCTTTAACATAGCCTGTGAGTATTCATCTACCACGAATGAACCTGCCTGAACTATATAAGTGGGCGATGTAGGCGTTACTGGCGGGATTACAACAGGTAATCCACTCTCTTCCCTCTTAGTTACCTCGCCATCATAGCGGGCTAAGTTATACCTCTCAATAATGTTACATATTTTAGATACATAATTAACATCGGTGGCGTAGTGACCATTCTTTATTAAAGTGATCTGAGACTTGTAATCTGGGCATTTCAGTAAACCACTGTAGCGCAATTTGGCTCCATCCATCGCACCTAATAGATACAATGAGTGGTCTTTTATAGAATCCTCTATGCACGGATATTTCCTGAAGTCTGCCCATACATGGTATTCATTACCGCCAGAGTCCTGTTCAGCCGTGGATTTTGCATATTTAGATACCCCGTCCCATACAGTCTTCCAAGTATTTCCTGATAGGTAACATTTCATTCCGAAGCAGTTATTAGCATTTACAGCCAAATCTGTAGAAATGTAACCGCTCTCTAAAATCATCTGGGCGGTGGTTACTGAGAAAAGAATGCCTGAATCATCGTTCTTCCTTACCATCTCGAGCATTTTCTCAGCTCTCTGAGCCTCGGATAGACCTTTAAAGGCTGAGGCTTGAGTACCCTTAGGCTGGGCAGCAGGGGTGGATGGGGCTACACCTAAATTGGCATTAACCTTTGATGCTATATCATTAAAGCGACTGTACAGATAATCACCCGGACACGCCTTATTCGCGAACCACCTGTGAGCCGTCATATTCTGCAAATCAACTCTACCAATTAGGTTTTTATCGGCTCTCCACTTCAGTTCTTTTATATTGTTCCTCTTACAAATGTCCGTTACCAGACGAATAAGAGAGGCATAAACAGCGCTATTAACCCTATAAGGAGCAGTTTTATCACTAGCACACTCAATCGTAATAGCATGATTATCATTATCGTGGTTACTAGAACACCAGCTGCGATCCTTTTCTTCGACATTTAAACCAATCCTCCCGTCTTTACCGATTACATAATTTGCGGATGCTTTAGCTGCTGGGTTACTTAACCAAGCACACATGTCCTCAACATTCACCTGACCCACATAACAGTGAATTGTAATAGTATCAATTACGTGATTACGGGGTGAAGTCCGGTTAGGACTTATTTTCGTGTAACTAACAAGTGAACTGTTACTAAAACTCATAACAATCATCTCCGTATTTGTAGCTATTTAATCTAAAAGTTGCTCTTAAAACAACTATTGCCCCCTTCATAGTAGAAGGAGGCTTATTTCTCTCTTTATTAATGTAGAAAAATCTCGGTGGTCAAAATTCAATTCTCAAAATTTTTTATTTACCATCAACCTCTGGTAATCCTGCAATGGAGGTTAAAATAGATAAAATCCCCGCTAAAATAGCTGCTGATCCGACCATTACCCAGTTAACATCGCCTAAAACAACTGCGGATCCAATAACACCTATAGCGGTTTGAGCCACTGTTTTCAGAGCTCGAATACCCGCTGCCTTAAACCATTCCTTAGTAAAAACACCCTTCATAATAAATCACTCCTTTTTTAAATATACTCCCCCAGATTTACAGTTACCTACTCTTTGATTTTACCTACTCTCTAGCCTATCTACTCTCTTTTCAAGACTATCATACTTGGCCTCAAGATTAGGTATCCTCTCGGCAAAGTCGTTGTGGCGGCGAACTTCCCTAGTTAACTCCGAAATTCGCTCATCCTGAACGGCATTGTGCTTATCAAGCTCGGATTGCAACTTATTACCCGTACTTATAAAACCTGCAATTACAGTGACAATAGTTCCTAAAAAAGTTAAAAGACCAACTGCTATTGTTGGATCAATTTTCATGGCTGTACTCCGCCTTTCTCCCCCAGATGTCTATCATTCTTCCGTCAGCAATTTCTGCCATCCTGCAGGATAGGTTTCTGGGCTCCACACATTATTATCCACTAATGACTCATAAACTGGGTCATCTGCGGTCGGGTAATGCACTTTATCCCCTTTCATGTATGGGTTCGTGGAGTCGGGCTGCTCCCAAACTGGAATCACTTCTGGGTCTGGATTAAGTACTTTAGCCCATAATCCCGGGGTATTGTGTGGCTGCCAAGTATCCTGAGAAGTATGCGCTTGTAGACATCTGTACAAAACTCCATCATCTGTGCGCTTATCACCAACTTCATAAGCCTCACCTGATTTCCATGGACGGAACAGATTAGCCTTTTCCCCTGCATCCTCATCACTTAAAGTTGCAATTACTTCATCTAATGCCTTTCTATATTTCAATGCTTCCTCATAAGTCATAAATTATCCCTCCTGCCCTAAAATAATTTTAAGAGCCAGTTCATCTGAAATCTGCTCCCCTGCAATAGGTTCATCCGTCTCAACATAAGTCCTATCAGAGCCTAGTGGATCTAACGCCTCAGCATATTTAATTCCATCACGCTCTATCATCATCCCCTGATCCGAATAAGACTTAATATAATTGACCCCATTAATCGTTACATTTGTCTGAATTACCATATAATCAACTCCTTTACACAATATTTGAGGATTCTACTTCTTGATCTATTAAAGCATTCCCCTTATAAACCCCTTTTGATACCATCGCCTGAACTTTTACACCATCTACATTTTGTATCTCCATGACTGTTCCCGGTTCAATAAAAATGCCTACTATTTCTTCTACTTTTAATCCACCCCACTTAACATTTTTATTTGACCTGAAAAGATATCGAACATCATCATCAGCAATTCCCAGGTTCTCTATAATTTTTGAAATGAAGATATTGTTGGATATATCTACTACATTATTCCCATCAATTAAAGGATATTTATACACTGTCTCACTGCTTTTTATAATTTTTTCATAGGAAGGCCCTATCATTGCTTCTTTCCCAGAAACCCTAATCTGGTCGATTGATAGATTATTCTCCAAGTCAAAATTAGTAGATCCGGAAACATAATTATTCCCGAGCTCTACCACTGAATTACTTATAGTGTAACTAGGCCTTAATAAGTCAAAATAACCATCTGAATTGATGTACCCAAATGCTCCACATATTTGGCACAGGCTCTTCAGTGCTTCCATCGCATTTATATTTTTTAAACCAGGATCATATATTATGTCTGGTGGGAATACATTCAACCACGAGTTATTTTCAAAGATGGATATATTCCAGTTTAACCCCGATGCTCTAGGTATATTTAAATAACCTAATAAAGCATCGCCAAAGTCCCCTAATGGTATCTCAGGGTAACTATATGGATCATAATCCCGAACTTCACTTATTAAACTACTGTGAACAGATTGATACTGTGATGCTATATTATTAGGCGCCACCCCTTTTAGCAATGTCTTATATTTCACCCCATTTGAATAATATTCCACCCCATACAGATACCTATAATATTTGGAATTATAAAGAACAACATCTCCGTTATTGTATGTTGCTGTACTAGACCAAACACCTTTGTACCTTGTCTGATAGGTTTTGGAAGCATATGGGGTTATATAGTCATAGGATGTAAGGGAAAATTCAGAACCTCTGTAGGAATAATTACAATTATCAGGCGTGACCCCTGTCATCGCACGCAATAAAGAAGATATTGTAGAATAGGTTGACCCATTAAAAGTAACCGGATACAACAAGCTCGGTGATACTGTAAAATTATACTCATAGTACTTAGAATTATATAATACAATATTTCCTTCTGCATATGTTGTAGCACTATCCCAAACCCCTACGTACCCATCTGGCGGGACATCAAAATACGATCTATAAAAGTAATCTATATTTTTATCTACATTCAATGCATCATAACAAGTTAGTGACGCCCAATCCTGATCAAACGCCCTATCTATCTTAGATATTTTTCCAGTAAAGAAAGAGTAGTCTACACCATTTATCACCATAGACAGACTAACTTCATCACCCTTATTTAATTCACCCTTATCATAGACATCACATGTTAATTCATTCGAGTTACACCCACCAAAAGTTTTATTATCCCCTATTGATTTTGTTACTACTACAGAATCACTATCTAAGACATACCCATTTGTTTCGTCTGGCACCCTAACCCCGTTTATTGTTAGGTAAAAAGAGCGATCACCACCTTCTAATAGGTATTCTTTTAACTTTCTGGCAACATTATCTTTTCTAAAAGTTGTTGAGTTAACACTCGAGATAGACAACCCATCTAGTAGAATCCTTCCTTTTCCAACAGTTAATACCACATAATACCTATTAACTACCTGCCAAGATAATCCTGTTATTACGAAACTTTTATTAATCCATTCATTTACATTTCCTGAGCCATTTTCCACATTTGGAGACATCATCCACCAATATGACGTATCCTCATCTATATTTCTACTCTCCCTCCATAAACCTATATCTAGAGTAGTATTCGCATCTAACTTTTTGTAGCGGATATTAATATACATAGAAGAGTCCGATACCCAAAAGCAACCCACACCATCTCCAGAATATAAGCCAAGTCTAGTATAACAATAATAATATGGGTCTGTTGATGCCCTATATGATGACGTTGGTGGGGCTATTAACAAGGATTTTGTTCCTACTACTACATCATCAGAAAAATCAACTACTGCATCAGTCAACTTACTACCATAAGATAAGTGTTCATTAATGTGGTTTTTATATTCTGATATAGGTGCTTCACCAAAATCCTGATAAAATGAGCGGTTTACCCGCCCATCACTACTCCAATTCACTCTTTCTTCTGGGTTAATCATCCACTCACCACCGTCCCTGCCTCATATCCAATAAACTCCATCGTGAAGGAGTTATATAAAACAAAATTATCCCCTACCATTATCCTTTCATAGGTTATGTCTGGTATGTACATCGGTGCGTTCTTATAGCAAAGTTCCTCATCATCCCAAAATGTGACATCGTATTTCCTTTGTTTCTTATCAAGCAACCCCTTATTCATTACATTTCTTAGGGCGGACATCTGAACATTAGTTAATTGTCGAATGACTATTGAAAACTGCGAAATCATGCCGTCTGCAGTTACTCTGTATAACTTTCTAGTATTATCATTTCTAGTTGCTTTCAGTTCTTCCCTCTGATTCGGAGTAGATGTGTTTCCAGAATCCATTTTTATATAGGAGTTTGGGAGTGCAACACTCCCAAACTTAACCAAATACCCCTTAAACTCTGCCATATCAATCACCATTATCCTTTAATTCGCCCCATATTGCGGATAATACGCATAATGTAGCGAAGTTAATAGCCAGCTCACATCCAATTAAAACTCCTATTATTAAAGTATTCATATCATCACCCCCCAAATCCAGACCTTCCTGTCCTTTTTACCGTCTGTCTGTCAATCCGAACCATATCATCATAAACAACTCTACCATCAAGAGTCATCTTGTTATTAATGTAGAAGTTACCACTTATTCTTCCGGCAACCTCTTCAGCTAATCTATCTACATTTATAGTAGGTGCGGAAGAAGTGCTATAGAATGATCGCATCGCGCCGATATCTCTAAACCCCTCAATAGCAAATGTCAAATCCTGAGTGTAAATGCTGCTCTGCTTATATGCATTACTCAGTGCACTTAAGTTGTAATTAACACTATTTGCGGCATTTACAAGAGTCTGAATTATAGCATTAGCCGCTGCAGTTAAGACGCTCGACATCGCTGAAGAAACTGCTGAATAGATTGCTGAGGCGATCTGAGACTTATTAAGAACTTCTGTCCTACCCCCTATGTGACCGACGACCTCGGGTCCCGCCTCACCTGCAACAAACATCGTCCCGTGGGCTTTAGCAGTTCCACTAGCATAAGCGGGTATATTACGCCAAAATCCGCTACTGAAAATACCACCCTTAGCCTTCTGGGGTAGATCAGACCATTTTCCATTTTTATATACTCCACCTAATTTTGCCCAATTTAGATACGCTGTTAAAGAAACATCCGTAGCACCTTCCCAATCTATATAAACTGTGACCGTATGAGAGACAGGCAGACTGCTTATAGCATTATTAACAGAATCTAATCCACTTTCTACTACACTGATCGTAACCGTCTTACCAGTTAATTTATTTATTTTATTTTGTATAGTACTTACCGCGAACACTGCATCATCTTTCGCTTTATTGAAATAACTTCCAAATGTGGCTGTTATATTACTTAATGCGGTTTTTATGCTACTTTCTAAGGTATTGATACTACCTTTTATACTTGAACTGTCGGTATTTAATGCTTTATTTACATTACTCTTTATTGTAGATAGAGCATCATTAATATGCTGCTTTACATTTTTAAGATGAACATTATTAAGATTAGTAACAAAAGCGGAAATCTTAGCATTAATATTATCCGACCCGTTAGTTAATGTGCTAACTGTACTAGCCTTTACCGCTGCAAAAGTATCATTAACATGCTGCTTTACGTTTTTAAGATGAACTTTATCAAGATTAGTAACAAAAGCAGTGATCTTAGAATTGATGTTATCGCCTCCATTAGTTAATGTATTATTTACGTCTGTTTTAATAGCGCTTAATAAGGACTGGGTGTCCTTTCTGATCTGGTCTAGCTTAGACTTTGTAAAGTTTTGTACATTACTTATCCCTGTTTTTATAGTACTTAGAGGCTCTGCTGTCTGATCATCAATTTTAAAGGTTACTTTTTTCTCAGCTGGAATCAACGCCAATGCAGCTGCAATAGTTACAGATGCAATAGCTGCAAGGGCTGTTCCACCTATTTCAACGAAGGAAACTGTTTTTTGATCTGGTACTTTATTCGTAGCACTCTCTACTTCAGACGGCACACCATTAGTATTATCTGTCGCAGTATATTCCGTGTTTACAGTCGTAGGAACAGTTCCTTGTTCTGTTTTTACCCCCTCTGCTACTGGCGTATTATTATCTGTCGCTGTATATTCCGTGTTAACAGTCGAAGCAACAGTTCCTTGTTCTGTTTTTACACCTTCAACTACTGGTGTAGCACTATCAGTAGCACCTAAATCGAATACTGCATCATTACCATCTAAACTAGATCTCTGTTCTTCTATCCCCTCTATTACAGGAGTTGCGGTATCATTAGCATTTACACCAACAGTGGCTTCAGTACCATTTAAATCATTTAGTTCATCTCCCGCATTACCTGCATTTGTAGCTACTTCAGCCGCTTTAGTTGCCACCTCTGATAGGGCATTTTCTACATTACTTTTCTGTTCTGCCATATCCTGAGATGCTTTACGTAGTTCGCCCATCTTAGTAGAGGCTTCAATTATTTGGTCGATCTCAGACTGCGGTATTCCTAACTCTTTTAACTGCTTTTTTAAACTCTCATATTTATCAATAGTGTCTTGATCCGTGGAGCCAGCTTTTATAGCTGCACCTAAGTCTTGGAACTCTTTTATGGTGCCCTCAGACCAACCTAACTCTTTAAGTTTATTCTTAAAGGTGCTATAGGACGCTTCTGCTGCAGATACGGTTGACTTATTTATTTCAATAGCTGCGGACACCTTACCGTACTCATCTATCAGAGTATCCATTATAGCTTCTTGTTTTCTACTCTCTATTAAGCCAAGTACGGCATCTCTGTTTAAAGTCAACAGACCAGTGTTTTCATCTATAGCATCCCCTAACTCTGGGTAAGCATCTTTTAACTTATCAGCTATTGCCCTTAACTGTTCCTCTTCACCAGCAGTTCGATTAGTTTTTTCAGCCAGATCGAAGTATTTTTCAGCCAGACCGCCCATAGCAAGAGCATTCTGATTTGCAGACTCCTTAGTCTTACCAAGGTTTGTTTCCCAGTTCCCTGTTTCTTTTGCGGCGTCTTGAGCCTGTTTTGTATACTCCCCTATACTTTCAAGAGCCATTTTATCTATCTCTTGTATTTTGCCTTGGAGAGTTCCCGCTAAATCTATCCCTTCTTCTACCCCTGGAGTTTCCACATTCGCAGTTAAAGTTACTTCAGTACCATCACCGAACACTTCTTTCTTATCTGAGAAGAATCCAGTAATTGCATCAGATACCGAACCAATTATATTTGCACCAAACTCCCTAGCAGCATTTAACCCATTACCTGCCCAATCAATGAAGTCCTGTACACCTTCTCCGAAACTCCCTAATACTGACAAGGAGAAACTAACAACAGAATCAGCTATTCCTTTTAACCATTCTAAGAACCCCTTGAATGCGGAATCTTCCATTCCATCGCCTATTTTGGCTTTGATGTTCGCAACCCATTCTTTGGCCGCCATGAACTTTTCATATAACCACTTAAATACTGGGCTTTCCTCTAGGGCGTCTTTCATTTTGGCTTTGATATTTGCAACCCATTCTTTAGCCGCCATGAACTTTTCATACAGCCACTTAAATACTGGGCTCTCCTCTAGGGCGTCTTTCATTTTGGCTTTGATATTTGCAACCCATTCTTTAGCACCAGTAAACCTATCTCGGAGCCAATTAATTGCGGATTTCCCAGCATCCACTACTTTACTTGCTATTTTCGCAGTAATTTTTATCCCGCCAACAATCCATTCTTTAATAGCACCAATTATGTCCCCTTTAGCCAATTTTCCAAGTACTTTAACGGCTAACTCAGCACCATCGGCTATAAAGTCGATTATCCAACCTAAAACTGGGATATCCTTAGTACCCTCTTTTATATTTGCTATAAAATCTAGGGCGAGATTAACAACACCATCAATACCTTTAATTATAGATTCTCTTATTTTTGCACCAATAGCGTGCCAGTCTTTTTTATCTAAATCCTCCACAGCCTTATTTACTGAGTTCCATAACATATAGATCAGAGCCGCCACTATACCAACTACCGCTACCACTGGTAGAGCTCCAACTATTAGACTAACTATTCCTGCGACAACAGAAGTCCCTAACCCCGCCAAAGAAGTCATCAGAGTAGTAGCAACTCCCTTGAGGATAGCAAAACCTAAAAGTGAAAGCAGAATAGTAGCAACATCGCCCCATGTTAACTCGGAGAATACCCCTTTAAAGAACTCTTTGAAGGCATCAGCTATCTCAGTGAAACTCAGGTTCGCTATAGCTTCTTTTATAGTGGTTAAAAGACCATGAATAGCACCACCGAAATCAGCTCCGACTTGTTCCCAATTTACCTTCGAAACTAAGTCATTAAAGAAGGCTGCGATAGACTGACCGTATTGTTCCCAATTTGCGGTATTTATAAAGCTACCTAAAGCACCTGAGATAGTATTTACACATCCCGCTACAGCAGAACCTAATGAACCTAAAGTTTCAGGGGTTATAAGGTTATTAGCAAAATCAGCAATACCCCTTCCTAGGCCTCTAAAACCTTCTTCAGCCGTTTTCCAATCTAGATTAGTAGCATCCTGTATGAAACCTGCTAATTTTGCTCCTAAAGTACCGAACTTGATGCCAGATATCGGATCAGTGGCAGTTTTTATAGCTGTAAATAATCCATTAAACCCTTTTCTTAGTATACTGGATGCCTTATCGAACTCCAGATTATCAATAACACCATTAATAGCATCTGCTATAAACTGACCAAAAGCAGCGAAGTCAAAATTCTCAACAAATCCTAAAGCTGCAGATAGCCCAGTGTTAATAAATTCTGCTATTGTAGTACCTAAAGTAGTACCAAGCCCCGGCGTTCTAAAGAAACCATTTAAGAACGTGGCAATACTTGAACCTATGTTGTAAGCCTTCTGCTTAATATCAGCCCATGGAATATTATCTAAGGCGTCCTTTAACTTCTTACCGACTAAAGCACCTAACTCAGTGAAGTCAGCCTTTTCCCACATATCCTTCAGCCAATCAGCTAGGTTTCTAATACCATCACCAATCGTCTGGTCTACATAAGAGATGTCGGCTCCTTTATCAGCACCGCCTGAGCCTCCTTTACCCCCCGATCCGCTTCCTGAACTCTTGGATTTATTATCCTCATCCCCTATAACATTTAATTTGTCATAGCTACCTAACTTTTCTTTCAGCTCATCTGCTGCATCGGCTGCATCACCAAGATCATCTGCTGCCCCGATGGCTGCATCACCTACTGAACCGACACTATTAACTACAGCTTTTTTCCAAGATGTTCTACCAGTAAGAGCTGCAATTAAAGCACTTACCCCGTTTGCTGCTGACACACACCAACCCACTAATTTACTTAATATCGGTACAATTAAACTAATGACTGGTGAAAAGGCAGATGCGAGCTGTGCTTTAAGTGTGGAGAACTGTGTTTTAAGTGTATTTATAGACGAGTTCAAAGATGAATCATACTTTAAATACGTACCAAAGGCTTCTACTATATCATTCTTAATTGCACGGAAGCCCTGAGTTATAACTCGGAAAACGAAGGCTAAACTGGCTAACTTTGCAATCCTATTAAACAGTCCACCTAAAGATTCACCAATAGACTTAAAGAGATTAATACCTAAAAGAGACTTCGATACATTAAGAAACCCCTTAGATAAGGCTTTTACCCCCCTTAATCCAACTTTTCCTAATGAGTCTAAATGCCCTTTAAGATTTTTAATCTCCCCTGAGATAAGTGAAAGTGCTTTTGTTGCCCCGATTTTAACTATATCAAAGGTCTTTTCAGCTAATCTTCCCCCTACCCCTAGAGCATAACCTATCATGGGGAGCCTTTCACCGATCATCCCAATCACTTGATATAGAGCGTTCCATCTACTGGGTTTGCTTAAATTATCCGCTTCCTCTGACGCTTCTTCCAGATCACCTGCAAACTCATCTAAAACATCCTGGCCTACCCCTAACTCACCAATCTCGTCGGGTATTGTGTCTAGAGTTTTAGCTAGCTCATCCGCAGAACGGATAGCATTGTTAAACTGTAACTCATCTACTTGTACACCAGCTTCTTTTATCGTCTCAAAGGAATTATGCAGTGAGGCTGCATAATCTATTAATGGCTTATCACCATCAAAGCCCATAGCTGGTTCGATTTCCTCAAAATGACCATAAGACCTTAATAAGCTACTAAGACTTTCTTCTAACTCTTTTACACCCTTTGTCTCCCCTAATGCATGCAAAGAGTTTCTGAAAGTACCCGTATTAGCTATAAGACGATCTACCTCTGACTCCATCTCATGGAGTTTATCAGAAGCCTGGGCTATATATGTCTCCAAGAGCCTGTAAGTATCACCAGAGAAATCACCCTTTTTAAAAGCTTCATCCTCCATTAAGTCCCTCTGGTCCTTAAGACTCTCTATATACTTCCACTGCTCATCTGCCAGCTCTCTTTTTTTATCAATTACTTCTTGCAGGGATTTAACATCAATAATAGAAGTTCTTTCCTCACTCGAAGCCGAAGGCGCCCCCTTATCATTCATAAAATCATCTACATTAGGGCTCTTTTTTTCTAATTCTTTATACTGGGCTGCAATATCTGGTAAGACACTCTTAAATACCCCCCTCAAGGAGTATAACTTCTCACCCATCAGATCAAGCCAGTCTAAATCTACATTATCCGAATTTTCTGACAGATCATCATATGCTTTAGTTACTTCATCAAACTTTTCCCGCACTTGCTCTATATTTATATCCATCATTGGGCGAGAAAGTTGCTTTTCAATTACATCAAGACACCCCTGCAAGGAGGCTATTATATTATTTCTTGTAGCCTCTGCATCGGCTTTAACCTGGGCGGACACATCAGATGAAGCAGCTTTAGCGGCATTCTCTAATATTTTATAGGTTTGCTCTCCTTCCTTTACCTGCCTCTGATATAAATCTCTTAAATCAGTTAAATTATTGTAATCAAAAGCATCCGCTTTAGATACCTTTACCCTAGCCCTGTCACGTCTCGCAACGGAAAGTTCCTTTTCATAATCTAACTGCTTTTTCTTTAACTCCTCTAACTTACCAATCGAGGCATCTATTGTGCTATCCAACTCACCTAGATAGCCCTCATCTGCCTCGCCCTGTGAGAGTATATTCCGTATATCCTCGGCCTCAGCCTTTATCTCAAAGAAGTTATCCGGTAAATTATCAGGAAGTACCCCACTAAAGACTTCTCTTAAGTCTGCAACACTGTCATCAAACTCATCTACAAAGTCAGAATCCCCTAACAAATCTGCCGCTTTAGCTAGATCATCACACCCCTGCCTAACATCGTCTGACAAATTTGGGAGACCATCGAAAATACCATCCTGCCAGCCGGATATAAACTCCTCACTAAGATTAATAAGTCTCTCATAAAGAGATACTAATTCTTGTACACTACCAGCAGAGCTCTCAGCATCACCTAACCGATTTAATTCCGCTACTACTTCCTCAGCAGCAGCATCATATTTATCTAGCTCATCAGAAGCTATTTTAAAATCAGAGTTCGCCTTATCTAGCTGACTCTGTAAGTCTGCCATCCTTTCTGGGTCTTTTTGATTTTTAGGAAACTCCATTAGCCTTGAGGCAGTATGCCTCTGGGCTGCTGCATCCATTTCTTTTTGTCTAGCTTCTACCCTCTTATTATTTAAATCCTCTAATTCTTTTTCTAAAGCTACTCTTCTCTCGGTAGAATCAGTTTCTTTGTAGGCTAAATCAAGCTCTTTTTCTAAGACCTGTAAATTTTCCTTCAACTCAGACTTATCTGAGTCGGATAACAACCTCTTAGAGATGGCATCTCTCTCGGATTGAAACTGCTTTATAACCGAGCCCTCACTATTTATAAACTTTTCGACAGCATCTCTGGCAGCATCTCGGGCAGCTGATAACTCTTTTATCTTACCGTCTAAATTGTACGCCTTAGCTACACTCTCACTATTTACACCACGCTTTTCTAGTTTATCTAACTCTGCTATAACACCAGACAGCTCTTTTTTAAGAGAATCAAGCCCCTGCAATTTCATTAAAGCGTCAGCTTGCTTTTCTAACCCGCTTATAGCCTTTTTAATACCTTCAGCTTCTTTTTCTACAAAAGTTTTATCCACGGAACCCTCTATAAGTCTCTTTTTAAAGGCTTCTATTTTTTTATCAATATCCGACAAGGATTTACTTATAATAGACTCCGCTTCCTTAAACCCCTTCTCTACCCCTGAGTTATCTATTTTTGTATTTAATACAACTCCATTAGCCACAATCTCACCGCCTATACTTATTTATCTGCGTAGGACTCGAAGATCTCTACACGTTTCTTTTCTTCATCGCTAAGCACAGCGGTTCCCCCAAAATACTCCGCCATTAAATAGTCGTCTTCCTCTTTTTCCTCTTTCGAAAGTGGTTTACCCAGTCTGTAAGTCTTTTTAGCATCCTGAAATGCACGCAAATCATCACCCTTTAACCCCTTAGGCATTTTCTTTACTCGGATATCCAATACCCTCGTATAACTACACTCATCCAGATTACTCAAAAGACCCATGAACACCCAGTAATGCATTTCATCTATTGAATTTAGGTCTATCTGGTACTGTGATAGAAATGCTGCATAGATTCTCCACTGATCGACGTCGAAATCACTAGTTCTAATATCCTTGTGCCTACTCTCTACTGGATTATCGTGAAACCACCCATTTATATAAAAATTAACGCAGTCCTTGATGACCTCAGGGTCATCTGGCCTGTCCCCTGTAAATATCAAGTCCTGCGTTAAAGCAATCTTTTCTATGTTATCGAGTTCCGAATCATCCTGGATCAAATTTATCTGGATGCCGACTCTAAAATCAAAGTCTAATGGGTAAAATGTACCACTTTTTCCATCCTTATAGCCTGTAGGCAAAGGATCAAGTAGTACATTATTCATTTATCGGCACCACCTTACTATTCTTACCTTTACGATTCCTGTTATAGCGACCCTTCACCCTCTCAAATCTAGCGTTATAAACTGCATTAAGTACTGGGGTGATCTCTTCAAGGAAGTCAGCGATACAGTCCTCATCCGGTAAAAATCCGGGATTAACCTCATAACTGACCCTAAAGTACTTCTTAAGTGTATCCTGTCCGAAGAGTGCATTAATCTGCTCCTCACACTCCCTGTAAAACTTAGTCTGTATTTCAACTAGATCACTTAGCTGCTCCAAGTCGATCTCGCTATTTCCGTCCTCATCCTGAGTGATTATCTGGCGACCCTCATACTGCTTATCTTTCTCTTCAGCCAATTTACCTAACTCTTTTTGCTTTTCCTCTACCCACTTTAAGAGATTAATGTATCTAGTCTGAAAAGATGCATCAGCAGGATCCAACATTATATAGTCGCCAAAATCATTAACCGTTACCTTTACAAGGTTCTCAGTCAGTTTTTTACCAATCGAATAACTCATATCTATATTCCTCCACCAGAGTCTTTCTTTTTACAAATTGGAGTGCGGATTTTACTCCACACTCCAATACATTTAACTACTATTAGTCGCCCATCAATCAGCCGCCTGATGCAGCTGTGAAAGTCGGATTTGTAATATCTCC
>Ga0326511_10002399_pt1 | contig 15243 bp, 16 predicted proteins | sample 0_2496_0518_D_FD_203701 | JGI IMG/M metagenome (GOLD analysis project Ga0326511, IMG submission 203701) | Bovine rumen microbial communities from UC Davis, California, United States - 0_2496_0518 | ecosystem: Host-associated > Mammals > Digestive system > Stomach > Rumen | place: USA...
ATAATCCTGTTCCAGATTTAGGAGAGAAAGATAGAAATGTCACTATTCAATTACTTTTTCCTGTTAGATTCAAAGAACAGATGTATGATTTAGAAGATTATTTAGACACTGTAATAGTGGGAAAACTTTTAACTTTTGGATCACAAAAAGCAGTTTGCAATTTATCACCTGCACAATTTGGAGAACTACAAGATTTTAGCTTTGATGAATTTAATAGTTGGGTAATAAATAATTATAAAATGCCTGTAAATAAAATTGAAACTTATATGTCAATGGAAATTGTTTTGTATTTGAGCACCGCCAAAAACTCTGGTGAACTAAATGGCTTTGTTTACGGAAACACATTATCTCAAAGCATTTCTATAAAATTAGTTGATGCACAAACATCATTTTTTACTGATGATAATCCAGTTTTTGTAAGTATGGAAGATAACGCAAGTGTTAGTCCAGCAAGCCAACAATTACTAGGAGAAGATAGTGCCAAAGGTTTTGGTCAGTCCACCGCTTATGTAGAACAAATCAATTTCTATTTCAAAGCAAACGAAAGTTATATAAATCTATTAGAAAATTATAAAAATAGAAAAGTCCAAGAGATGATTATTTCTCTTACCGATACTTACGCTTTACCAATAAACAAATCGTTTGCAAGGTCTTATTACATAGCAAATATGTCTATCAATTTTAGCAAGGGTTCTCTTGTTGTTGTTTCTATATCTTTGGGAGATTTATTGGAGGTCTAATATGGATTATAACATTTATATTCACGATAAAACTTCTGGGCAAAGTAAACCAACACAAGCAAGAGTAGGTGGTGGCACTAATACCACACCAAAAGAAAGTGCAAGTCAGTCTGGAAACACACAAATAGCTGGTGCATTAGCTAAATATGGCAGTGCTTTTTTGAAATATGGTGGAAGTGGTCTTATTGTTAATGCTGTTTTTAAGGAAATGTATAGAATAACCGATAAAGTGGTTTCCACTATTGAACCATTTGTGACAAGAGAAACTGGTGATTATCGTTTTAATGTTACATTTAATAATGTTAAGGCAGTTTTATTAGCAGTTAATAACCCGGCTGGATCGTTGATGAACTATGCAACATATCAACAAGAAATAAGACTATTTAATCAAAGACAAGAACAAGCCAGAATGTTATTGGGTGAAGGTTCTATAAATTCAGCATCAAGGAAGGTGTAACATGAAATTCTATGTAAGAAAATCTGGAAATTGGCAAGAAGTTCAAGTGGAAATAAATCCAATGCTAACAAAGGCATTAGATACCACTAACGATTCTTTTTCTTGCAACTTAAAAGCCACTGATGATGAAAAACCTTATAGTCCAATGACTTTATTTAAGGTAGAGTATGATGATGAAACTGAACAAGTGTTTGCAATTCAAAACGATAGTGTTTCAATTTTTTCTCTAAACCCAAAAGTGTATAAGCATAATTTGACAGTTGTTCAATATCGTTATGCGATGCACAAACAATTAGTGAGAAATACAGTTTTTAACCAACCAAAAATTAAAAACCAAAAACTTTATGCAGCGTTGACTTCTGTTTACGATATGGAAGGTGGTTCTGGTAATTATAAATATAGAATTTGTTATTATGGTGGTGTCAATCCAGTTGGTTGGTATGATAGTGTTAAAATCAATTCTCACACGAAAGTTAAAAACGCTACTTTAATTTGGAAACTATTTGCCGAAGTAAGAGATGATGATACTAGCAAATATTTAGAACAGATGGAAAGTCTTGGTCAACTTTACAATTACAACGCTCAATTAAGAAACACTGTTAATTTCCATATTTACGATACAAACACAAATATAACAATTTATACTTTTTACATTGATGATTACACCTTGAACACCAAAACAGTGCAAAATGATATAACAACTGCGATTAACCAATATATTTCACAACATGGTGACGCAAACATTTCTTTAATGTATTTTATTGGGAATAATAATCAAGGTGATAGCGAAACAATGTCTTTTGCCACTGTGGTTGATCCAAGTGTATCTATATATAATTTAGCTAACAAAGTGGTTTTACAATGCGAAATAGAACTAGAACTATATAACTATACAATGTATGATGTGTTGAACACTTTATTGCAACAAAACTCTTTAATATCATCTAACTATGGTTCAAAAAGAACAGCACCATTTTTAGTTAAAAACAGTGGAGAACTTTACGATTTATTAAGCACAACATACCCATCAGATACAATGACTTTTACACAAGCCACTTGGTTTGATGTTTTAACAGAGATTTTTAGATTTTACGATGCAGGTTTTAGATTTGAGTTTGCCGAGATACCTATACCCGGTCAAGAAATTACAATACCTATCTTTTATTTAGAAATTGAGTATTACAACGATAGAAAGAACGAAATAACCAAAGACTTTTCTGGTTTAACAATTAACCATAGTGATAAAGACTTTAATAATGGAAAAGTGGCTTTTTATCAAAACGCAGTCCAAAAAGTATCTGTTAATAGTCTAAATACACGCTCAACTGCGTTAGGTGTTCCACAAAAGAGTGAATATGAACTTGTTTTACCAAAACCTATTTATGACATTGAACATTTATCAATGAAAATCAATGGATCGTATGATTTGTTTGATGCTGGTTCTGTTACAATAAATATGAATTTAGATATGACACCATTTGTGGTTAGTAGTGAAATCTGGTCAGTTTTAGATAAAGCTGATGATATTTTATATGGTATAAGTCAAAGAACAACTATAAAGTTTGATAGGGGTAGTAAATCTATAAACCTTTCATCTTATTATAGAGCACTTTTTAATATAGAAAATGCAGTGATGGAAAATGTAATAGCTATTGCCTTTAATAGATTTTTTGGTTTTTCACAACAACCTAGCAATTTAACACCACATTTCAAAGCCAGTGTTGGAAGTTTAGGAACAGACTGGGCAGCACAAAGTTTTAACATCACTTATTTAACTGAAAACAATGGTAGAGCCGAAATGGAAACTGTTGTCAATAAATATCGTGGAAGTGAAATAGTTAATCAAAACGATGGCTTAATTGACTTAAATAAATTAGGTCTTAATATTTTAGGTGAATCTCTTAAAAATGGAGAACCAACACTTACAGCAACCTATAAAATAACCGACTGGGAGAGCATTCCAAAAGAAGGTGACTATATTACTTACAATAATGAAATATGGGTTGTAAACATTGTAAATTGCAAGGTTGTTAAAGATGGCTATTATCAATGCACAATAGAATTCTCTAAAAACTTTAATGCCTTGTCTTTGAGAGTTCACACAGATAAAGAAAAAAGATTAACCAATGTTTCTAAATCGTTAGCGGTAATGAGTGAAGATAACTACATTGACTATATTTATGTTGATGACCAAAACACAAACATACCATTTGAAACAATACCATTAGGCAGTGATGTCTTGTTAGATGGCTTGAAAGATACATTTGGTTATCGTGGTGTTGGTCAAAATAGTTATAGTTTTTCATTAGATGTTCAAACAAGTGAGTGGACACAATATGGTGGTTCAGTAACAGTAGAAGTTGAAGTTGACCGCACAAAGCCAATAGAAATTGTTGTTGATAATATTAGAGGTGGAAGTTATAGAACTCTTGATAGGGGTTTAGCTGGTGCAACATTACAAAGCTACTCTATTGCAAATACAATTCCCGGTTATAACAACACAATTAACTTTGATAATAATTATAATGCAGGACAACCTTTGGGTATTGTTGGCAGTTTTTATGGAACTATTTATTTTTACAATGATGATCCATCTACTGAAAAAACCACCATTACTTTTACTGAATCTGGTATAGCCGCTGATCCATTTTGGGTTTATAGATATTATTACGATGCACAAGATTTTATTGGCAAAAATGTATCAAATATTACTTTAAGTGGTTTTAGTGGAACAAGCAAAGTTACTTGGAATGAATCACTAGGTTATTTCTATATTTATTTAAGAACTACTACACAACCAACACAAACAGTCAATTTGACAATTAGTTTTACTTATACAACACCAAATAGCAAGACAATAGATGTTGCAACCTTAAAAGTTGGTAGCAAAAACCTTTATTTACCACTTACAAAATATGGATTTGGTAATTCAATTTGTTTTGAGATGCAGATGGAAGATTCTATTAGTGCTGGAAATCTTTTAACAGTGGCAAGTGGTTGGTTTGGTTCTAATAAATATTTCTCACAAGCTACACCATACACTGATGACGAAGGTTGGGCAGATACACTAACAATTAACTTTAACTATGTCACACCAACTGGTCAGTCTATGGGAATTGGTAACTATCCATCATTAACAGAACAAATAACGATCCAATTACCAACACAAAGTTTTACATTTACTTTGCTAGAAAAATTAGGCAGCATCAACAACTTACAATATTGCAAAAAGCCAAACGAAATATTTGCACTTAATTATGAGTGGTGTTTCTTGCCTTACAACTATAACGATTTCTTTATTGGATCAAAGTTTATCAATGAAAATGCTTTTACAATGCTAGAAAAAATGGCATCAAAAACTTTCTACTTGGTTTATGGTGGTAGTGAAAAATACTCAATACTAGATGTTAAAGGTCATGGAACTAATAGAATGAGAGCAAATCTAATACCAACTTTAACTAACCAAAATAAAGTTAATTTAACAATTATCCCTGCACAACTAATTATGACACCTATTTCTACTAATGTGTGGGCAATAGTTGATGAAAACAATGATATTTATTTCGCAGGTAACACAAGCTCAATTTTCAGTAGTGACTTGTCAAATACAAAAGTAATAACTTTTACAACTAGAAGAAGTAGATTATAATGAAATTAAAGGAGATTAAATATGAATTACATTTTATTCAAAGCAGATGGATCGCTTGATAAACAAAACCTAGACTACTACATAATGCAAGGTAGCACTGGTGTTGATTCAATTTTTATCGCAGTAGCTGGATTGAACCCAAACTCTAATGTTTGTAGTGCTTTTTTTACTTTGCCAAATGGTCAAACCAATTTAATTCAAGGAATTCCAACTCAAAATCAAGAAATTGAAGAAGAAAATTACGATGGTTGGCTTATTACTTTAACTAATGCACAAACACTTTACAATGGCTTATTAAGGATGGCTATTTCAGTAATTGTTTCTGGATCACAACGGTTAGTTAATTACCCAGTCGCATTAGTTATTAACGAAACTGGTTATATGCCAGATGCCGACACAGGTGTTACCGTTGAAGAAATTAACTCATATTTAGTTTTCCTTTATAGTTTAGAAGAACAAATTGCAGATGATTACGCACTTAAAACCGAAGTAGTGCCATTAAAAATCGCAGACAATTCAACAACAATAAGTGACTTATGTGGAACTAACGCTTATACATTGTGTTTTATAAAATACAATAATGTAATTTACTATTTTGAAGGAATATACACAGGTGGTGGATATGTTTGTATTGTTCAAAGATTAGGTGGTGTTCTAAAAAGAAGTGGTAGTGGTATTAGTGGTTCAACAACATTTGCTAATATTCTTACAACATTAACACAAAATGATTATATTGATATGACTACTAACCAAGACATCACTGGTATTAAAACTCTTAAAAACAGACTTAGAGTTGATGGTTTTAGTGGAAGTGGTGTCATCAGTTTATATGAAAGTAACATAAACACAAACAATAAAAATAGTTTTGCAAAAGTTTGGGTTGATAGTGCTAATTATGTGAATTACAATTTGCCTTATGGTCCAAGTGATGCTGGTCAAAACTTACAAACTCATATACTTGCCACAAAATACTATGTTGACCAACAAATCAATGAAGTTGAAATGCAAAGTGATGTTATTGATATTGTAGGAACTTATGCCGATTTACAAGCGTATGACACACAACATGTTAAAGAAAATGACTTAATTAAAGTTATTACTGATAGCACACACAATAACGCTACATCATATTATCGTTGGGTAAGTAATGCTTGGTTTTATGTCGCAAGTGAAGGACCATATTACACCACATCACAAGCCGATAACTTATTTGTAACCAAAACCACACAAATTGCTGGTGTTTCCATTGGTAGTGGCATTTCAGCAGTTGATTTATATAGTGGTTTATTTGATATAACCGAAGTAACAATAGACGAAGATTAAAGGAGAAAAGTTATGGAAATTATTGAACTTGAAGATAGAAAAATCTATCGTGCTGCAAAAGGCAAGAAAGTAAAGTTCGTTAATGACGAAAGTAGATATAGTGAAATCGTTGTTGACCTAGATAACAAAAGAGAAATTGAGGAGGTAAGTGAATAATGGCTACCTATGATTATTTGAAATCCAAAAATGGACATAAAATCCAAGTTGAAAGTGCCAAGCGTGATGGTGCTGGAAAAAATATTGAAAATAACTACGCTAAACAAAATGGTTATTATGCACAATTAACCGCTGGTTTAGCAGACAACCTTACACCTTATAGTGAAGATAGTGGTGATTTACAAGAAAACCCATTTATTTCTAATGGAACTGGCACAAATAATAATCAAGAAATTGTCACTGTTGGTGATTATGCTTTGGTTCAAGAAAAACAAGGCAATAGTGTGGTGGTTAATCAGCTAGCAAAAGAGTTAAATAGCACAAATAATGGTATTGGTTTTTGGTATGGTGTTAATCATATAGTTTCATACAATAACAATGTTGCTACATTAACAGTTACTGGTGATAATAGTGGTATTGATTTTGGAACAAATGCAACGATTTCTTTTGTCCAAGGTCACAAATATTTAGTTGCTTTGAATATTAAATCTTCCGTTTCTGGTAGAAAAATTAGACCAAAACTTTCATCAGCCATAAGTGGACAAGATGTAACATTAGGAACTAATAATAATATAATTCAAGTTATTGATTATAATGTTGCTAGTAGCACTTCTCGTTTTGCGGTATTGATTTTTTATAGCGAAGTTAATGATGTGTTTGAAATTAGTGATTATCAACTCATTGACCTTACTCAATGGTTCAATGATGATATCCCAGCCGATTTACTTGCCAATCCATCTCATTGGTCTTGGTATCAAAACTTTGGAGATTATATCGCTTACAACACAGGTTCATTAGAAAGTGCTAATGGTGTTAAATTGGTAAGCACTGGTAGGAATTTGTTTGATGGAGAATTACAAATTGGCGGATATAGTGATAATGGTGTATGGAACTCAAATAATATACTTTTATCAAATAAAAACCCAATTAGAGTTATACCAAATACACAATTTCGTTTTAATCAATTTAATTTCACTAATTTCTTAAATAGAAAAATTATTGAGTATGATGAAAACGGCAATTTTGTAAGAACTAAATATTCTTATGAAACTGGTTTTGGAACAATGAGTGAAAGAACTAGATTTATTAGGTTTGTATATGCTAATTCAAGTTCATATTTTACTATTCCAACAAATCCTCAAATTGTTTTCTCACTTTATTACACACCAGAACAAGGTGGAGAGGGTTATGACAAATATTACCCATACGAAGAACCAACTATTGTAGATACTGGCAGTGAATTATTATTGAGTGCTGGTAGTGTGAGAGATTATAAGACACCAGATGGAACTATTCATAGAAGGGTTAAGGAAATCAAACTTAATACATTAACATTTACACAAAATTCTTGGGGTGCTTTTTATGCAGAAATTAATGACGCATTAGACCAAAACCCAACAAAAATTGGTAATATAATATCTAATAAATATCCAACTATATCTTATAATGATATGTATAATAATGGTGTGTCTCACCCAAATAAATATATGAGTTCAAGAGGTATCACATTAAAAGGAATTATCATTAATGATACAAGTTACAACGACGCTACAACATTTATGGCTAGTTTAACAGACGATGATATTCTCTACTACGAACTAGCTACCGAAACCACCGAACAAGGCACACCTTACCCAGAAACCTTACCTATTAACGATTATGGTATGCTTTATTGGTTAGATGAAAATGATAATCTAGTTGGTATTCCACAAGGTGCAAAAATCTTCTTCCCAGTGAACTATAAAGGTTTCGTTGATGATGTTTATTCAAGAACAAGTGGTGATGCCGCAAATCTAGTTGTTCAAAGTGAATTAACACAATATGTCAAACAAGTTGATTTAAGTGACCAAATTACAAGTTTATTATCAGGAGTTTCTATTACTAAAAAAATAGCATACAAGACTGGAAAAACAATAACCATTACATTGGTAGTAGCAAACCAAAGTGGTAGCACAATTAACGCAGGAACTGCTTTTATTAACATAGGCACAATTCCTAACATTCCTAGTTTTTCAATAAGTGGAACTGCTATCTCTGCAAACTCTCTTACAACTCCAGTTGTAGCAAGAATTGCAAGTTCTGGTAATATGGTAGTTGGAACTAATTTTGCAAATGATGATATACTTTATATTTCTTTCTCATACGCAGTAGAATAAAGGGGGTAACTTATGATTAAAAAATGTATTGTTCAATATGATGAACTTGAAAAACCCATCGGTTTAATTGAGCTTAAAGAGTTTTCATCTACACCAGAATTAAGACAATTTTTAGAGAATTGTGAAAAGAACAAGTTACTATATAAGCAAAGACTTGAAAATAAAGCCGAAAAAGAGCGTGTAGAGAAAGATTTGTTTAATAAACGATTATCTAAACTAGAAAGTGAAAATGAGTTCTTAAAATCGGTATTATGCCACATTTTAGGTTATAATGAATTAGATGAAAAAGAACTAGGTAAACTTTTGGAGGGTGAAACACATGAAAAAGAATAAAATAGCCAGGATCGTTGCGTTATGCTTAATTATTTCTCTTGGTATTGCTTACTTGGTGCTTTACCTTGTCAATCCAGAATTGACACAAAAATACACTTGGCTTACATTTGATTATATTTGTAACAAACCATTACCTGTCATTGGTGTCAGTGCAGCAGTAGTCGGTGTCATCATTTTCAAACTTGTGAGATTCATCTTAAAGCATAAAGGCAAAAAATATGCTGAAATCAAAGAAGATTTTGAAAACAAACTAGCCAAAAAAGATGAAGAAATTGCAGAACTAAAAAACGAAATCAAAGAACTTAAAGAAGATTATAAAGATGGTATCCAGAGTTGTCATAATGATATTGATTTAGTTAAAGATGGTTTCAAAGAACTTTGTGATACGATCCCAAATAAAAAAGTTAATAAGTTAGGAGAAAAACTATATGAGCCAACTAACAGTAGCAAAGAAACAAAAACAATATAGAGTTTTACAATATACTTGCGTTGGTGGAGAAGTTATCTCTGTATTAACACCATTTGTTATTTTAGGTGCAGTAAACGCTGATAAATGGTTCAAATCTAGCGAAGGTTGGAAAATCGGTCTAGGTGGAACACTTGCACTTGCTTTAATGGGCATCGCAGTTTTTCTAGTAACACAAAAGAAAGAAAAAGGCAGCAAAGTCACTGATGGTTGGATTACTTTAATCGTTGGTTGGTTTATGGTTGCTTTTATATTTATTTTACTTGCTAACATTATGGACCAAATCGCAACTATTATGTTATTCGGTGGTATCGGTTTATGTGGTGCTTTTGGACTAGATTTAACTAGCAAAACATTTCAAGCCAAAGCCGATTTATACAAAGCATCTATTGTAGAAAGTAAAAAAGACAAGTTAAAAGAACAATTAGAAAAAGATTTAGCGGTTGAAGAAACCAAAAAAATTAAAATTAAGGTAGTTAAGAAATAATGAATCCATTAAATAAAATAAGCGAAATTAACGATGGTGTATTGGGTGCTGTCGGTCTAGTCGCAGGTAGAAAAGAATTTGTCATCAAGACATTTATAAACTCAATACTTTTATTCATCATTTTATTAGTGTTTGGTTGTTTAGATTTTGCCACACTAACATTTCACTTTGAGTTCTTAATCAATATCAATTATTGGGTAACCACACTATCAAAAACCATCGCTGGTGTTTGTGCATTTAATATTGGCATCAACTTAATGTGGGAAATTGAACTTAAAAAGGACAAAATCCTTGCAGCCGCAATAACCTTATATAATCACTTAATAAAAGGCAAAAAAGAAGATTTTGAGTATTTTGTCACTCATATTTTTAATCCACAAGAGAAGAAGAAAGCATATATCTCTCAAATAAATAGGAAAATATACCGTTTGAACCGTTTTTCAAGAGCAAGTGATAAATTACTCTATTCAAGTGATTTGAAAGAAAGACAAGCCGAAAAACTAACAAATAAATATTGCATAAAGAGAAAAGAGCTTGAAGAACTTAAAAGTGAAGAATATATTGAAAAGAACTTGGATTCACTCAATGTTAAATACCAAATGGTAGATGCTACGGTGTTTGAACTTGAAATTGATGGATCAACCATTTCAACAGGTGTCAAAACTCGTGGTAATGTCACTATGGGTAAAGCAAAATTAAGCAGTAATGTAGTTCTAGGTATGATATTTATTTCAATGTTTTTGACCGCTATTACACTAGAATTAAGTAAAGAAGAATTTGCCAACCAAATGACAAGGTTCTGGCACTATGTGTTAAAGTGTGCAACTGATGTAGGCATCGTGTTATGGCAGACTTATCGTGGTATGTTAGCAACAAGAAAACTTATCTCCAATGAATATACACAACCATATACAGGTAGAAATAAAGTCCTTAAAGATTATTACAAGTGGCAACTTGACGAAGGCAAAATCAACCAGGATCAATACAACAGTTTAGTTAATCTTCCAGAAGAATATGAAATGGAAGTTACTACCGAAGAACTTGAAAAACTACAAGGCAAATGAAAAGCACTCAACCGAGTGCCTTTTTTAATCTAGCTTGATACCGTTCTTTTTTGCGTATCTCTTTGCCGATTTGATGCTTGCAAATAGTGGTGTATCATCTGGAAAGTCATAATTACCTGTCACTACGAATTTCCATTTAGAATCTTCTCCAATTTCAATTTTAATGATGATATGACTTGTAATGAAACCATGATAGATGCTATATAGCGTTTTTCCCACCATTTGTCGCATTTCAGCGTGATTTGGTCTAATACCTACTAATTTATATTTCATTAGTGAGTAACCTTCCACATTTCGCTAGAAAGTGTAATTAGACATGCACATAACAAACCACACACAACTAACAATAAGATGATTTTTAGCAATTTTTGTTTTTTACCTGTAATTGCACTGATAATTTCAAATATCAAGTAACAAGCTAGAAACGATGCAAATAAATAAGTTAAAATAGCAAATCTTTCAATAAATTCATTTTCTAAATATAGGTTTCCGCCATCGGCTTTTAATAATAACATAATTATTCTCCTTCAAATAAATCTAATTGTTCAAAACTGAATAAATCAATTTCTCCTTTTTGGTTGATCCCGTTTAATCGGTCAGTGGCTATTTTATAATAAGTTTCGTTAATTTCAAACCCTATATATTGTCTGCCAAGCTCTTTTGCTGCAACACAAGTTGTGCCACTTCCCAAAAATGTATCAAGTATTACCCCCCCCCGTTCACTTGAATTCTCTATTAGTTTTTTGATGAATTCTATCGGCTTAATCGTTGGGTGTCCGTAATTTTCTTTGTCTGCGACATTGGTTTTACTAATAAACACTGTTCTACCCCTTTCAAATGGTATATGGACAGGTGCACCTTGTTCCCAAAAATACAAGCAATATTCTTTGTCTTTAAGATAATGAGTTCCACAAAATGGTGCTGGGTTTTCTTTTGCCCAAACAAGCATCTCCCAATTACATTTTCTTTTTGTAACAAAGTAATCAAGATACTGAATAATCTGCTCTTTATTGCACCAAATATAGATGTTAATTTTCTTCATAACTCTGCAAAAATCATCTAAAATTGCAAAATCTATGCTTTTATCTAAATTGTTGGTTTTGATTTCAGCAGCGTGTGAACTCTCATATCTTTCCTTGATGATGCCGCTTGCATGTATGCCTTGAATATCGTATGGTGGATCAGTGATTATTAAGTCCACACTTTTATCTGGAATTTCTTTAATTAGCTTGTAAGCATCACCTAAATATATGTTATTTAATTCCATTTACTTTCCTCCTAAAATCTTCAAAGCAGTCTGGGCAAATTACAATTTCATGTTCGTTAATATTTAGTCCAACATAGACTGACCACTCATTTTTACATAAGGCACAAGACACATAATCTCCAAACGGTAACTTATGCTTTTTAATTGTTAGATTTGCCATGCGTTATACCCCATGATTCTATCGTAAACAATTAGAGCTTGTTCAAGATATAAGTATCTTTTTAGTTTTTCACCATATTCTGGATTAGATGGTTTTAAGTAACAAAGTTCATCTTCTAATTTCCCCATCTCTTTAATATGTTCGTATCTTGCTATATCGTGTTTAAGTCTTGTTGACAGTTTTTTATAATATTTCATTTATTTCAGTAATTCCCCCTTAAAGCATTTGCAGTTTTTCTCAATGTTTCAATAGTGTCTAAATGACCTTGCCTTCTTCCATAATGGTAGCCATAGAACATAGTGTTTTCTTTGTTTTCTTGTTTTAGTTTGTCTAACTCTTTATCTTCACTTGCGATATGATCCATTTCGCTTGGAATAAGTATCATTTCAATAATTTTAATAATTTCTTCTGGTTTGGCAGGTTTCTTACTCATATTTTCAGTTTTCTCCTTAATGTTTCTATTTCTTTGTTTAGCCGACAAACTTGTTTATATCGGTCTTTTTTAATAAAGTAACTTTTTGAGGTTTTGATGATATGTAACGCACTTTCTCTTTTTGCTATAAGTGTCAAATACAAATCATAATCATTTTTTCTCTGTAAGTTGTTTGGCATAATCCTTAATCCTTTGTTCATAATCTTCTATATTACATAATGTTCCAAATATGCCCATTAAAACGGTCACCACGATAGAATCTCCTGCAACATGATATATTTGACTATCGGTCATACCAATATCTCTCATAGCTTGGAAATCACTATCTTCAAACCCCATCAACCGTAAACAAGTTTTTGGTGTCAATTTTCTAATGCGTAAATTATTGGAATAATAAGGATGGAAAGAACTTTCAGCAGGAATAGCAGTTGCAACCCCCGCAGAATCGTAAATGCGATTCTGCTCATAGTATTGCGAACCACCATTAGATTTTTTCTCACCGATACCACCTATCAGTTTTACATCTGGAACAACCACACCGATAGTATCTCCCCTAGTAGTTAAAGTAATCATAGAGTTTTCGGTTTCCACACACTTTTTGTTTCCAGACATTATTTGTCTAGTAAATGAGTGCTTAACTACATCTCCTTTTTTGACTTTTCCTTGTTCAATGAGATTATCACATAGTTGCTGCTTTAAGTTTCTATCATCTACCACAACACCAATATCGTTTCCACCCATTGTGCTGATAGTTTGAGAGATACCTTTTTGAACAGTGCCACGATGGTATTCCATTCTACCAGATATATCTACACCATCACCACTTTCGGCTAGTTCATAACCTTTTGAATTGTTATTTTTAATAACTAAATGTGGACAACGGTTGCCGGTGGCGGTGGTAAGAGTATCAACCACCGCCGATGTATCTTGCAGTCTATTTTCCAACTGATATTGATGAAACTTGGTATTTATCATGCCATTAAGCATTTTTTGGCTTAAATAGTATTTTTCATCTACATAAGTTTCTAGGAAATCATCTAAACAATAGTTCAATTTAATTTTTCTTGGAAATGTGTAACTGTATGATCCTGGCAAACTAACCATAAACACTCTTTTTCGGTTCTGTGGTATGCAATAATCCTTTGCGTTGAGTATTTGGTCATAACTTGTAAAACCAAGTCTTTCTAGTTCGCAAACCCATTTAGAGAAATCTTTGACAAAATTGACTTCCACTAAATCTGGCACATTTTCGCAAATGAGAACACAACTCTCTCTCTCTCTCTCGGTGAGTTCTTTTAGGATTCTTTCAATTTCCCATAATAAGCCACTACGAGTTCCACCATCTTTCTGGCTAGTTTTTAACCCTTGTCTTAAACCGGCTTTTGAAAGGTCTTGGCAGGGAAAGCTATAAAAGATGATATTTGTGTAATTTGTGTCTATTTCAAGGTCTTTTCCATGAACATTCATTATATTTACCAAATTGTGTGTGGCAATAATGTTGTTATAGACATCTTTGATCCATTCATCACTTTTAGATGCTAATTGCTTTTCAGTAATTGGTTTGTTGTAGTCCAAACTGACATTTTTTACAACCAGGATCATTTCTTCTCTTGTTTTGCCTTGTGAATAATCGGTGAAATCTTTTGTGTGTATTGAGTTATATGCTTTGATGCTTGGCACTGCCCATTCTGCTATCTTAAAATCTTCAAATTCTACACCGAGTTTTTTAAGAGCTTTGGCTTGTGCACCGATGCCAGCAAAGAATTGATACAAGCGAATTTTCTTTAATGGGTATGTTTCATATAAGAATTCAAATATATTGGTTTGTTGAACACCCATTATTCCAATTCCTCCTTTCTGTCAATATAGTCTGAAATCATTACACAAAATACCACTATCGGTATCAAAATTAGAAAAACTGCCATTGGAACTGACAATAATATAAACAAGATAAAAAGCCAATAAGGAATAGGTATCATAATAATTCTTCCTTCGTTAATGCCCAACTATTTTTATAACCTGCTACATACACTTCTGAACAAGTTCCATCTCCATAATCAACAACAAGCATAGGTTTTTCATAAAACATTCTTAATTGGCAAGGTCTTTTTCTAGGTTTTTCATTTGCTAAAACTATTCCATTTTTTAATGCCTTAACTAATATAATTAAATCAATACCAAGTTCTTCTTCAATATCTTCTAATTGACCAAGTTTATCTATGCATCTATTTGTATATTCAAATGTTGCAATTTCTTTTAACTCTTCATCTTCGCATACAAGATTCAAATCATATTTACCAAGTCCATATTGTGAAAAATCATTTTTTGCTTTATGAGTAAATCTATGTAATCTCATAACAACACCTCTTTCAACAAGTCATATTCTTCTTGGGTTAATATTCGTTTGTCATTATCATCACAAGCACATACATAATCATTGTATGATTTCAAATCAACGAAAAGCAGTAAATCATTAACATCAACTCTTTTCTCTTTAATAATTTCAAATGCTTTGCGTTCTTTTTGGCTTTTGGCATACTCTTTTAATAATG
>Ga0326511_10002401_pt1 | contig 15233 bp, 19 predicted proteins | sample 0_2496_0518_D_FD_203701 | JGI IMG/M metagenome (GOLD analysis project Ga0326511, IMG submission 203701) | Bovine rumen microbial communities from UC Davis, California, United States - 0_2496_0518 | ecosystem: Host-associated > Mammals > Digestive system > Stomach > Rumen | place: USA...
GACAAAAAAAATAGTACTATAGGCGATAACATACAATAACGGCGATAGAAAATAGACACAAAAAAAAGAACGTTTTATAATAAAAAAACAAAAAACCAAAAACGACTAAGAAAGGAAATAAAATTATGACAGAGAAAATAAAAAAGCATATTATTAGCAACGAAAACTTTTTAAGGCTTTTTGTCATAGTAGATATGAATAACAATAGTTATAATGAAGACGAAGAAATAACAGAAGAGATTAAAAACGCTTTTAAAGTTATGAGTATAGACACCTACGAATATTATAACTACTTGCTAGATCAATGGAAAAATAGCAACGCAGAAGAAAAGCTAGAAGAAGCTTTTAAAAGGAACAAAGGGGCAACTTTTAGCAAAGAAGTTATAGAAGAAACAAAAAAACAATATGAAGAACTAGCAGAAGCAGAAAGAGGACTTTATAAGAAAACTTTAGACATAGTAGCAAGAGAACTTAACGACGATTTTATAAACAAGTCTTTTTATGTTTACTATCATTTAGCTTTAAGAAATAGCTTCTTTCTTTTATTAAGCTTGACTAATTATTTTTACTTGCTAAAAAAATATGAGGGTACAGAGTACGGAAAAAGCTTATTAAGACTAATTGAAGACATAGTAAACACCGCAGAAGTAACAGACGCTAAAGAAGAATATATAAAAATATTAGAAGAAAGAAAGACAACAGACGACAAGCTAGAGTTTTTTAGATATTTTAACGCAGTACAAATAGGAATAGCTTTTAGTGAACTTGTTTATTATGGATCAAAAGGACAGGACTTTACAAAAGCAAAAAAAGAACAATACGAAGAAGACTATTTACAAGGAAAAAGAAGTTATTTAGAAGATATAGGGAAAAAGTCTACAGACGAAGAAGACTTAGCAAGTAGTTTAAACGTAACACTTAATAATTACATACGAATAGCAAACTTGTTTGAAAGAGTAGACAACTATATAAACGCATACGCTAGAGACAGAGCAGAAGCATATAACATAAACTACTTAGAAGAATTAGAAAAAGCGGATGCAGAAAACCTAGTAAAAAGCACTAATTTAGAAAACTTAGCTAAACTCAATTCTTTAAACGTTAAAACTTTTGTAAGAAACAAAGCGTTTAAAAAGAACACAATAAAAGAACTTATTACTATTTTTTCTAAAGATGCAGAGACAAAAGCTTTAGCAGATAGCTTAAAAACAGAAGTAATAAAAGTAGAACCTATAGAAGTGATAACACAACAAAAACCTTTAAGAATATCTCAAACAAGAGACCATAGCTTAAATGATATAGAACCCGTAGGCAAAGAGTGGCATAAAATAAACGTAAACGAAGCAAACACAGATATTTTTAAAGTACATAACACTTTAGCAACATATACCGAAACAAATAAACTTGAAGAGCTAAAACACGAAACTATAAAAAAGAAAAAACAAATAAAAGACTTAGAGAAAAAGAAAAGTCTTACAGATAAAGAACAAAAGAAACTTATTAGCTTAAAACAAGACATTTTAGAGGCAGAACCTAGAATAAAAGAAGAAGAAGAAAGAAAACAACGCTTAGAAGATGCTATAAAACTTCACGAAAAGAACTTAAAGGAATTAAGCGACCATTATTTAGGAATAGACACAGATGAAGAGCTAGAAGCAGAAGAAAAAACAAAAGAAAAAAGAATAACAAAAAGAAACATTAAAAACGTAGAAAAAAAGCTAGACTTAGCTAAGAAGTCTTTAAATAATAGGGGGCTATTCTTACAAATAACTACAAACGACAAAAACGAACAAGTTTTAGAAGCAAAAGAGGGCATCATAACTTTGCAATTTAGAAATAGCGAAGAACTTATAAAAAAGTTTTCTTATGAAACAACAAAACTATTAAGATACGTACAAAACATAATTTACGAAACCCCTTTAGATCAACAAGACGACTATATAATAATAGACTTAGAACAATACACAGAAGAAACAGGACGAGCAAAGAGCAATTATAGAAGAGTTAGAACGCAACTAAACGAAGCCTTAGACCTTATTACTAACGAATATTTTAGAATAACAGGAAAAGCAAAAAAAGGGCATATAGACATAGACGGAGCTTTTGTTTTAGTGGATGCTTACTTTATGATAAATGCAGGCGAAGAAAAGAAAGGCGTAAAAAATACAACAGGAAAGAAAACGCTAGCTATACACTTAGGGAAAGCGTGGCGTGATATTCTTTTATCACAAAGGGCTTTTCAATGGGCTAGCATCCCTAAAATATTAGATAGAATAAGCGACAAAGACGTAAAACAATATTATGAAGACACAGACGCTTTAAAAGTAACAGAATTAGGCTATTACTTATATGAAACACTAAGAAAGAACTTAAAAGGCGAGGGCTATTACAAAAAACGTTTTAAAATGAAAACCTTAGTAGAAGCCTTATTAAAAAAAGGCGTGTTACAGGGAAACCAAAGCAACGCATATTCTAAGAAAATAATTAAACCATTGAAACAAACACTTAACTACTTAGAAGATATAGGCTTAATAGAATATAACACAAACGCTTTTGCAATATATGAGGGAGAAACAGACTTATCTAACAACGGCGTGTCTATAAACAAAGGACTTAAAGGAAGTAGCGAAGCTATCATACAAAAAGCTTTTGAAGATGCTAAAATAGATATTACTTTTAAAGTTTATAACAAAGAAACATACGACAGAATAGCACTAGCAAACGACAAGTACAAAAAAAAGGCAATAAGTTATAAAAATAAGAAAAAGAAAAGCAACTAAAAATTAGTTGTTTTTTTGTGTTATGAAACTTCAATAATATATTAAGAATAACACCCTAACACTTGTTAAGCTTAATACGTGTTAAGGTACAAAAAATTGAACTAGCTAGACACCGAAGAAAAACACCGCAAACCCTTACAGGTACTAGCAAAAAACCGCTTTTTATGATATAATAAAGTTAGTTAGAAAGACTTTAACCAAAGACGACCTAACAAGAAAAATACAGAAAGAAAGGACGGCTAAGAAGATGCTTAAAAAAGTAGAAAAGGTAGACTATAGAATAGTAAGACCCTTAGGCGTATTAAGTGAGAAAGACAACATAACTACAGAACTAAACTTAATAAGCTATAATAATTATAAACCAAAGTTAGACCTTAGAAAGTGGCAAAAAAAGGGCGATACGAAGCTTTTACAACGTGGGCTTACTTTAACAACAGAAGAAGCAAGAGAATTAAAGAAAGCGTTAGACAACTATTTAGAACACGTAGATCAATATTTAGAAGAAAAAGAGGCTTAAGTTATGAGTAAAGAGCAACAGGGCAGAAAGTTTAACTATGACTTTAAGCAAAAAGTTTTAGGCGTTTATTTAGGATGCTTGAATTATAACTTGACCGCTAAAATATGTAAAATAGCACCTAATAGCGTGAAAAACATAGTAAGAGAAACTAGAAAAAAAGACCCTAAGGGCTTCGCAAAACTTTGCACTAAAAACTATAAAAAAAACAATAAAAAGTTAGCGGAAATATTAGAAAGAACGCAAGAACTTGTTTTTGATAGTGTAGGCTATAGTTATTGTGACAACCCCTATAAATTAAACCAATTTATGCATACACAGGACAAACAACTTATACAAAGACAGAAGCTTCTATATGAAGCAAAAATAAAAGCTTTAACTTATGAAGCTATGAGAATAGAAAGAGCCTTATTCCTAAGAGACTTAAAAGGACTTACTAAGCTTTTAAAAGAAGCAGAAAAAGACACCGCTTTATATGAACCCCTAGACTTTGCTTTATTAGGAAAAACAGGACATTACGGCTTTACAGACGAAGACCAAAGACTAACAGACGAAGAAAAAAGAACTTGCATAGAAGCTATAGAACGTTTTTTACAAGACAGAGGCTATAATACAAAAGACCTAGACTTAGAAAACTTTATAGCTTCAACTAAAGACGTAGAAAATTACTATTACAGGTAAAACGAAGCGAGGACGAAGCTAGAGACTTCAACCTTAACGAACAGCAGGGGAACAGGTGGAAAACAGGTTAAAACGTGACAAAAAGTGACACAAAAAAAGAAAGGATGCGACTTTGTAAAATGAGTATAAAAGAAGACGTTTTAGAATTAAAAGAAAAAGCGGACGAACTACAAGAAGAAGTAGCAGGCAGAAAGAAAAGCTTTGCTTTAGAAATTATAGAAGAATTAAAAAAACAAAATAACATTTTAAAAGTGTTATGTGTTTTGTTAGCTTTTGCTTTAGTAATAGTTATTATTCTTTAAGCACAGACAAAGCACAGAAGAAAGCGTCTTTTTATAGATGCTTTTTTTAGTAAAAACGCAAACGAACAGAGAACGAACAGAGAAAAAAACAAAAAATGTAACAACGAGAACGCAACGAGAAATTATTAAAAATGGTAAAAAAAGTCAAGCAAAAAAAACAACATTATGCAACACAAAAAAAAGAATAGCTTTTTTATTGTGAACAACAGACGAACAACGGACGAACAACGGAAAAATGCAAAAATATGCAAGCAAAAAAAGGAAGTGATTTTATGTATAAGACGTGTAATAGATGCGGGCGAATAGTAGACTTTGACAAAGGATGCAGTTGTAAAAAGTGGCATAAAAAAAGAGCATCTAAACAAGATACTTTTAGGAATAGTAGAAAGTGGCAACTTAAACGAAAAGAAATATTAGTAAATGCAAACTATTTATGTGAGTTATGTTTTTCTAAGAACAAACTTGTTTATGACAATTTAAGCGTGCATCATATAACACCTTTAGAAGCAGACATAGGCTTAGCACTAGAAAATAATAACTTAATTGTTTTGTGTAGCCGTTGTCACTCTTTAGCAGAAAAAGGAAAAATAAGCAAAAATGAGCTTTTATTATTAGCAAAAAAAAGAGAAACAAAAAGCCCCTATTAAAAAATTGTTGCTTTATTGATCTAAAACCGAAGTGAGAACCTTAAAAAAAAGCGTAAGCTTCATACGTGTTTTTTTGGAAAACTTTTTAAACGCAAAGGAAACGCAAAGCTTCAATGCTATGACATTTTTTTGACAATATTTTAAGAGTTTTGAAACCTTAATACGTGTTATAGTGTTTATGTGTTAAGGTATTATTCTTAATACGTGTTACGCTTAATAATTGCTAGAGAATTGCAAGAAAAAACCTAAGCTTTATAACGTGTTTTACTACTTGCTTAGGCATCTATCACTAAAAAGCTTATGAACGGAAACTTTTAGCGACTTATAGCTAGTGTTTTATTACTTAGCTACATATTTATTATACCATAAAACAAGTATTTTAACAAAAGGGCAGGAAGTAAAAAACTTTGCTTAAATTATGCAATATTTATAGAAAAATTATTAGTAAAATATTTAAACGAAGCACGAGGCAAGCACGAAGATTTTATAAAATGAACTCCCGAAGAACTCCCGAAGAACTCCGAGACATAAAAAAAAGTTTTTTTAATTGAAGCCACGACGAAGCCACGAAAAACCTACTTAGCGGATGCAACACCGAAGCAAGAACTTACAAAAAATGTATAGATCATATTACACGACCCCCCTATAAAATGCTAAGTTTTGCTAAGGTTATAAAAACAATAGAAGAAAGAATAAAAAAAACTTACAAAACCTTACATAAAAAAAACAATACTAGAAAGATGCAGACATTTATTTAGTTTTATTGATCTATTTTAAAAAAAACACCGCTTTAGCACCGCTTAGCTAGTTTTTCAACCTATCATTAAGCAAAGAAAAAGCAAAGAAAAACTTTTTATTTTTAAATATACTTCTAAAACGCACAAAAACGCCCCGTATTGCTTCATTTATGCTTTGGACTATAAAATACTAGAACATTATATAAAAACGCCTATATGAGCCTATTTTTTAGTTATTAGAAGCCGTTAGAAATTTAAAAAAGTTTAAACAAAAAAAGATACATTTTAACATCCATAAAAAGAGCAACAAAGAGTTTTTTTCTTTGAACCCCCTTTGAACTCTCTAAAAAAAGCAAAAATAACTTTGCAAAACTTTGCATAAAAATTGAAAAAAGCAAGAATTGAACTGTAGACGAACTGTAGAGAAATTAAAAAAAACGAAAAAAACCGAACAAAAAAAGTAATAATTTAGCCGAGACTTAACCGAGAAAAACAACAAAGTTTTTATGATGCTTCTATACATATTACGCTTACTATGTATTACGCTTAACACCTTAACACATATTACGCTTTTTTAAATGAACTACTTAGACACCGAAGAGCATTAAAACCTTTTACAAAAAGGAAAAACAACAACCTTAACACGTGTTACACTTAATAAGTGTTATGCTACTTTTGTTTGAACTAGCTAGACATTAAAAAGGCAATAAATGAACTAGCTAAACCTTGACTTGAACTAGCTAGACATTTTAAAAAAAATAAAATGCTTATTTTATAAGGCTTTGCGAAAGAGCAGAAGTACTTAAATAGAGATTAAATAGAACTAAGGCAACGCATAGCGGGGCTTCTTGCTATAAGCCCCTATGCTAAACTTATTACAGAAACGGCGACAAAAGAATAGATGCTAGAAAAATATAACGTTGCTTCGCATCCTTTTGAAGCTAGAATATTACAGAAAGGAAGTGTTATTCTATGGAACAATTAACTATGAACTTGAAGACAGGACAAATAAAAATTATGAAGTCTTTAGGCAAAGTAGCTTATGAAAACAAATACAACCTAGAAGACTTTGCAAATATAGTTTTAGAAACAGGGTTAGACCTTATTATAAGCAACCTAACAGAAGATCAAACTATAGAAGTTATAAAAGAAGTAGCAAAATAAAAAAAAGAAAGAAGTGATAAAATGAAAAAAAGTAAACAACAAAAGCAACTAGAAAAAGAATTAAAAAAAATGAGTGCAAAACAACTAGAAAACCTAAGAAAAATATTTATAACAGATAAAGAGCAAGACGAAGCTACTTTAAAAGTTATAGAAGAAATAATAGCAAGAAAAACAATTTTAAAGAACTTGCTATAATTTAAAAAAAATAATAGAATAAATAACAATTTAAAACGAAAGGAAATAGAATTATGAACGAAAATTACGATAGAAACCAAGTAGACCAAGTAAAAGAAGAAATAAAAAGACATTTAAAGGAATATGCAGAAGAAACAGGCAGACCTACAGGAAAAAGACTTTTTAATTGCTTTTTAGAAGACCACGAAGACAAAGACGCATCTATGCAATTTAAAGGAACTTATTATAAGTGTTTTGGATGCGACAGAACCCTAGACATTTTTAGTTTATATGCTTTAGACAATAATTTAGACGAAAGACAAGACTTCCCTAAAATAAAAAAAGAACTAGCAGACAAATATAAAATACCTATGGACTTTAAACCTAAAGAACCCGTAACAAGACAACCTAAAGAAGAAAATAAACTAGACTTTTCAAGTTATTATAAAAAATGTAAAAAAGACGTAGAAAAAACAAACTATTTAGCAATAAGAGGCATACCAGAAGAACTTATAGACAAATATAATATAGGCTATGACGAAAAAGAAAAAAGAGTAATATTCCCTTTATCTAAAAGCAGTTATGTAGCAAGAAGCACAGAAACAAGACCAAAAATAAAACACTATAAACCTAAAGGAAGTATGAACGTTATTTTTAACGAACATTACATAAAAAATAGCGATTTTAAAAGCGTTGTATGGGTAACAGAAAGCGTAATAGATGCTTTAAGCTTAGAAGCAGTAAACAAAGACATAAAAGCAGTTAGTTTAAATAGTACTAGCAACGCTATGCAACTTGTTGAAGAAGCAAAAAAAAGCGACTATAAAGGATGCTTCATATTAGCTTTAGACACAGACGCCTCAGGAATAAGAGCAAGTGAAGAACTAAAAGAACAATTAGAAAACTTAGGCATAAAGGCAGTTGTTTTTAATAGCAACAAAGAAAAATACTTTGTAGAAACAATAATAGAAGACTATGTAAAAGACAATGACTTTGAAGAAATACAACACTATTTTTTGAAGCAAGAACTTGAAAAAAACAAACCTAACGAAACCTTTAACGCTTTACAAATAAAAGCGGGCGTTTTCTTTAGAGTAATAACAGACTTAGACTTTGAAATAAGTGATAGATTAAAAGACACCGAACAAGGCTTAAATACAACTAGAGATTTAAAAGAATATGTAAAAAAGGCGTTAGATAAGAAAGGACTTTATGCAACAGAAGAAGACTTAAAAGAACAATGCAAACAATATAAAGAAATATTAGAAAGAAAAGTTATATTAGAAAACAAAGACATAAACGAATATTATTTAGCAGATGCTAACAAGTTAGAAAAAAACGTATCATACTTTGACGATCAAATGAAAAGCTTTTTAAAACAAGAAGCTAGAAAGTTATTAGAAGAAGAAAACGCTTTAAACTATTTAGGCGAGTTTAACAGAATAACTATAGACGACGAGTTAAAAACGCCTACTTTGACAGGAATATTAAGGCTAGACAAAGCCCTTTATGGAGGCTTTTATAAGAAAAACTTAATTATTTTAGGAGCAAGTAGCGGAGCAGGAAAAACAACGCTAGCCCTACAAATAGCAGACAACATAGCAGACAACGGGCAAGACGTTTTGTTCTTTAGCTTAGAAATGAGTAAAGAAGAAATAATAGCAAAAAGTTTAAGTCGCCTTATGTTTTTAGAAGATAAAAAGAACAACGGGAAAATAACACTAGCAAAGAATTGTTTAAGTTTTAGACAAATACTTATGGGAAAAATGAACGAAGAAAAAACACCGAAAGAAACACAACAACTTTATGCATCCGCTTACAATTATTACAAAGAAAGAATAGCTAAAAACCTTTTTATAAATGAGTGCAACGAAAATAATGAAATAACAATAGAAGAAATAGAAGCTAGAATAAAAAAACAAATAGAAGTAACAGAGAAAAAACCTTTTGTAGTGATAGACTACTTACAAATAATTGAAAACAAACAAAAAGGGCTAACAGATATTCAAGCCACAGGAAAAATAGTTAAAGACCTTAAAAGACTTGCTAGAAAATATAAAATAAGTATTTTAGTTATAAGTGCTTTTAATAGAACTTCAAACTATACAGATGCAAGCTACAATAGTTTTAGAGACACTAGCACTATAGAATATACGGCAGACGTTTTATTAAGCTTGCAATTAAGTGTTTTAGATAGCTCAAACGACGAAGAAGAAACAAAAGCAGGAGCTTTTAAGAGTGACAAAAAGATCAAACGAAAAGTTGCAGAAGCAAAGAAAAAAGAAGTAAAAGACGTCACTTTGAAAATACTAAAAAATAGAAACGGCGTAGACAAAACTTTATCATTTATAAACTTCTACGGAAAAAATAACTACTTTGACTTCTTACAATTTGACGGAAGCAAAATTATAGAAGACTAAAAAACGGCAAATAAGACACTTTATTATAAAAAGCTAAGGGGAAAACACAATAAAACAAAACGTTGCTTAGAATTGAAAAAAAGCACGAATAAGGAAGCTTTAGAAACAAAGAGCTTCTTTTTTGATGCTATAAAATTGCTAACAGATGCTAACACATAATAAAAAAGCATCCCCCCCTATATAGTGGACTTTAAAAAATAAAAAGTTTTCACACCGACGAGCCTACTACATTTACACAAAAGTTTTTTTCACGTGAGTTTTTTTGGAAAATTAGACGAAAACCTTACATAGCAAGCGTTTGCAACATATTACGCTTAACACGTGTTAAGGTATTAAGATATTAAGAAGTGTAAAATATACATAAAAGATACATAAAAGATACATAAAAGAGTTGCAATTATAAAAAAAGTATGCTATTCTTAAATTGTACTAAGGGAAAAGTACGACAGACAAAAAGGGTAGAACCCTTAATAAGAAAGGAAAAAAGAATATGAACGGAAACGAAAAAAAGTATGTGTTTTATGTAACAAAGAGTTTATAGGGTACGGAAACAACCCCGAACCTTTAACACCTCATAAAAAAGGGCTTTGTTGTGATAAGTGCAATTTAGAAAAAGTCATACCCGCAAGAATAGAAAAACAAAAATAAAAAATAGAAAGGATGCTTTATTATGGAATATGCTTTAACACAAAAAGAACAAGAGTTAGCGACTTTAGAAGAAATAAAAAAAGCTTTAATAAATGATAAAAAGTTTATAGTTAGTTATGATCTATTAGCAGATTTTACTAAGTCTTTAAAAAAACTTACAAAAGCTTCAAGAGAAAGTTATTACAAAGGAGCTAAGAAGTTTATAGATTATTGCATAGAAAAACATATAGACTTAGTAGAAGAAGACGACATAACAAACTATGTAAATTATGTATGCAATAATTATAAACCCGCAACAATAAACTTATACCTAACAAGTCTTAGAAAGTTTTACAAGTTTTTAAATAAAAAAGGCATAAAGAACCTAGCTAGTGACGTGCAGGGCGTAAAAATGATAAGGAACTTTAAAAAAGACCCTTTAACGAAGAACCAAGCAAAAGAACTTCTTTTAAAGGTGGACTTAACAACAGAAACAGGAAAAAGAGACTTTGCAATACTTAATTTACTTTTAAGAACAGGACTTAGAACTATAGAAATAGAAAGAGCAAAAGTAGAAGACTTAAGAACAATAGGAACTAAGCAACTATTACAAGTGCAAAGAAAAGGACACAGGGAAAAAGACGACTACGTAAAACTAACACATAAAACTTATGAAGCAATACAAAGCTATTTAGGAGCAAGAAAAAATGTAAAACCTAGCGACCCTTTATTTATTAGCTATAGTGATAGAACAAAAGGACAAAACTTAAAAACAAAAAGCATAAGAGAAATAGTAAAAAGATATTTAAGGGATGCAGGAATAAACACCCCTAGAATAACAACGCATAGTTTAAGACATAGTGCTATTACTTTTGCTTTATTAGGCGGGGCAACCTTACAAGAAGCTCAGTTATTAGCAGGACACGAAAACATAAACACAACTTTAATTTACGCACACAACATAGACAAACTTAACAATGATTACGAACAAAAAGTAGAAGACTACTTAGAAAATTAAAAAACCTTTTTCTTAGTACAAAAAAATAAATAGAAAGGATGCGAAAAAATGACAATTTTTAAATTGAAGCTTGAAAACTTGTTAGCTTTTGTTTATATACCTTTTGCAATTATAAACACCGCAAAAGCAAGCTCAAATATGTTTTTAGAAGCATTGTTTTTACAAGCAATTTTAATAGGTGGACTTTTCTATTCTATTAGAATAACAAGAAGAACCTTTTTAGAAGAAATAAAAAACGGCGAATATGATTTTATTATTGATGCTTACAAAAACTTCATAAGAGCTTTAAAAAACACAAAGCAAAGTTTTGCTTATGCTTTTAAGAACACAAAAAAAAGAAGCTATACGATAGCAACCAAAAACGACCAAGTAATTAGATGCTTAAAAAATATAACTTCTAATTAAGTATATCATAAACACCAAGAAAACACCAAGAACAAAAAGAAAAAAAACGAAAGGAAACGTAAATATGACCGAAGAAACAAAGAAAAAAATAAATGTTTTAGAAGCCGACTTAAAAAAAGTAAAAAGTAATAATAACTACGGCTTTACTAAAATTAAAAATATAGTATGCAACGAAACAGACATAGACCAATTATTATTTATTATAAAGTGTATCAATTTAAAAGACTTAGATTTAGAAATACAAAAAGACCTAAAAGAGAAAAAACCCCTAGAAGAAGTAATAAATAAATATTTTTCTAAGTCTCCACTATACACAGAAGCAGTAGACAGAATATTAAGAAAATATGAAATAATTTAAAAATAGAAAGGATGCAAACTAACGTTATGAAAAAAGAAACTATAGGACTTATAAATAAAATGTTTTACTTTGAAAAAGCTAAGGAAGAAGCAAACTTAAGTTATATAAATGAGCTAGTAAAAAAGGCAACTTTAGAAGAAAAAGAATTAACAGATCAACAAATAAAAACAATAGAAAAACAAAAAGCACAAATAGAACTTATTAGCAGATGCTACAACGATTTTAAAGAATATGCTAAAAAAAACATATAGAAAGGAAGTAAAAGAAAATGAACGGAAATAAACTAGCAACGGCGAAACTTGAAGACGTACAAAACTTAATAGAAACAATAAGAAGCTTAAATAATTTACAAGAAGATTATATAGACTTTGAAGAGTGCGAAGCTTCAACAGATGCAAAAGACAACGCCGTTTATACCTTATACAATTTAAACAGAAGAAAACAAGAACACATAGTAGTAAGTCATACAATAGAAGAAAAGTTATTAGAAGCAGAAACATTATTACAAGAACTTGTTAGCTTTATGAGTGCAAAAGAAGACGCACTTTAGAAGCTATTAAGAAATATATTAAGAAAGGAAAAAGAATTATGAAACCAAGAATAATAAGCTTAACAAATAACAAAGGGGGCGTAGGGAAAACGACAAGCTCGCTTAATATAGGAATAGGACTTGCTAGAAAGGGGAAACAAGTTTTACTTATAGACTTAGACCCTCAAGCTTCACTTACAATAAGCTTAGGAATTAACCCTAACAACCATTTAGAAAATAGCATATTACAAGTACTAACAAAAAAGAAAGATATAAAAGAGTGCATCCTAAAAGTGCAAAACAATGTTTACTTAATACCTAGCAACTCGCTTTTAAATGATGCAGAAGCTTTAATAAGTGCTAAACCTTACAAAGAAACAATTTTAAAGAAAGCGTTAGAACCAATAAAAAACGTTTTTGACTACATAATAATAGATTGTCCGCCAAGCTTAACAACTTTGACAAATAACGGCTTAGGAGCATCTAACGAAGTATTTATACCAATAGAAGCCGAGTATTTAGCTTTGCAGGGAACAAGTCAACTTGTAGAAAAAATAAACGAGATGCAAGAGGGAAACGAAGCTTTAGAAATAACAGGCGTTTTCTTAACTAAGTACGACCAAAGAAAAAACCTTAATAAGCAAGTAAAGGACGTTTTAATTGATACATTTAAGGACAAAGTTTTTAAAACCGATATTAACACAAACGTAGCACTAGCAGAAGCACCAAGTCACCAAAAAGACATTTTTAGTTATGAGCCTACTAGCACAGGAGCTAGAGACTACGAAAACCTAATAAATGAAATACTAAAACAAGAGGACTAGAAAATGAAAGAAACAAAGGACTTTTTAGAAGAGTTAGACGAACTAGACTTAGACTTAGACCTAGACGACGAAGCGTTAAAACTAAACATAGACGATTTAAAAGACTTAGACTTTGACCTTAGCAAACTAGAACCTTACGACATAAACATAGACGAATTAGAAGAATTAGATTTAGACCTAGAAAAAGGCTTAGAAAGTATAGAACCTTTTAACGTGGACGATATAGAAACTATAGACTTAAGTAAATTAGATCAATTAGAAATTGAATTATAAAAAAGAAAGGAATATAAAAAAATGAAAAAAGAAAAAGCGTTAGGAAGCATCCCGACTTTTGAAACTAAAGAAAGGAAAACCGAAGAATTAGATTTATTTAAAACAGACAAAAAAACAGATACAAAGAAAAATGAAAAAGAGCAATTAAAAGCACAGATACAAGAAGAAATTGAAAAAGGAAAAGAAGCCTTTAAAAAGAATAAAAAAGAAAAGACTTTAGAAGAACTAGAAGAAGAATTAAAAGCAAGCGAAAAACACATAACTAAGATACAAGAAAACTTAGACAATGAAATAAACACAAAAGACAATGTAGCGTCTACTCAAAGAGCAGTTAGAAAGGGCTATATAAGACAAACTTTTGTTATTAGCAAAGAAAACTTAGAACTTATAAGAGCTTTAACTTCTTTTCTTCAAACAAAGCAAGTAGACCTTTTAGAAGCTTTAATAAATAAAGGCTTAGAAGTTTTTAGCGAAGAAGAAAAAGAACAAGCTTTAGAATTGTATAGAAATACTACAACCGAAAACGATAACACATTAAGCAAATATTTTAAATAAGAAAGGAAGTAAGCATAAATGAACGAAGAAAGCAGTTTAAAAGTATATGAATTAAAAGAAGTAAGCAAGCTTCTTAAAATAAATATTAGAGTATTAAGGGAATACATAAAAAACAAAAAGATAAAAGCTTCTAAAATAGGGCGTAAGTACGTAATAACAGAACAAGACTTAAACAACTTCATAAATGGATCAACAGAAGAAAAAAAGGCAACTAGATATAACAAAGCTTTGTTAGAAGCCTTACTACAAATAGCAGATATAGGCAAAGAAGTTATAGAACTAAGCGTAGAAGACTTTAATAAATTAACAGGAACAAACGCAACAGAAAAAGAAGTAGAAGCATCTTTACACGATTTATTGAACTTAGAAACAATAACAAAAGGAAAAATAGACGGGGGAACAATAGAAGCTAGAACCTCAGTTATTAGTAGCTACAAAAAAACACCTAAAGGCTATGAAGTAGAACTAAGCAAAGTATTAGTAAGCATCTATAAAAAAAATATGCTTATAAATACTAAAATAGAAAAAAAGTAGACGTGTGAAACGAAACGAAAAACAAAAAGACGGGGAATTGTCCGCCCCGATTTAAAATAGAAGCATCATAAACTTGCAAAAACTTGAATAAAAAAAGAAATAGAAAGGGAATTATTGAAAAATGGAAAATAAAAGCATAGAAACAAAAGATTTTTTAGAAGAACTTAGCAACTTAGAATTAAACCTAGATAAAATAAGAGCTTATAACAACATTATTAAGGATGCGTTAGAAACTCAAGAAGAAGACGCACAAAAAAGAGATGCTATAGACATAGTTTATACTATAAAAGCAAGAAACAAAGACTATATAAGGCTAAGCAGTTTTTTAGCAGAACAAACAGAAGAGATAAGTAAAAAACTTAAGCTACTAGCAAAACAAACAAACAATATTTAAAAATATATTAGCACGGGGGCAAAAAATGGAATTATTTAAAACTCTTAAACACGTGAACTTTAATAGAATTGTGAAGAACGTTAAAAAGAGACAAGAAGAAAAAAAAGTAAATTATATTTTTTCAATACAATATACCTTAGAAGATGCTATAAAAAAATTAACTCAAAAAAGACAAAAAAAATAGTACTATAGGCGATAACATACAATAACGGCGATAGAAAATAGACACAAAAAAAAGAACGTTTTATAATAAAAAAACAAAAAACCAAAAACGACTAAGAAAGGAAATAAAATTAT
>Ga0326511_10002402_pt1 | contig 15232 bp, 20 predicted proteins | sample 0_2496_0518_D_FD_203701 | JGI IMG/M metagenome (GOLD analysis project Ga0326511, IMG submission 203701) | Bovine rumen microbial communities from UC Davis, California, United States - 0_2496_0518 | ecosystem: Host-associated > Mammals > Digestive system > Stomach > Rumen | place: USA...
AGCCTGGAGCCATACTTTTACGGAATAGATGATATTATCCGCTGCGGCCGTGAAGCTATAAGGGCTAACCTGGTCCCCCGGTACCGTCTGCATGGAACCGGAGGAGCTGTTGGCTAGTATAGTTTTGCCGATAGGCTCGGATAGCCTCTTATACCCTAGGCGCGTGCCGTACTCCCCCACGCGGTCAAAGCGCGCGTCCTGGGCTAAGCGTATCTCGCTAGAGTCCATCGTGTCGTTAGGCTTGTAGGTGTATATACCCCTAGCGAAGTTAGTAGTGACCGGGGCGCTTTTACGCGTGCTTAGGCTTGGTATATTGCGCCCTATAAAGTTTGATTTCACCGCCATGCTACTTTACCTCTTTTTCTTTATCGTTTTCTTGGCTAGCCATATAAGCGCCTCCGCCGAAGAGGGCTGCTAGCGCTGGTAACGCTACGCCTCGCTTAGATAGATCGCGGAGCTTGTCGAAGAACTTATCGAAGGCCGGGTTAATCTCGTTACCCCACTCGCCGGCGCGGTACTTGCTCTTCATGTGGGTACTATCGGTATAACCTTTATTCTCTAGGTAGTTTTGGAGCATACGTGATTCCTGCTCGTCGCTACTCTGCCAATATCCGGTACCTCTATGCCCGTATCTATCTGCTGTTTCGTCCCAGCTCTTATAATGTGGGGCTAGATCGCGGCGCAGTTGCTCGTACGCTTCTAGAACTTCTTTATCGTAGCGTCCTTTGCTTCTCGGCTCTAGTTCTCCCTGGAAGGAGTGTAGGCGTTCATGTGCTACTGTGCTAATTGCGTCCTCCGGGCTGCTCATTTTGCGCTCAAATACCGCTAAGTCGCCTCCCTCTCTATATGATGGGTGCGAGTAGCGACCGAAGGCGTTTCTGGTATCCATGGCGCCGTTGTACTTAGGGGTGTTGCCTGGTGCGATGCCTAGGCGCTCAGATAGCGCTTCGTCTGCTGCCGCCGTGTACCCTTGGCGGATAGATACATCGGCGATATTTTTAGAGGATGCAAGGCCGTTGGCCCCTATGTCGTTAGCGATTCTCTCTTGCGCGGCTTCGTATAGGCTCTTCTTCATCCTGTTACGGAATCTCTGCTCGTATTTTCCTAGCCCGCGCTCCGCTAGTAGATTGTTTTTTATGTTATCGGCCCTAGCAGGCTCTGATTCGTATAGGTAGTCAATAACCTTGCCTATGTCGGCCTTCTTAATATCGGTAGTGCCGAATAGCTCTTTCATGCGCTTATCGTATGCGCCGCCATCTACTATCTCTTTTAGGGACTTTACTTTGTCTGGCAGCGTATCTTGGTTTATGGCATTATATAGCTCATTTTCTGGTACGCCGTTCTTTTTCCAGTTGCCTAGAATATCTGCGGCCCTGTCGCGCATAGCTTGCGTTACCTCGCCGTTTACTGGAGCATAAGGGTTAGCTGGCGTCATCACCGGCGCCTCTATATCCTCGCCGTAATAGTCTACCCCCTCTTGCGGCTGGTCGAATAGCGAAGTCTGGCGCGTGCCAGTTTTTGGCATCTGCGTCGGCATATCGTCGAATAGGCCTAGCTGGCCTGGCGCTATCTTGGCGCTGTTTACCGATAGGTCCTGGCGGGATAGTGTGCGGCCTAAGTCCATATCCTCTGGTATTATCTCGGCCATAATATCCACGTCGCTAGTAGGCCGTAGGTTATTTATATCTTTAATCTGGTTAGAGTCGAACACTACGTACTGATCGTTAGGGCCTCCCATAGTGTCAGCGTCGTATCTAGTGCCTTTTATTATGATTCCGTCGTATCCCTCGGACTTTAGCTTATCGACATATTTCTTAATTGAGCCTCTATCGTTTAGCGCCATCCCGGTACCGCCTACGTTTGCGTCCTCGGCCGTCTGGCCGTCCATTTTGTAAATATCTGTCTTGAACCTTTGGTAGGCATCGCTATATCTAAGCTCTGTTATCCTATCTTGTAGGTCTTTCTTATGGTCGGCAAACTTTTTTAAGTCTACAATTTCGTCAACTAATTTAGTGGCTTTTTCGTTACTATAGCCCTTGCCCGTTAGCCATTTTATGGCCGTATCTTTTTCGCCGTCGTTTACCCAGCTCTGTACCATTGAGGCCTTGTACATATCGTCAGAATATAGTTGCGTATCAGATAATCTGCTGGGGTTAAGCTCCATCTCTCTAAGCTCTTTCATCAGCGGCTCGATGGCCTTGCTATTGTCCACAGTTTCATAGATTTTAGGGTTTTTAACGTTCAAGTAAGTTTCCATTACTCTTGGGTCCCCGTCGCCGTACCAGATTGACTCCGCGAAGTTCTTTGCCCCCTCTTTAGTCGGCGTGAACCAATTCCCTACGCTAGCATGGCTATTGCTCGTATCAGATGGCGCATTATCGCCAAAAACAGTAAAGTTACCCCTTGTTCCATGGTACATGGGCATTAAGTTGCCGTTCTCGTCGCGTATAACGCTATCCTTAAAATAAGCCTCTTGCTCCGGGGTAAGTTTAGGGCTGTTTACTGCCATATCGGCGTCGGCTAGGGTAGTTTCGAGCGCTTTAGGCGCGTTAACTCTGTTATAGGTTAGGCCGCTCCGTAGCTCGTCGTTAGTATTTAGCAGGTACTCGTTACCATCTATGCCGTCTAGGCCGGCCGCCTTTTCTATTGCGGTTATAAAGTTTCTGTCGCCATAGGTAGCGGAGTTAGGGTTTTCGTCGTAGAGGCTATTAGCTATCCGGCTAGTAGGCACGTCTATAGAGTAAACATACTTGCCGGCGCCATATCTGTTAGCTAGGTCGTAATTATCCGTCCACGATTCGTAGCCGTTCATATTATCCATAGCGTTGCGGTTGTATTGTGGGTCGAACTCTTGCGTCATGCCACGATACAAACGCGTGTATCCATCTTGTACCGGCGCTCCGTACTCTATCTCGCCCATATTAGGCGCATAAGCTTGGCCTTGGGTTGTTCCGGCTTGCGCATCTGGCCTATTAGCTCTTTTAGCCGCCATAGCGTCGGCATAATCTTGCGCCGTGTCGTAACCGTTCTGATATGCTCGGATATTGCCTTGTAGCTCGCTGATTCTCGCTCTTTTAGCTATATCATCTGGGTTTTTGCTAAAAAGCGATACTGGCCCTATATCGTCAATCTGTTTTTGCGCGTTAGCTATTCTGGCCGCGCGCTCGTCGTCGGTTAACGCTACGTCGTAAGTCTTAGCTGGCTTAAAGTCTTGGAAGGCTCCAGTAGCTCCGCCAATTAAAGCGCCCATGCCGGCGCCCTGTTTGGCCGCCTCTAGTACGTCGCCGCCGTCGATAGCTGCATAACCGCCTCCGCTTATAGCGCCGCTTGTAGCGCCTCTTGCGAGGCCCTGGACGGTACCGCTCTTCAGTAATGCGTTGCTGCTGCCTTTTAGCGCGTCCGCTAGGCTCCCCGAAGCTGCGGCTGCGAGTCCGCTAACCGCTGCGCGTTGTCCTGCGCGGCCTAAGTCGTAGTTCTCGCCGTAAGTCTTAAACTCGTCTGCTAGGCCGCCTAGCGCGCCTTGTGCGGCGTTACCGAGGGGGTTCCGTGTAAACGCGTTTACGCCAGGTATATAGTCTAGCGCGGTCTGCACGCCGTTTAGCGCAGTCCCTAAGCCTTTGGCGGCTGCATCCTTAACAGAGTCGGTATTATATAGCCATTTTCTGAAATCGTCCTGGTTCTTAGTGGAGACTTTGCCGGTTCTGATAGTGTCTACTAGGTCGCCAACGGCAGCTCCGCCAGTACCGAATAGGTCGACCGCGCCCTTGCCGAAGTCTATAAAGCCTTGCGCCATACCCCCTAAGATCGATGGTAAGTCCGCCATGTTTAGTGCCTCAGCCTTTCCGCCACGGGCAGCTTGGCCCTGTTCTCGTAGCCAGCTTGACGAGGGCAGTAGCGTAGCTTCATGTTAGTTACTAGCTCGTCGTACTTGTTCTCATAGATAGCTGCATAGTCGAAGTTGTCGCGCAGGCGCTCGGCCCTAGCTAACGCTCCCATGACTAGAATCTCGCCGAACTCATAAGGTATAACTGGCACGTCCGTTGACTGGCTAAGTGGTAGCGGCTTGGCTAAGTAGTAAAGCGCCAATTCATAGAATCGCGCCTCGCCATCCTCGTACTCTTCGCCCTCAATATTCGGCACGTTGTACAGTAATTGGCCGCCAAAAACCGTAAAGCGGTAGTTTTTAACGCCGGACTCTTTCTCGTGGTCAAAGAAGTCGTCGTAGGCCATGTAGCGCATGGGCCATACGCTTTTCTCGTTTTTAGCCGTTAAGCTAATGGCCGTCTGGAAGTCTCGGGGCAGGGGTAGAACGCCTGGGGCCTGCGTCGCAGCCTTGTATACTCTCTCTAAGAACTGGTAGTGCGCCTCGCCTAGTGCGTCAAAAAGCGCGTCGTTTAAGAACTCCGTTATAGTCTCGTCGGGGTACTCTTGGTCGTCGAGCCGTACTTTTATGCGGCTAATAAGTCCGCTAAGGTTATAGTTTGCGTCCATGTAATATGTACGCGCACCGCCATTAACGTAATTATACCATATTAGGCCACCAAAAAGCCCCCTATGTACACTTGGGGGCTTAATGAATATCCTACGTAAATTAAGCGTGGATGATAGAAGCGACAGCTTTTTTCTTGCCGTTAAGCACGAAGCTATCGTAAACGAAGCGGCCGACAAGTACTTTACCGTCGACAAGTTCGGAATCGCTAATAATGCGGGTAGTCTTAATCTGGTCTACACCTAAGAGGGCGTCGCGATGGATCATAATAGCATCGGTCTTAGCTGGGAAGTAGCTAGTAGGAACCTTAACTACTGGGATACCGTCGAGTTCGCCAACGAAGCCGCGGCCGATTAGCTTATCGTTGTAGCCATCAGCGTGAACAGTCGTTGTAATCTCTTTCTTAATAGCGTTATAGAATCCTGGAGTAACCCAGAGGACGCGGCCTGCGATTGGGGCCTTAGCTTCGTCTAGGAACGCGCTAGAAGCGAGGACGGAGCCGTAGGCATCGTTAGTGTAGGTCGTAGCCTGGGATACGGCGGTAGCGCCGGCAGCAGCCTTAGCGAGGCGGTTAGCGTCAATCATTGGAATAACTTGTTCTTCCATCTCAGCACGCATAACTTCGCCAGCTTTCTTAGCGAGGGCGCCTTGTTCGTAGTTACCATCGTCAATAGCGATTTTGAAGCTCTTATCGTTACCAATAGTATAAGCAGTAACAACATCCTGCAATTCGTTGTTGCCACCGAAGCGGTCGCCAGTTGCGGTACGATCGTAGTTAGATGGGGCAACAGTTGTTACGGTATAGACTTCGACGGTCTTAGCACCGGTAAAGTCGTATTTTTTGTTGACGTAACGGTCAGTATATGAGCCAGCCGTGAAGAGCTGGTCGAGTTTACCCGAATATTTAGTGGCTAAATTAACGGCCATTTTTATATACTCCTAAAAGTTTTAAGCTAATCAGTTAGCCTAAGAGGCCAGATAAGAACGGGTCGTCCTCTTGGGCTTTGCCAAATTGCGTAGAATCCGTAGCCTTTGCGCTCGGTCTCTTTGCCGCTTGGCGGGCTGCCATCTCTTTTTCTACCTCTTTGCGGAGGTTTTCTTTTAGGTTGTCTACTTTTTGCACGCCGCAGCCTGCTAGTCGGTATACGTCGTCTAGCGACATAGCGCCATTATTTACCAATAGGCCCTTCGTCAATGGCATACCAGTTACGGGGTCGTAAACGATGTTGCCGCGCCTATCTGTGAGGGGTTGAGTTACGTACTCTACCATCTTTTGCTCATCTTCGGCGGATAAGTTGTGCTTACTCTTCCACTCTTTAGTGTCCATCTCGATACGCATAGAGCGTACTTCGCTAATTGCCTGTTGGTCTGCGGTTAGGTTAGGGCTTGGCACTCTTTGCTGCGCTAGTTGGCGTTGAAGTTGTGCGGCCTCTTGCGACTTGCTATAAAAGCCTTTTTCGGAGTTTCGGTACATATCTGCGACTTTGCGGAGCGCGTCCGGGTCGTTTCTATCTATACCTTTTTTCGCTAAAAAGTCGTCTATCGCATCGCCAGTTTGCGTTTCGGTAACGGCCGGCTGCTCGATAGCCTCTTCTTGGCTATCCGTTCGCTCATTGGTTACCTCTACTGCCGAGCCGTCCGTATTATCCGCTTGTTCGGTCGTAGAATCGTTAGCTACCGCTTCAACGTCCGAGGCATCAAATAAAGAGTCGTCGGTTCCAGTTTGTTCGTCCATGAACTCTCCTAAATGTTAGATGTTTTGTGCTTGGGGGCTTCCGCTCCCAACAGCTCGGCACTACCTGCATTTTGGCGATGCGCCAGCCCGTTGCTGGATTTTTAAGTGTTGTAACTTACTATGTAGTGCCGAAGTGTTGGTTTATTATGGCCTGGTTGTTAAGGTGCGTGGTCCGGTTAAAGCTGCTATTCTTCTGGGGCTTCTTTAGCCTCTTCTGGTGGTTTTAGGAATTGGTATATCGTTTCTACTGCTGCTGCCGCTACTACGCAATCGTGGGTATATTCTTTGCCTCGTGGATAGCCTGCTACTGCCGCGTCTAGGTATCCTTGCTTCGACTCCGCGACGTTGGCTAGTATCTTCTGGCCTAGGTCCGTACGCATAAAGTTATACATGGTCTTTAGCTCGGCTTTGGTTAAGGCATTATCCATAAATAGGCTGCTCCTCTTGCGTCATTAGTGCTTGGTCTTGTGCGATCATATCTTGGTTGGCTAAGTCTTGCATCTCTGGGCTGATAGGCTCCTCTGGGGCCATCTCTGGCGCCGGCTGCGGTTCTTGCGTAATAATACGCTCTATCTCTTCTTGGGTTAGGTCCGGCATCATTTTTGGATACATAATCTCTTTAGCGGCCATAAGGTTATTGGTCGGGTCGGCTATAATCATCTGGAACGCGTTAGTGTAGGCCTCTTGTTTCTCGGACTTTTCGAGCTGCGCCTGTACATCTAGGGTTACCATTGGCGTGTACTCGCCCCTAAAGCGTGCCATATCGACTTGCTCGAAGTTGACGCCATCTTCGCCAACTTTGCGTACCATATAGTCGTCGTCAGCGTATAGTTGTAGGAGCTTAAATACGATAGTGGCTTCTTGCATGAAGAATCCCTGCGCGAGGTTGTCGGCCTTCTCGCGGATGCGAATATCTGCCTGGCCTAGCATAGCCTTAATTTCGGTAGCCGTAGTGCTATCTGTTGAGGTTATGCCCTTGCTAATCTCTGATACGCTGGCGGCTTCGCGAATCTCGCCCTTAAGGTTGTTACGCTCTGCGAAGGCGTTAGTTGGGATTGTCGGTGGGTTCTGCCAGTCCATAGCGCCCATAGGGAGTGGGTAGACTTTGCCTGGCGCCGGGTCGAGGTCGTCAATTTTGCCTGCGAACTTAGGGTCGATACGGCGTTCTGGGAATAGCTGGTATAGTACGGCCTCGATATTAAGCTCTGTTAGGGTGTTTAGTAGCTCTTGCTCGTCGGCTATAATATCTACGTCTGAACTGCCATAAACTAGCGATACGTCCGGATATTCGCAGCCATGCGCGAAGGGAATAAGTCCGGCGTTATGCTCGTTAAACTCTTCGTCGAACGGCCCTATATCCTCCATACCTAGCGTATCTTGTAGCGTCTGGGCGCGTAGTAGCTCATGCTCTAGCTTGCGCTGCTCGTAGCGGCTCTTAGATAGCGTATAATAAGGGTTTTCGCGCTCTTCGATTACCTGTTTACGGTTAGCGATTACGACCACCTCTTTATGTGTCCATATCTCGATTACTTCTATCTGGCTCTGGCGGTCCGGGGATACGCTGCCTAGGGCCTCATCCTTTTTGGCCTTGTCGCTCTCTGTATCGACGCCGCCTACGCCTCGGCCTTCTTCTACGTCGGTAAGGTCCTTATAGCGTTTTTCTACCTTGCCGGTCTCTGGATTGTATATAGTGGCCTCTTCTAGGGACTTCTTAGAGGCGAAGAAGCGGCGCCCTACGTACTCTGCGTCCCCCAAGTTGTGCGCGTTCGGGTCAATTATAGCGTCGCGGATAGGTACAATCTCTTTATGCACGTAACCGCCGCTATCATCCGGCTGCCACTCATAATACGCGAAGTAGTTACCAGTTATAACGCCCTGGCGTCCGTTTATCTTGTTCTTGAGCGCCCATCCGTCGCGACGCGCGAAGTCTTGGTATACATCGTTAAGAATCTCGGTCTCGTCGTCTTGGTCGGCGCGGTTAGGGATATATTTTACTGTCGGGTTGGAGTTAAAAAGGCTAGCTACGATAGTATTTACCGTGCTATTTACCATCGGCACGAAAGCTTCGATAGTGCCAGGATGGTTCTTCTTAATGCGGATATTACGATATAGCTTCCAGTTATCCTCCCACACTTGGTGGTAGTTTTGCTGGGCATAAGTCCATGAGTCGTTGAACTTCTTTAGGTACTTGCCTAAAGTAGTGTTGTTTTCTTTTGCGTCGTCTGTCTTAGCAGTTTTAGTTGCCATCGAGTATATCGACGCATCGCCATTACTACTATTATACCACATACACTAGCGAGGTTAGAAATACTCTTTTTCTTGCTTTCTAAAGGCTTTAGGCGTGTAGGTCTTGAACTTTACTTTTATCTGTTGAGCCTCGCTGGACTCCGTAGCGGCCATCATGGCGTAAATAAAGGCGGAGCTTGCGTGGCTCGACCAGTCATGTTCTGGCTTAGTCTTAAGTAGCTTATTCTTCTCGTCGTACTCGTAGTGGTAGGCCCTTAAACACTCTAGGCCGCGCTGGCACTTGTCGCGATCTATCCATACACGGCTAAAGGTTGGGCGCGCGATAAGGTTTATGTCGTCGTCGCCTAAGTTAAAGTTGGTCGGCCTTAGCACTTCGATATTATGAAAGCCATTATCCTCGAAGAACTCGACGCGCGTTTTACCGGTCTGTAGCTCGCGCTGTTTGGCATCGTGGGGCAGGTAAATAGTCGTGTAATTATACCCCTTGCTATGCAGCATAGCGATATAGTGGCCTAACTCTTCGCCGGAGTTTTCGTAGTAGTCTATCATGTGTATTTCGCGGCCGATTATCTGATACCACCAGATAGCGGTACTATCGCTCATACCTAAGTCGAACACCGCATATACACCGGCGCTAGCGTCATAAGGCACTTTACCTATACGGCCGTCTTGCTCAGCGCGGGCTAGCTGCTGGCCGAACACCGTACCAGTACGGCTGGTTAACGGCTCGCCTAGCCATACGTGCGCGAACATCTCGGGGTTGTCTACTCGCATAGCTTCGCGCTCTTCTATAATCTCAGGGCTTAGTAACTCTTCTACGGCGTCGGAGTTGATATGCAATATATACGCGTTGCCGCGGTCTTTATACCTATCCTCTACAAGCTCTTTAACCGGGTCATGCTCAGTTAACGGGTTATACGTCCAGATTATCTGGCTACCTTCTTTACGAATCGTCGGGATAAGGGTATTTATACTCTCGGCGCTAACGCTCTGCGCCTCTTCTACCCAGCACCAGTCTACGCCCTCGTACGACTTGATCGTCTGGGAGTTATTGTGGAGGCCCTTAAAATGAATCTCTGAGCCGGTCCGGAGGTTGCGCAACTCTTTATCCAGCACTTGCCAGTCGGTTAGCTTGTATTTAGCCACCAGGTCCGCTAGGAGCGCCTTTACGGAATCGTCCATAGAGTTTTGGAACTCGCGCGTGCATAGGCCTCTAAGCTTCTTATTTGAGCCTAGAATAAGCCTTGATAGCGCCACTTGGTACGACTTACCGCTACTACGGCCGCCTTTATACACCAGATGGCGCCATGGTTTACTTGGCTGGAATAGCTCCTTAAATTGCTCCGGTATAACTAGCTCTAGTTTTTCACTACTTGCCATAACTTAGTTATCCCCCCTAGTAGTTGTCAATCTCTGCATCTTCTATCCTTTTCTTGGCTATCTCGTAATAATCTTTATCTATCTCTATACCTATAAAGTTGCGGTTTAGTTGCTTAGCAGCTACGCCGGTAGTACCGCTCCCCATAAAACAGTCCAGTATGACCCCCCCCTGTAGGCTCGAATTGGTTATTAGGTTTTTTATGATATTCAGAGGCTTAATTGTCGGATGATGGTATAACTTTTTATCGGCCGTATTGGTTGGCGTTACGTACCACTTGCGCTTCGTATCGTATGATCCAAAAATAGGTACCCCATGCTCGCGGAAGTATAGGAGGTACTCCGTATCGCTTAGGTACTTATTGTTGCAAGTCGGCACCGGGTTAGTCTTATGCCAGGTTAAAAGCTCCGTAGCGCACTTATGCTCCTCGAAGTAGTTTATGTACTGCCTTAGCTGGTTCTTATTGCACCAGATATATATATTGGTTTTACGCATAACGCGCATAAGCTCCGGCATAATTGCCATATCCAGGCCTACGTCCAGGCCAGTATCGTATATACCGGAGTGATAAGCTCTTTTTTCGCGTCCGAAGCAGCCGCCACTTTTGCCACCGTTTATTAAGTACGGCGGGTCAATAATTACTAGGTCTACGCTATTATCTGGTATCTCTTTAATCTTCTCGTAACAGTCTGCGTTATATAGGCTTATTGTGCTTTCAGACATTTTCGCTCTTGCCTCTTGATAAACTTTAATAAATCTCGCCTTAGCATTGGGCTTTTAGTTTTCTTAATGATCTCTTTCGCCTCTTGTACCGTCATCTTTACCACCTATAAGGTTATTTAATATCGCCATCAGCACATCTACCACGATGCTATTGCCAGCTTGCTTGTATAACTGGCTATTAGATATGCCGGCGCTCTGTGCTTTCTTAAAATCGTCGTCGCTAAAGCCCATTAGGCGCCAGCACTCTAGCGGTGTTAGCTTGCGTATCCTAAAATCTGCCATAACTACTCCTTTATCGTTAAAACTTGTTAGGGTCTGTATAGTCTGCGGTTGTACTGTTCCGCGCTTATTCCCTATGTTGGTATAAACTCCGTCATAAGGGTAAGCTGGTAAGTACCCCCCCCTAGTGTTGTTTTTTATCTTTAGGTATCGCAACGTAGTTGTCCTTTTGGACGCTCGTTAGGGTGTTCGTGATGCCATCTTTTCTCGGCTCTAACCTTTGCACGGTTGGCGCTCCTGTTGTTCTGTCTGATGGGTTATTGGGGTTTCTGCCTCGGCTCGCAACAATGATTGGCTCTTGGTTGCCACCCTGCATGGTGGATAGGGTCGCCGATATGCCTTCTGGATCATAAATTGAGCCAGCCTGGTGCCTTTCTTTATCTGAATCATATAAGCCGCCCACCCTAACGCATTTTGGGTCTTTATAGTCTCTCGCGCAGAGAGTTCTTGCCTCGCCGTCAACATTTTGAACTCGGACTTCCTCCGACGCTGTGTTATATGTGGTCGTCTTGAGCCTCTTGGTCTGCTCATCCGAGAGATAATACTTTTCATCGACTTGTGGCTCGAGAACATCTTTTAGACGGATCGTAAGCTCCTGTGGCTCAGGGAACTTAAAATCTACATCTAAATCGTTCCTTATGCTCACAGTAAACACTCTCTCTCTGTTCTGTGGCACGCCGTAGTCTTTGGCGTTCAGGACTTGGTACTGTGAGTGATAGCCGAGTCGCTCCATAGCTTCAAGATAGGCGTCGAAATTATGGCGATGCTTTTTGCTGAGTAGATTCTTCACGTTTTCCCAAATCACATACTTAGGGCGTAGCTTTTCTACTATCCTTAACGTTTCGTACATCAAACTAGATCGCGTGCCACTATCCTTATCGCCCCCAGCGCCTTTGCCGGCAACGCTAAAGTCTTGGCATGGGCTACCATGCATAATAAGGTCGCACTCTATATCTTTATCCCATTTAGTTATATCTTGTGGCTCAAAATTAGTACCGTGAATAGCATTAAAGCTCTTTACCGCGTACTTATCTATCTCTACCGCGTCAACTATCTCATGCTCGATACCTAGGTTAGTCAACGCTTTACTGCAGGCTCCTATACCTGCAAATAGCTCTAAAACTCGTAACATTAAAACTCTACCTCCTCGGCCTTTGGGCCGCCTAAATACTCGTCAATAATCTTTTTAGCCTCGTCGAATCCGCAAGCGAACTCGGCCATGTAACCGCGCCGGCGTAGCTGCTCTAGCATATCGAACTGCTCGCAGATATGAGCGTTAGATACTAGCGTGCCGTCCTTCTTGTAGATGCGCGTACCAGCCTTTTTAAGCTCGATAAAAAGACCAGCGTGCATATCGCCATCTCCACACAGTTTCGGCTCCGCTATAAACATATCCGGCCACGATCTACGGCCACCGTTAAGCCTTTTCTGCCGGATAGCTTGGCCCATGGTTAGCTTAATCCCGCTGCCGAAGTCTGAGTGGAATATAACGGAGGGGTATTTAAGCCGGATATAATCTGCCACTTGGGCCTGTAACTCTAGCTCAGTCATTTTATCCCCCTACCTAATGGCCGAAGCCGTCAGCACGAGTAATATAAAAAGAACGCCTACCGCCATCTCTACGACCCCTAGCACCTTGGCCCAGGCGCTGCCCCTTAGGGCTAGAACACCAAAAATAAGCGTCACTATGCCCATAATGCCGCCTAATAGAAATAACCCCATAAAAGCTGTAGCTAGGCCTGCTACTGCGAAGCCGTTGCCCGTCTGTTCCTGTTCCATATCTGCTCCTATCTTCTCTTGCGGTACACCGTATATGCTGGCGTACTCTTAACTTTTTCTATCGCTATCTTGCCGTCTAGAATCTGCCGGTACTCGTCGGGCGTAACGTCTATAACTAAGCTGCTACGCCCTAGAGTGTAGGCGTATCTACGCTTGAATCTCTTTTTCTCGCTTCCCACGGTTAATTGCCTGTTTAAGTTCGGTATAGCTAAGCATATGGCGCTTAGCGACGCGTTCCACCTCTTTAGGGTCTGCGTTATCTTCTAACTCACTAATAGCTTGCTTAATCGCATAATTACGCATCTTGCGTAGTGTCGCCGGGTGTACCCGTCCTAGGTTCTGCTGCATGGTCGCTCCTAAAATCCTTAAAAGTTATTTCGATGCCCTTAGCGTTCTCGATGTTAAGCTGTAGGCCGCTGTCCTCTTTGTCTATCGTGCTAGCCTTAAGCCATCTATCGTGCGCCATCATCTGTTTAGTTAAATCGTCGGCTCCGTCTTTAGTCCTAGCCTCTAAGCCCTTTACTATTGGCCTTAGCGCTTTTTCTAGCGTTACCCCTTGGCGGTTGAACTCTTCCCTAATTGCCTTAGCTAGTTCTAGTTTTTGTAAGTTCTGCCACCCCTGTTGAGCAGCGCTATTTTCGTTCTGGTTAGGATAGGCCTTGATAGCGGCTTGCTTAGCATTGCCGCCATTTCTAGCGTACTCAGCCACAAAAACCTCTTGCTTATGCGTCAAGGCTCTAGTCTTGGCTTTGGCGCTCATTCTTCCTCCAACAGTTCATGGTTCTCGTGAATGTTGCCGATGACTTTCATATCGGAAGCATAAAGGCTCATAAAAGTAGCGCCACAATTCCCCCACTCATAAGCAAAACTTGCTATCCGTTCGTTATATAAAACTTTTCCAACATGCCCCTCCCCGTCATCCAATATATCCCCCTCATATATCTCTTTGCCGTTCTTGTCTTTGAGTCCAGTATCGAACTCAAGAACTAGGTCTGTGTTCTCATGGTGCGGAACTCCATCGTCATCTTCAAACATCGCATCCGCCGAGCCATCCATATACAATTCGGCTTCGGTTGCGTACTTCTTCCAGTAGTTGCTCCAAACTCTAAAGCCTCTCATTCTTCCTCCTCCCCACAGAGTTCGGTGATGGTGTATTCCTCGCCATCTTTAAGTGTCGGTATCCACCCTACAAATTGGATGTCATAATCTTCGTCACCCATGTCTGTTAGTTGGCATAAACTTTTATTTGGTCTCTCACTATATAGAGCTGTTTTAATTGAGTTGACTTCAGCCCACGCTCGTACCGCTTTGCGTATTTTCTCGTCCTTGATTAGAGGTTCTTTAACGTCCTCCCAATCTTCGCATATTTGAGTAAGAGTTTCCCAGCAAGGATAATCGTTAACTAATACTTTACCAATATCCCATATTTCCCCTGTCTTTTTATTGCGTAGTTTCATGACGTAGCCTTTCTAGCTCGATATTAAGCAGCTTTACATTTTTATCTATCTCGTCTAGCGTCGCGATTACTTGGTCGTCGCTCCAGCCTAGCTCGTTTCTTATGCGATCCAGCTGGTCTTTTGTATAGCCAGCGTTTAACACTTTACCGCCACGCTTAGCAGGTCCGCGCTTGCCGAGCTTGCCGCCTTTAGCGCCAGCTAGCTTAGCGCGCTCCGCGCCAGTTAGGCCGTCCTTGCCGACTTTTAAGCTTGCGAAGCCGCCGGTGCTGCTCCTCTTGCCGCCTTTGCGGCCTATGCTAGAGTAGAACTCGTCCCCATACTTTGCTTTATTGGTTGCTGCCGCTTTACGGCCTCCTTCTATCGTTCCTGGCATATCTAGCGCTCCTTTACCTCAACGCTATACGCGCTGCTTATATGTTTTACCGGTATCTTTTTACCTGGCTTCAGTAACTCTTTTGCTAGCCAGTCGCATATATCCGCAGCCTGGCACACGCTCTTAGTGCGTTTATATTTGATAAGCTCAAACTTAAGCCTTTGCAATTTAGTCATAATTCCTCCTACATAATTACGAATAAGTCTTTCTTCATGGAGGCCCCGGCATAATATTGCGGAATATCCGGGGCCAGGGGTTGCCCCCTATTTGCCTAGCTAAGGACCACGTTAGCTAGACATTTTAAGGGGCTACCCATTTTAACTTTTAATGTTCTACCAATGGCGTTTTAACCACATCTCGGCCTCTTCCAACTTAATAAGGGCCATGTTTACATCTCTCGACTCGTCGGTAGTTTTGCCGGTCGGAGTGTTCTTATATAGGGTTATTTCGTCGTATAAGGCGCTCCACTTAATCCAGATGCTCTGTCTTAGGTCGATAGTCGTATTGGCTGTTTTAGGCTTTAGTGGTAGCTGCTGCTGCGGCTTAGGCTTCGCCTCGGCCTTGTACTTGTTCTTATACTTAGCCCGAGTCGCCTTGCCGCGTTTTATGAACTCCTCGTAGCTTGTAGACGTGTTTATGCGGCTGACTACTCCGCGTCCGCGTCCTACAATCTCCGCGACTTTACCGCCTTCGTAGCCTTTAGCTAGTAGCTGTTTGATAGTCATATATTCTGGTTCGTTTATCTTAGACATGGTTTAGCCCTCTTTTATCT
>Ga0326511_10002403_pt1 | contig 15227 bp, 11 predicted proteins | sample 0_2496_0518_D_FD_203701 | JGI IMG/M metagenome (GOLD analysis project Ga0326511, IMG submission 203701) | Bovine rumen microbial communities from UC Davis, California, United States - 0_2496_0518 | ecosystem: Host-associated > Mammals > Digestive system > Stomach > Rumen | place: USA...
GCAATTGTTCCAGCTGGTAGAACGCCTCCATCCATGACTTGGGTTGTTTGAAGCCTTCAAGACCATGATTCAGCATGGAATAGTAGAAACTCTCCAACTGTGTTTTCATGCGATTCTTATCATCTTCTTGATCAACAGGCGATACCCCTGTATGCTGAAAGGTGAACTTATCTTTCAAGGCTTGCTTGATGAGATATGTCTTACCAACTCGCCGCCTACCATAGACAGCAACGAATTCAGGACGGTCACTATAATAGAGTCGCTCCAACTCTTCTATCTCATGTTTTCTTCCAACAATTGTACTCATATTGATTATATTTTGCCGCAAAGGTAACAAAAACACGCCAAACGGCAAAATAAAGAACATGATATTCTGCCTATTTGTGCGATTTTTAACATATTTGGCAGGTTTTCTGTGTATTCCACCTTGTTATTAAATATAATCAAACACATTCAGCAAGAAAAACGTGCAGAATGATACAGCTATTATTCATGATCACCACCCTTGATCTTCTTTTTTAGTTTATTATCTTGTTATTTCAAATATTCATCTTTATTCAAAACGTCAATAGCTTGTTCCTATAGTATTCATTCCGACCATAATATTTACACATAATCAATGAGTACGTGGAACACTTCAACCGAAGCATTCCACGTATTATAATCACCATCTCCAACCCCGTGATCCGTAGCTTTGAGGTTTACGCTGTCATTGAAATAACCTGATGTATTTGCTTTACGAAGTTTTTCAGATGAACGAAATTATCACCGAAGGTTACTCTCCAGTTGAGCATCTTTAGTGGATATTCCATAAAGTTCTTATTGTCTATATCTCCGTTTACACTTACATAGTCAAGAATATTCTTCAGATAAAGCTCCTGTTCCGACGTCAGATTGTGTCCATCCACGAAGTACTGATAAATCTTCAAAGCTTTCTTTCTATCAATTCCGTTTATCACCCTTATGAATGCAGCCACATTCGACTGATAAGGATGTCCTTCAGCCAACTTGTTAAAGTCCTCACGAGTACCCAGCTCTTCAAAGAATACGCGCTCCAGTTCAGCAAAGTCCTCTGCTGTCAGCTGCTCAAAGTTCTGAATCTTCTGTAGTGTCGGATTACCTGTGTTTTGTGCCAGATAGTCTATCACTCTCTGCTTGTACGAGGTTCTTACAACAATATCCTCGTCGTCCTCTTCCGTCTCGTACGGGTCTTCTATGTCTATAATAAACTTCTCGGTTTTTCTGGCACCTTCAAGCAGCTTTATCAGGTCTCTCAGTTCCGTCCTCACTCTCTCAAGACTGTCAAGACTCTCGTTCTCCCAGAATTGTGGTTGCTGAACCAATCGGATAATGTCTATATGTTTCATCACAGCAGGTATTGAAGCCTTCTTCTCCAGATAGGCTGCAACACTCACCACCACCTTCTTATATTGTCCCACACGAACTGTTGAGTCGATATGAGCCAATTGTAGATGCAGCATGACGACATCGAATTTCTTTGCCGGTTCGTCATCATTGTCTTGTGGTATCAGCTTTCCTATTTCCTTTAGGCGCAGCACGTCCACCTCTGATATATATGTCCACCTGTCCTTATCGCGGAAAGGCTCTATGGTGTTCCAATACGGACGAGCATCTTTGCGTTCTTTCACTATGCTGTTCACCTGTTGATGAAGCAGCACCTTCAGGTCGTCGTGCATTTTCTTGTCGAATGCTTTCTCCTGATGTTCCGCACTTTGCAGCTCTTTGGCTATGTCCAGCCTTAGGGAGAAGAGTCTTTCTGTCAGCGACTTACTGCATGAAGGGTTGATGCCCTCAGTATCTTTCGAGAAATATTCAAAGTTGCCACACCAGTCAAAGATATAGAAACACTCCTTGTCCTTACCCTCTCCGAAGATATTCGGACAAAGACGGGTACCTCGACCTATCATCTGCTCGAATTTTATCTTTGACTTCACTATTTTGAAGAATACGAGGTTCAGCACCTCTGGTACGTCGATACCTGTGTCGAGCATATCCACGCTTACTGCTATCTGAGGCATGCTGTCGGCTACTTTGAATTTCGCTATCAGCTTATCGTGGAACTTCACATGGTTGTCAATCAGCTGACAATAGTCGGCTCCCCTGTTAGGATACAGCTCTCGGAACCTCTCTACAATTCTTTCTGCGTGCTTGTGGTTATAGGCAAAGATAATCGTCTTTCCTATATCTTCGCCACTCTTAATCTTCAAGCCGTTTTCCATCAGCTCTGACAATACATTGTCTATCGTATCATCATTGATGAGGTAACGGAATATCTCGTTTCCTTCTATGTCTCGATGGTATTCCTCGTTGGGGTCAATGCCCTTCAGCATCTTCTCGTAATCCCAAACCTTCTCCAGTTCCTCACGCTGTTCTGGAGTCAGTTCGTCATACTTGATGCCTTTGTTGATCATCTTCGAGTTATGACGCCTTGCCTTGTAAGCCACAAGGTATCCATCATTTACTGCCTCATCAAAGGTATATTCAAAGTTGGGTTCATTCTCCAGCTCCAGCAATCGGAAGGTATTCTTGTCTATCTCGTCACGAGGTGTTGCCGTCAGTCCTATCAGCAGCGAATCGAAGTACTGGAATATGGCACCATATTTTCCGAATACAGACCTGTGTGCCTCGTCTATTATTATCAGGTCAAAATGTCCCACGCTAAACTTCACATCATACTCATTGATGTAGTTGATCATCGTCTGGTAGGTGGAGAATATGAATCGAGCCTCCAAGTCTGGCTCATCGTCGTCTGACAGTGAAGCCATCGACTCACTCGGCAGCAGCTTTTCGAAGTTACCCCTTGCCTGATTGACCAATTCCGTTCTGTCGGCAAGGAACAACACATTCTTGATCCAGTCGTTATTTGACAGCAGCTTGCAGAGCGAGATGCTCACTCGCGTCTTTCCTGTACCAGTAGCCAGCACCAACAATCCACGACGATGCTTCATGTTGAGCCATTCCACCAGGCTCTTGATGGCAGTCTTCTGATAAGGTCTGTCAGTAATCGTCTCGTCTATTGTCAAATCCTTGATGTCAGCCCTGCCACGTTTCTGTATGACGTATTCCAGATCATCATGACTATGGAATGAAATAACCTCCCTGTCGGGATATCCCAAGCCGTCAATAACCTTTGTCACATAACCATTGGTATAGTAGATGACAGGTCGTACTCCATATTGCTTTTCCAGACAGTCAGCATACAGTATGGCCTGAGCTCTGCCTTTTCCTGCATTCAGTATGGTGCTCTTTGCCTCTATTACAGCCAAAGGCTTTCCGCCCCTGCTAAACAGTACATAGTCGCAATAGCCCTTACCGCTTGGCGTTGGCATGCCTTCCACCTCTACCTCTATACAAGCCTTTCCACCTTGTATGTCGCCCTTTACCGTCAGAATGTCCCACTTCGCTTCATTCAGCATATAGTCAATGAGGCATCTTCTTGTGACAGCCTCGCTGGCAAGCGACTCCTTGGGCGTTGCTACAGGCTTGACAGGATTGTCTATTACCTCCTTGGGGACACTGTCCACAACCTCTTGCGACACTTGTGGCTCAGGAGAAGTCAACACCTGCATTCCTGGCAGCACCTGTGGCACCAAAGTGGCATCAAAGGCTACTATGTTCTTTATCGCCTTCCACCGATACAGGAAGCCCTCTACCACATAGAACAGTGCACGCAGGCAGATGAAAGCATCGTTCTTCTTAATCTCCTGTGCGCCATAATGAGAAGCGTAATTGCCGAACTTCTTTACGGTGTAGATGTTATTCTGGAACTCCCAGTCGTAGTCTATGAAAGCATCTATCTCAGGATGCTTCAGCATATCGTTAAGCGTCTCCCTGTTTTCAAGAGTCACGGACTTCATAGCCAGCTGATGCCTCACCAGCCATTCCAACGCCTTGCGGGCATTAGAGGCAGACTCTTCAGGAAAAGAGTTCTGAAATATTTCTGCCTTATCGCAATAAGCATGCAATTTGCTGAAGCTCGGAATATGCTGAGCTATGAGCTGGATAAAGTCGAAATTCTTCATATCACTTTTTATTTCTTTTTACTGTAATAACGATTTCTGTTACTTCCATGTGCCACCAGATAACCATATTCTGTCAGTTGGCGCAGATAGCGTTTTGCTGTCGTGGTTGTGAAACCAAAATGACTTACAATGTCATCAGTAGTTGTCGTCTCTTTATCTGAAAGATACATCAAAATATCGACCAGTTTGTCTGCCAAAGATGGCTTTATCGACCATTTATCGACCATTTTCTGTCGCAAACCTTGTTTATCGACCATTTTCTCCTCGCACGAGATCATAAATTGGTCGATATCACTTTGCAGGTGTTGTATGTGAAGACGAGCCATGCAGTCAAGGAACACATTAATATCTTCCTGTTCTCTGGCATCTATCAATGCTTGTATGTATTCTGACTTATCCTCTTTCAGAACCTTTGTCGGCAACACTCCAAATTCCCATTGCAGCAGATTCATCAGCAGGCGGCAGGTTCTGCCATTACCATCTGCCCAAGGGTGGATGGTCACCAGTTCGAAATGTGCCCAGAAACTGAGGTCATATATTGCAGCTATGTCATTACTGTCTATCGACTTGCGTCGCTCGTTTAGCTGTTCACAAAAAGCCGCCAATCGTGAAGGCACTTTTGTATATGACATATATGATTTCCCGCCTGCTCCTGCTGTTACATTGAGTTTTCTCAGTTCACCCTTTGCAGCAGAGAATGTGCCACCTAACGAGTTATATTCGCTTCCTGTTTGTGCCATCACCTTTGCTGCCAAGCCAATCAACCAATCTGTCGTAATGGGTTGATGCGACATAATCCATTTACGCCCATAATCGTATGCAGATTTCAAGTCGAGATTCATCTGCTGCTCTATCATGGTTCGTTTACTGGAAGTGATACCTTCATCAAACAGCAACTGCGCCTCCACCTCTGTCACCGTTGAGCCTTCTATTGCAGTAGAATGCGTGATGATAGAATACAGGTAGAATTTTTCAAAGTCTATCTGCTTTGAAATGCCCAAATCCTGATGCTGTTTAATTAGGTTCAGCAGTATGTCTCTATTCTCTTGTCTCATATCACGTTTATGTTTTAGTCAAACCAATACTGCATTCTGGATGCAAGCAAAGTCTCAAGGTCTTTTATAGTAGAACTGATCTGCGCCTTCTGCTGCTCTATCAACTCAATCCTCTTTGCAAAGTCTTGCTGGAGGGAAAGAGGGGGAAGAGGAAGAGAAATGGGATTTAAATCACTAACAGAAATTCCTGGCTGTGCAACTCCATGAGCATAATCTTCTAAGCGTAATCCCTTTAAAACATAATAAAGCCAAACAACATCCAACTTCACATGAGGTGTAACAACTACCGCATGTTCTGTCGCGTAAAATGGTCCCTTTGCAAAATTAACATTTCCGCATAATGCTCCTTGTCTTCCAATAATAGGCAAATCTATTTCGTGGGAGAATCTATCAATATAGCCTCGTATACCGTTCCCACCATAACATGGAAATGTATTGTTGGTCTTCTCTACCAAATCTGAAGCCTTTATTGACTTTCCTGCTTTTAACAAGCAGACTTCCCCTAACTTCTTCACTTCCCATCCTTTTTCGTTTTCGATGGGGTCACCAAACATATCATAGAATATGCTTTGAGCAAGAGCATCAAGGTCACTCAACTGAGCCTTCTTCAGACTTATCAGCTCATTTATCTTATCCAACTCCGCAACAATAGATTGCTGCTCAGAGAGAGAAGGGTAACCTACTTTCTGCTGGGAAATGGTTGCTTTATTTAAAGTTATCCCCATAACAGCCTTATTTGCACCCCTCCAATTATAATTAGAAAGATAGTAATACAAATAATCAGGGCATATGTCGTAACCTTCTTTGAGGTTAAACGCCATGATAGCCTCGTTTGTATATAGGTCTTTTGTTGTTATCGCACATTTCCCTACTGTCAATTTGAAACTCATTATAACAGTTCCTTTTTTCACCTTTCGGATATTCGTTGTTGTGACAGCTGTATCAGTAATATGCTCATTTGACTCTCCTATTTCTTTGCCAACAATATCTCGGATAGAAACCCATACATTATTACCTCCAAAATAACTTGGAGTTTTTCTATCTGGAGTCTTTCCCATCTGCAAGTCAAAGACTTCGCTCATTTTCTTATATGTCCAGTTTTCTCTCATGCGTCCTTCTCCAACATCTTATACAGTTCACTATAACCCTTCAGGTAGTCGCTCTCTGTCTTTTCAAGACGGGCAAGGATATCCTTTACTGGCTCATACTCTACCTTCTCCCTCTCTATCTCCTTGTACTTGTTGATAGAAAGGTCGTAGTTGTTCTCACGAATCTCTTCTACAGGAACAAAGAAACTCTGCTCCTTGCGACTGCGAGACTCCTCTGCCTTAAGGTTGTGGAAACGTGCTACCACATCAGGGATGTCATTCTCGCTGATAGCACTTCGCTTATCGTCAAGACTGAAGCCGTCAGCCTTCATATCGTAGAACCACACCTTGTCGGTGCCGCCACTATTTGTCTTGGTGAACACAAGGACTGCAGTACTTACTCCTGCATAGGGCTTGAAGACACCACTCGGCATAGAGATAACTGCCTTGAGCTGCTGATTATCTACCAACTCCTGGCGAATAGCAATATGAGCCTTGCTGGTACCAAACAATACGCCATCAGGCACGATGCTGGCACAACGACCACCAATCTCCAAAGAGCGCACAAACTGAGCAAGGAACAGAAGCTCCGTCTTGCTGGTATTGGCATAGGCAAGGATATTCTTGTTCACATTACCCTTGTCCAGTCTGCCTGCAAAGGGCGGATTAGCCATGATGAGCGTATAGCACGACTGGTCGTCGTTCTGCTCCGACAGAGAGTCACGCCAAGCAAGGTTAGGACTGCTGATGTCGTGAAGCAACAGGTTCATAGCACCTATGCGAAGCATCGTCTGGTCGGTATCGTAACCATTCACCATACTTGTCTTTATGTGGGCTATGTCCTCGTTGACGTAGAAAGCCTCTTCGTAGTGCTCTTTGATGTACTTCACAGCCTCAACAAGGAAGCCGGCACTACCCATTGCAGGGTCGCAGATATAGTCTTGTGGCGTCGGCTCCATTATCTCTACAATCATGCGGATGATATGACGAGGAGTACGGAACTGACCGTTGGTGCCTGATGCAGCCATCTTGCTCAGGATATACTCATACACATCGCCCATAGCATCACGATTGTTCATGTCGAGGGCATCAACACCGTCAACAACCCTCGACAGCGTGCGAGCATTAGGAATAAGGAATATGGCAGACTTCATATAACGGCTGTAGGCACTCTCCTCTCCCGTTCCTATGTGCTTGATGAACTCAAAAACACTCTGGCGAACAATCTTGAACATATTGTCAGAGCCGAAATTCTTGAACACGTGCCAACGAAGATTCTCGTAAGGAACTCCCTTCTTCTCCTCGTCGGAAACAGCCTCAGGATTCACCCACAGTTGTCCGTCAAGGAACGTAGGATTCTGCACCTCAGCACCCCAGTCACGAGCATTCTCCTCCTCCTGCAACTGCTTGTCGTCCAGCATCTTCATGAAGAAGATATAAGTCATCTGCTCCAACACTGTTATAGGATTAGTGATACCAGCCACAAAAAAGGTATCCCATATCTGGTCAATCTTATTTTTTATCTCGCCTGTAATCATATATTAGATTTTACTTTTACTATTTAGGGTACAAAATTAATAAATTAATTCCCAATTATGCAAAAATCACCTTGTTATTTGCTTCATTTAGTTTTATCTTTTTGCTGAAGGAAATGGTGACGCCATCATATACTGCCGAAACATCCACACCTTTCGCAATGAGTGTATCGATGAGAATACTATCATGTACCCCACGAATAGAAGTCCAAATTCGACGGCCAACCTGTTGGTTGAACTCATCAATAAGAGACTCAACACTCCTCTTTGCCATGCTCTCTTGTAGCTCTTTATAATATTCAGCTGTAACCATAGTACAATGTTTATTTGTAAAGGTAGAGATTATTTTTTTGTCAGATCTTCAGCAGAACTATAGTCTTTTGCTCTTATGGCACTTAAATCTTCCCATAGAGTTGTTCCAACAAGATATAATGTGCTGCAATAGTATAGTTTCTTACTTCCTATATACACATCTTCCAAAGCTGTTGACAAATTTATTTCTATCAGTTCACCATCAAACTTTTCCCTCCAATAGCCTTTTACTGATTTTTCCCAGACTTTTTTATTATAATCTAATTCTACTGTATGATCAGCATGAAGAATAAGTGTTTTATCACTATTTTCATATACACCAGCAATATCTAAAATGTGTTTTATGTTTGCTGTAATTGCCTCTTCAAGTTCTTTTTGCTGTTGATATCTGTTATAAGCAATATACCCTCCAACTGATAAAACTACAACCATAAGGCCTGCTATGACTAAGATTTTATGTCTCATAAAATACTTAATCATAAGGACTAAGGGCAGCTGTTCTTCAGATGACGGCTGGTGATTTGAAGATATTGTGCTCTTCAAATCACAGCCACAATTAGGACATGATATTGACCCTTCTTGTATTTCTTTACTACATTTTTTACAAATCATAGGCTTAAGCTTCTGTCTTTACTTCTTCTGCAGGAGTTGGAGCAGTTTTTGTTGAGGTTGGTTCTGATATTACTTGTTTTGCACCCATAGGAGTTGTTAACCCTATTCCTACGAGAGTAATACCCATCACGAGCAAAACAGAACCAAATCCAAACTGCACGATACTTGCCAATTCTTTGACATTATTAGATGTTGATGCTGCAGCATTTTGTATTCCAGTATATGCATCTCCACCATATGATCTTTTGGATTCGTAACTCAAATCTTTAATTGTGTAACACTTGATTGAAAGACCTATGGCAATGACGCCAACAACAATTAAAACAATAGAACGAAGTTTCTTTTCCATAGTAGTTATTATTAAATATGTTAGACTTAAATTATTGTTTCTGGGTGCAAAGGTAATGACTAACTGTGCAAGTTTTCTGCATAGGTGGGAATTATTTTCCTGGAATACTCCAGATTCCACGAACTATATTCTCAATAAGTGCTTGACGAAGTTTAGAGAATGTGCCACCGTCACTTTGTAGAGTTTCAATAACCTTATCAATTTTGCCAATAATTGTATCAAGGTATTCAGATATTTGCACCTGTTCTTCAACAGGTGGCACCAGGCATTTGAAGTCTGGAATCATTTTTGCATCAATAGACTTAATAGTTGTCCCCTTAGCCATTGACATCAATGACCTCTCATATCCTTTTAGCAGATAATACATGTAACGAGGAGTTATAATATTCTCATCAGTACATTTAATCGCTGCCAATGATGGGGACAAAATTCCGTTCACACCTCTAAAGACTTCTCCTGTATTGGCACCTTTTACGATGACTATTACATCATTTTCTGTAGCACACCTTGTTTTAGGTGTCACCTCATACTTCTCATCACCAGAAGGATTTCTGAGATAAGGAACAGAGAGAATTGGTAAACCTTCTTTTACCAAAACTGGTGGTCTATTGATACCAAACACTACTTCTGATGCTGAGCGCAAAGGTAATTCCTTCCAAGATTCATCCTCAGAATGAACCTTGTTTAGATTGTTTATTTGTTGAATAAAAGGCTTTACTGACTCGATTGCTTCTACGACAGTAAGAACACTGCTGGTAGATTCTTCCAATGGTGTAACATCACTTTCGGCAGATTTGAAGAATTTACCAAAATCGACAGAATAGCCCTTTTCCACTGAGCTATAGTCCACTGTAATCTTACCTTTGGCAAATGGTTGACGTTCTTTTTCAACAAACTGTTCTATATCTGTATCTAAAGATATTGTGACAGTTTCTTTCTTTTTGCCGTTTTCTAAGAGACCAACTTCGTAGTAACCCAATTGCTCATTCTTAACAATTAGTGACAATGGGGAATTGTCCCAAGATTTATACAAAGCGACAGCTGATTTTATAAACCCTTCGCCAATAGAAAGGCGACTACCTTTTTCCTCTTGAATAGATAAGTCAATTAGACGAACCTTTCCTATTTGTTTTTCTTCCTTTCTAGTAGAAAGAATCCATAAATAAACAGGAATATTTGTTGCAGCCAACAATCCGCCAGGCAAGGCCATGATTGTCTCTACCATATCATTTTCAAACAACCATCTGCGAATACGTGACTCTCCACTATTTACAGTTCCTCCCCATAAAACATTTCCTGTAGAAATAAAGGCAGCACGACTGCCATCGGGGTCCATTTTAGACAGGATATGTTGAATAAACAGAAATTGACTATCAGAAGTTGATGGAAGTCCAATTGAGAAACGCCCATTCGCATCATAACTTTCCTTTTCTATCCTTTCCTTAATTGGTCTCCATTGCAAGCCTAATGGCATATCTGCAAGAATATATTGAAATTTGTGGTTAGGAAACTGATCATCTGTCAATGTATTACCATAGCAAACTTTGCTGAATTCATTTCCTGTGAGAAGAACTAATGCCTTAGCAATAGCACTTGGAAAACTTGACACATCCTGGCCGTAAAGTGATATGTTTTCCTGATGACTTGCAAACCGTTTTGCCCTCTCACCCGCATGTGCAAGCATACCACCAGTTCCGCACACAGGATCATATATAGAAACCATGTCATCTGAAGACTTGCGGATATCTTTAGCAAGAAGACATTCGCAGATTAGATTTGATAGGTCTATAGGTGTATACATCTGACGTGCCTCTCGTTCACCATAGGGCATCAAAGATGTTATTAGCTCTAAAAACTCTTCATTGTCAACTGATGAAGCAGACATATCCATCTCTGAAAAGAGGTCGAACAACTCTACAAGATATCTGGACTGACGTTGCATAACAGCCAGATTCTGATTAAAGTTCATGCCATCCAAGATTTCTTGCACATTCTTGCTAAAACCCTGAAGATATGAATTTAGGACAACGTCGAGAGAGTTATTTGCTGTTAGAATACCTTTAAAAGTATATCCAGAATAGTTATAGAAAGGATATCCGCCAGATATCTCACATAATTTCTCTGCAAGGCGTTCATCGCTAAGTCTCTCCCCATTTTTAGAGAAGAAAGTCGCACTCTCTTGGGCATATTTGCCTATCAAGCAGTCAATACGACGCAAGAAGACAAATGCAATAGCAACCTGTTGCAATTGTATATCTGGCATTACTCCTCTAACATGTGATAGCACCTGCCAAATTCTCGTTATAGATACTTTTATATTCTGTTCCGTCATTATGTTTTCAATTATTTTCTGCTGCAAAGGTACACATTATCTGCGCAAGTTTTCTGCATTGATCAATAAAATAATCGATTTTCTTTATCTCCAACTATATACGAATATTGAGCATCTCGACCTTTTTCACCATCAAATATCATTTTTAACCACATAACAGATTGGGCCTGTAATTGTTTTACTGTCACATAAGAGTCCATATCACAAAAAACATGCTGTACTTGACCTTTTGCAACTTCCCTAACTCCAGTATCATCCACCACACTAAAACCTACCCCTGTATTCATATAGTGATAATTGCTTATAAGCTCCCGATCATGTGTCGTGGATTTTAATGTATGGGCAACTATTGTGATTTTAACAGAATCACAAAGATTAAGTCCTTTGATTTCTTCTATAAGCTTTTCAGCTTTTTCTTTAGATAAAGGAAGTGAACCACTCCTTTTATCGGGATCATTGTTAAAAAATATTGTAATTTGGAAATCTTGTTTCAGGTCTTTGGGGGCTATTGATCTTAAAATTGCAAATAAAGATTTTTCTTTACGCTTCTCAAAATTACTCCCAAACATAAAATTATCGGTTATAATAATTGCATTTAAGGGAGTCATCTTAAACTCTTCGAAAAATTGGTTCCAGCCATCGTGATATTTTATAGTTGGATCGCTTATTCTTTCTGATTTAGGAACAAGATTAAAAGGATGTCCCTTTGCATAACGTTCAAAACTCTTTAAATCATTCGGCTCGTTTGAAATAATCAAACATCCGTATTCCTGCCTTATTTTTTTATAGTCTTTTATGTCACCTTGATTTATCAAGAAAACATCATCACAAATATTATCTGGTGAAAAGGTTTTTATCCACTCTTTTGACCTAAAAGATCTATTTTCCCTTTTATTCAATCTATTATAGACCTCATTTGATTGTATGCGTTTTTTCAATTCCTCTTGGGGTAAATCGACAATAATATCACTCAATTTATTAAGCATATTATATGCTATAGAATGTGAGGAACTATTTTTCCTTCCTTTAATGATTTCATCAAGGAATGTAGGATTGCAATATGTTTTATGAATGCCTCTCATCACTCTTCTTCATCTAAATCAAACAATTCCATTGCTGCATCATCAGCAACGTTAAAGAAACCAGGGCCAAATGCCTTTTCAAATTTCCCATTTTTTTGGAAGCCCATATCATCATAAGGATGGTCATTTTCTCCTGTTATATAAAACACTTTAAATGGTATATCATAAAGACCTTCCTTAAATAATCTTGCAGCTAACACTTGTGTATGTCGTACTAAATATTCTGAGTGCGTTTCTATGACAAAACGTACTCCATAGTCCTTATTGATAATATTTATTAAATCTGCCAATTGGCTTTGAACAGCAGGATGTAAATTCTGTTCAGGCTCTTCTAACAAAACTGTAAGCTGCTGGCCTTTGTACTTGCGTATAAGTGTTGCAAGACGAAGTAGCAAAATTACTAATTGAATGGATCCCATACCTTTATCAGCCAAGTCGATGCCACCTGGATACCCTTTTCGTTTTTCGCTGCCTACTTCAGGATTCTCTTCGTCAAAGATTACTAAACTATAATTATCACCTTTGTAGGGAATTACTTTTAGTGAAGTGCCAATCTTTAACTCTTTTAGCCAGTCTTCTATGAGTGTAAATTCATCATCGCCTTGAGAAATTCGTGAAGTATAGAATTCATGAATTGTGCGCTTTGTGTAATCACTCGAATTCGCACATTTTGCATATACAGAATCTTGATATACGGAATGGGCATAGATATATTCAATCGACTGACTATTGATAACTCTTTCTATCTCCTCAGCAATAGTCTTTATTGCAGTCTTTTTACCTTCAAGAAAACTCTTATTAGCTTCTCGCTCCTTATATTCCTTAGAGCGTTTATCGCCAAACACCCCTATTTCAGGATAATAAGCAAAGCCTTTTATCAATTCAGGTATAACTAATTTGCCGACATTATCTCCCATAAAGAAAGACATATCTATAGTGACAGAATCATACTCTTCAAATGCAATGTCAAGCATTTGTTTTTGGGATTCGATCTCTTTCTGTAATAACTCAATCTTCAATTTCAAGTCAGAGACTTCTCCTAAATCTGTGCTCTTTGCCAATCTTCTTTTAAGTTCATCGAGAGTACGAAATCTGTCGTCAATTTTAATATTATCTATATTATCATTAAGCGCTTTGTCATCATATCCAAAACGCGCAGTCATCTGGCCTTTTGTAAAGTCAAACGTGAAAGCAACATCTCTATTTACATCTAAAACAGCTATTAATGACACCTGAGGTATAACGCCAGGTTTCCTTTCACCACTTATATTCACAACAAAGCGGAACTGCTCTATTTTCATCATAAATGAAATAGTACTCTCCTTTTGTGGACTTTGACGACAGAAAGCACGATAAAAATCACCCACATTTACATGCTCAGTATCAAAACTGAAATGAGGACGTGTAAACGTCTTGAAAATATTATTTGTATCGTCAACACGCTCTATCCTACTCTTTAAGAAGTCTCGCATCAAAAGCATTGCTTTAACAAGCGTTGACTTACCAGCATTGTTACCACCTACTAAGATGGTTATATCGCCCAATTCTATCTCTGGGAAGTTTTGGAAACGACGGAAGTTTTTGAAACCTATTGTATTACTCATATCTGTATTTGTTTTCTTAATATCGCTTGCAAAATTACTCACTTACTATGCAGGTTTTCTGCATCGTTCAAATATTTATGATTCATTGCCTTGATTTTCTCTGCTATTCTTTCTCTGAAATGTGTAGGAGCGATGACTTCCATATCGTTGCCAAAGGAGAGCACAAGGGCTTCGAGTTCCTTGTTCACCCTCACATTGATTTTGATAACGGAAAAGTCGTCGTTTTCTTCCATGATGCGCTGAGAGAGGTGGAGGGGTTTGGTGCGAATATAGTTAAAGCGCTTGCCTGTCACCTTGATGACAATATCTTCTGCGTCAACGTCAGGAACTGTCACACCTATGACATCGTCGAAGTATTCTGAGAAATTAACCTCTGCCTCCTTATAGGGTAAAGCGATCTCTTCAAAACTGTCAATGCGGTCAAGGGCATAGTGAGCGTAAGTGTCATAGCCCTTGGCCTGGGCGATGAGGTACCAACGGTCGTTAAATTGCTTCAGGTGGTAGGGATAGACAATGGCTGTGATGGTATCCTTCCCATAAGGCGTATAGCTGAGTTTAAGCACACGTCTGGTAAGGATAGCCTGTAACAGTTTACTGAAATGCTCGAGGCCCTTGAGGTCTATATTCGATTGGAACGATACTACGGGTGAAGTGTTTTCTTCGAATAGTCCTCCTTCTACCTGCATCAATATGGTACGCACCCAGTCGTATATGGGTTCTCCTTCAAACTGCTTTAGTACGTAGATGGCTTCTTCTATCTTGTTCCTCTCGTCATCATCCATTCTATAGAGAGGTATCGTATAGTCTGTATCGACATAGCGATAAAGGCGCTGGCGTCCTCGCTTTAGTTTTTCGTTGAGGACTACTCCGTAATCTGCTTCCAGTATGTTGATGTCGTTCTGAACGGTACGCTTAGAGACATCGGGCTTATCCATCTTACGCAATGCCTTGTTGCACTCAACGACCAAATCGTCGATGGTGTATTCCCTATATTTGTTCCTGAAACATCTGTTCAGAACCTGGTATCGCAAAAGCACTTGTTTATCTACAGGCATAGCATCTCTTCTTTGTCTTTCTTCGTATTGGCTACAAAGATAGTGAAAAGAATTGATGTTCCAAAATATTTAAAAGGAAAAGACACTGAACGGTTACATGGTTACAGCTGTAACCATGTAACCAAAAATAGCGGCAAAAATTATTTTATAGATGCCAAAA
>Ga0326511_10002404_pt1 | contig 15217 bp, 13 predicted proteins | sample 0_2496_0518_D_FD_203701 | JGI IMG/M metagenome (GOLD analysis project Ga0326511, IMG submission 203701) | Bovine rumen microbial communities from UC Davis, California, United States - 0_2496_0518 | ecosystem: Host-associated > Mammals > Digestive system > Stomach > Rumen | place: USA...
GATAAGAATCCAGGCAATGCAGCAGCTGAGGAAAAGTTCAAAGAAATATCCGAGGCCTACGCTGTCTTATCAGATGAAGATAAACGTCGTAAATATGATCAATATGGTAAAGATGGCATTGATGCTCCAGATCTTTCTACTTTCTTTAACAATTTCGATTTCGCTTCCTTTGGCTTCAACTCACCATTTTCACATTTCTTTGGCAATTCTCAAAGACAAAAAGGTGAACCAACTGTCGTACCACTTAAATTAACTCTCACTGAATTGTTCAAAGGAGTCAACATTAAGCGAAAAATAACTCACTCAATTGTTTGTGATAAATGTTCAGGAACTGGAACAAAATCCGGCAAGTCGGCTGTTTGCAATAAATGTCATGGAAACGGAATGGAACAAATAATGCAAAGGCATGGACCTCAAATTATGATTTCACATGTACAATGTAGCAATTGTCATGGCACGGGTTTTGATAAGATTGATGATTCAAATAAATGTCCCAAATGCAAAGGCCTTCATTTAATCGATGAAACCAAGATCATTGAATTTAAAATCGCTCCGAGAACTCTACCATTCACAAATGGCATGAATCGCCGATTTGTTTACAAAGACTTGGGCAATGCCGACATTATATCAGGCCACATTACTTTACCTGGCGATGTCATATTTGAAATCAATTTATGTGAGAACAAAGAAAATGTTGACAACTTCAAATTGTTATCATCAGGCGATTTATTATTAAATAAAACCATTACCCTCCAACAAGCCTTATGCAATTACACAACAAGAATTCGATATTTTGATAAAACTATTGATGTTAAATATTGTGAGACAATTCAACCAAATGAATACTTGAAATTGGAAAAATATGGATTCTCTGAAGGCAAATCGCTCTACTTACATTTTGATATTGTTCTTCCAACACGTAAAGAATTTAACTTGAAAGATTATGAAACTCGAAATGTGTATTCATCCTCTGCCATTGATTTAGTTCCTGATAAATTCCATCCAACAAATGCTCAAGAATCCAATCATGAACCCGTTCAATGTCATTCTCAATAATTTTTTGATTCCTTCAAAACAAAAATAACCTCCACATTTTTTTCTTTCTTCAGATCGCTCGCCCCACTCATCGCAGGACTTTAAGCCCCACAGGACTAATCGCAATCCATATTATCTTCATCCTCCACTTCTTCCATCTCTTCCTCGAAGTGGCCGTATTTATCAACACCGGTCAAAGCTTTGTATTCTTCAGCCAGCTTATTATATTTCCTAATGTAAAATCTATGAACATCATCATAATGCTCAACATGCGATGTCCAAAGTGAGCACATAGCACTTTCAATTTTACGTTGAATATAGTTAATTTGTTCTTGTTTTTCGATTTCAGTCATGATTAAGTAAAGTTAAATACATGAATCAATTTTCACTTTGAAATGGAATGGAATGGAATCCTCATCATCCTTCATCCACTTTCATTTTCATCTTTCATCATCTTACTCTTTCACTCTCCACCATTCATCTCCCAAAACACAAAAATAGCCTCCACATTTTTTAAATTGCGTTAATCTGATTCATCATCAGAATCAACGTTGTAATCATCAAGGGTCATCGTTGTAATCAAATTAGCCACAAACTCGTCTTCCGTTTCACCTTCGTCCAAGCCAAATGCGGTCCAATTCATTATACCTCGATTCTCACTGATAACTTTGTCTCTTGCAAATAATGCCCTATCTGCATCCAAAGGATTAGCTAAAGCGTAGTTTTCAAGAAGTTTACACACGTAAAATGCGTTCATTGCTGAATGGCAAAGCATTAATCAATTATCAGTTTAAAATTAATATAGAGTCTGTCACAAATCGACTTTAGGATTAATCTTATTCTTTTTTAAATATTCCTTAGGCTCCGCGTAGGAACTTGTGATTCATCTTCGACTTTATTTTTTAAGCCAACATTCCATTTATTCAGACACAAAAATAGCATCTAAATTCAAGACACCATTACATCCAATTGATATTCTTTTGCTGAATGTGCCTTTTAAATTGTATTCCAAGATACATTAAAACCTGCTTGGTAAAATTTGCTGTGAGTATCGTTGAATACATTGGATTATAAAAAAATCACTTGACGTTCTCAAAGAATATCAATCCATTTAATTTCCTTTTAATTTATTCAACACAAAAATAGCATTTTGAAGTCAAGACACGTTAAAATTGAAATCCTATTTAAAAGATTGCTGTATGTGTCTTTTTGTATTCTATTCTGAATACATTGGATTATAAAAAAATCAATTGACATTTCATTCCATTTATCATTCCATTCATTTCAATTCATTCCATTTAAACAAAAATAGTAATTCAAGATCAAGACACATTTTAAATCAAACCCATATGATTATATAAAATGATTGCTGTATGTGTCTTTCTTGAATACATCTTTACATAAAAAAATCACTTGACATTTTTATCTTTCACTCTATTCATTCATCATCTCATTTCTCCTTCATCTCATTTCTCTCATCTCATTCTCTCCTTCCATCATTCAGCATTCACACAAATAGTTTCCTTCCATATCATAGTATTGAATGAAATGATTTCTAAGATTAACAGTCTTATAGAATTCAATCTCAGGATGTTTCAACCAGTCCTCCTTCTTATCAAAGCGCATATCCTGAATCCAAACCGGACATATATTCTCATTGACCAAGTCAGCATATTCAGTAATGACATGTTTCATTGACATTCTCAAACAATAGTCGCCATATTCATCTCCCACAACAGTATAGCACAACAATCTACCCACCTTTCTTGTTGTTTCAATTTTAGCCCTCAAAGACTCAATCACAACGATCGTCTCCAAGTTTGGACAGTTCAATTTAATTTGCACTCTGGAATCAACACAAATAACAACCATGTATACATCTTCATCCCCATCTATTTGATAGATCATACCTTCTTCATCAAAGTCATCATCAGTCAATACCACCACACCATAATCCCTTGCATTAATTCCTTCTTCACTTAAAGCATCAATTTTCCATTCGTTGCTCATTTATTTAAAACAAAAATATCAATTCTTGTCACAAACAAAACAAGCTCTCAAGTTTTTTATTAATTAAGTCGCTTGTCGCTCCTATATTTCCAAGCACTGCATCACTGATTCATCATTATCAGAATCACTGAGTCTATTAGAGTGCTTGAATGTGATTTTGCCAGCCCTGCCAGCTTTGATTTCAGCCATGACATAGTCAAGAACTGATGGACAGAAGGAGTCTGCCAATGAAATTCGTAAGCAGTATTTTTCAACCACCACGTGTGATCCCTTTCTTGTGTCAAATTCAAAGTAGTTTGGTTTTTCCTCAAGTGTCATCTTCTCTTCATTGAATTTAAAAGCCTTCTTTGTGCTGGGATTAATGTACAATTTCTTCACGATAACTTTACTATTCTTCAAGTTAACTGCACACACGTAATTGTGTTCATGGCATTCTTCTACAATCACTGTCTTGTTTGATAAGTACTCCTCTATCTCTTCACTGTATCCTGTCCTCTTGATAAGGTAATCATCCTTCATGTAAATAGTGTTAGCATCAATTTCAACGCAAAAACGTTTAATCTCTGAATTCATTGAAGCTACAACTTTAAATCAATTATCGTTTTAAACAAAAATAACCTTCATGTTTTTTATTAACCAATCAAGAATAGGTCAAATCCTTTTAGAATCGAGTCCTATTTCAATTCTCAGTGACAAAATCAAAATATTGAAGGAATTGACGGTCATCTTTAACAAATCTATCCGATTCGTGACAGAACTTAAACACAATCCTCTCTTCAGTTCCTGCATCAATTTCATTGAACCTCTTCCACAATCTGTGCATAATATTTGATGGAGATCTTGCCAAATTTAATGTCAGCTTCCACTTTTCAATCTTAACCTTTGTTCCTCTACTAGTCTCAAACTCAAATTCCAATGCCTCTTTCATTTCTTTAATTCTATCCCCCTCATTCACAACTTTAATGCTTGGATTCGTACAATCAACCAACAGCGTTTTAATATTCACAATTGATCCCTCCAGATTATACAACATGAACAAGTATTCATCACCACATTCATCCACAATCAACGTCTTATTTGACAAAAACTTGCAGACTTCTTCACGATATCCGATGTAATATAGAATCAAATCTTTTGTGATATGAACCACATCACCTTCAATTCTTAAATATTTTTCAAATTCTTCCATTTTCTTGAAATTTCCTTTAAATAAAACATTTATTTATCATTTTCATTTCCTTTTTCACTCAACCATCCCTTCAACCAATCACTTTGCTTTCCTTCAATTTCTCTCCCATTCACTGTCAATTCACATTTTGTTCTTTTCCTTACTCCAATCAAATAGTTGAGATGGCAAATGTATAATACCTCCAACCATCTTCTTCCTTTCTCTTCCAATTTACTTCTCACCTTCATCCATTTCTTCTCAACATTTCTAACTTCTTCAACAGCATCATCCAATCCATTTTCAATCTCTTCCTTTAATTCATTATAATTCTTAATCATTTCTCTCACATCTTCATTCTCCAAATCTTCCTTCTTGACATTGACATCAACATATTCATTGATTTCACCATAAATAGACTCATCAAACAATTCAAATTCACCTTTAACACCTTCCATAACTTTATTGACCACTTCATTCCAGCTTGGAACTTTAATGTTCTTCTTGCCTGAAGAATACTTGATTTTTGCATTCAACTCATCAATCCTTTCAATGTCTGTACTCCATTCTGTTCTGAACTTACTGCACCACTTTTTCAAAACTTCTTCCACTTCCTTTCTCACCTTAAGAGTGCTTGATTCAATGTATTCATTGACCATTCTTTCAATTCCTTCATGCAATCCGATCACGACTTCAAACTTTGATTCAATCATCTTTGGCTTCTTAACCATCTGTTTAATTCTTTCAACTTCATGTTCTAATTGTTGAATAAACACTGACTCAACCCTTATTTTCTTCTCGGATTTTGATTCAGACATTTTTCAGCATTTAAAAATAAATTTCCATTCTTTAATTGCAATATTTAAATTCAATTCCTGGGTTAAATGTTGATCAACATAGGAAATGACTTATGGTTAACCTAAATCGAACTTAGGATTCTTGACCTATTCTTCTCCCAATATGAATCGAAGGTTCCTAGGCTTTGCTTAGGATTATGATCTAAATACTTAGTATTCTTAACCTAAGATTCTTGACCTATAGTAATAAGTCTTCAGACTTAGAGAATTTATGATCAGTTTCAACCATTTCAAAGTAAATATTGACACACATTATTTAACTCATTCTCAAATTGAAATGCACAATTTCTAAAACCAGGTTTCATTCATAGAGTCTTCATTCTTCTAATCTCTCTTTTTTCTTCTCCATCTCCTCCATCTCTCTTTTTCCTCTTTATCCGTCAGCATCTTTAACTCCATTCCCACGTCACTTTTTTATTCTACTCCAAATTCATGGCTTATTCATTTAATACTTCCGCAATTCCAGATAAAATACCTTTGTCTGCAGCTCAAACAACTATTCCTCAAACAACTGGTTTCTCATCAATTCCATCAGTTCAACCAATTCCACCAGTTCAATTCACAGCTCCAGGCACAATTCCATCGGTTAACACAATTCCATCGGTTAACACAATTCCATCAGTCAATTTGACTTCAATTTCATCATCCAGCATTCCTGCCTCAACCATTGGCAATCCCAATTCAACATTCACCCAACCATCACCATTTACGAATGCTGACATCAAGTTTGCTGCTCCACCATCCACTGCTCTTCCAAATCAAAAGAAGAGAAAGGCACCAACCAGAAAGATTGCTCCAACAGCAGCAGTCACAGCAGCAAAAACAATGTTGACAGAATCATATGATGTTGCTTCGACTGATCGCGAAGTTTATTCCAGATTCATCAAATTGAGTAAATCACTTTATCCATACAATGAACCACTCATGTCTCCATATGAATCCACTTGCCCTCTTAAACAATACTTGATTTGCACTCCATCTGCTTCAACCAATGTCATGTTGTTTGATAGTCTTCTTCTTTCTGTCAAACTCACTGAATTCAAGGACGAACCAGAACGTGTTTATCAAGTTTCATTGGCTGATCTTACCAAGTATTACAACATCAATCCAAAGGCAATGACTTCATTCAAGACTCATTTCAAGGTCTGGAATACAAAATTAATTGAACATTACAATGCCATCATTGAATCTTACAAGGCTAAAATTGAAGAATATAAAGAACAAATAGCTAAGCAACCACTTCTTCAATCTCAATATCAACCTGTGATGCAAGAACTTGAAGAAGCTCAGAATGCTATTCTCCAAGAGATTAAGAAACTTACTGATGCAAAAGCCACCAAGGATGCCCCCATTGTTTACAACACAAATTATTATCCAATCACTGACAAGGGTGGCAAATGGCTTACAATTTCCTATTTGGTTCCATTCCTCATGTTTGCCTCTCCATCGTTTGTCAACCATGCTTCCAATTACCTCACATACATCTTAATTGCAGCAACTTACAATCCAGGCATTCCACAACCATGCAAGTTCAATGACTACATCGAATCCATTAAAACACTCAAGTTCTCTGACACTTTGCCTGATCCAAAGTTTAAACCACACGCTTCAGCAACTAAAGCTCCAGCAGCAGTTCAAAAAGCTCCTGTTGTTCATAAACTCATCATGCAAACACCAAAGCCAATCATTCCAAGATTGCTTAATTCTTCCGATCAAAACATTGTCGCTTCATTCAATAGCATCAAACAACAATACAATATTGATGCAATGTTCGCCACCAAGCAATACGATTTGGGAATTCTCAAAGCATTCTACTCCAGACTCAACGCTAAGGAATTCAATCAAGCTGATATGGCCTATGTTAATTCATTGCTTAAGCTCGACACCCTCAAATCACAAATATCAATCATAAAGGTCAATCAAACCGATCTTTCTGAAACAGGTGAAATCGTTGAACCAAAGATTCTCAAGAAGCTCAAGGGAATCAAGGAAAAGAAGTTGAAGGTTAAGACTCCAACAGGAGTTCAAGAAACAGTCATTGAATCACAAGAAACATGTGATGTTAGAATGGAAGCTATATCTGATAAAGCCACACTCCAAAATATTTACAAATATGGAGTTTCAATTGGCAAGATCACAATGACTGAAAATGATCTCAAAGGAATTAAAACTAAAGTGGCTGGCGACCTCACAGCTTTCAACAATCTTCTTCAACTCACAAAGACTGTCGATACACCAACTCAACAAGTCGATCCAACCACTCAACAACCCGTGGTTATCCCAGGTTTTGAAACATATGTCAACTCTCAAAAGAAGAAGTCTGGCACACATTCCAAAGCTAAAAATACAGATGTTGATGTTGACTTCACTGAAGAAGAGAGAAGCGAAGCTGGTGAATCTGAAGATGCTGAAGATGATGCTCTTGTTGTTCCTACTTACAACCAAATTCAAATCTAAGTTTGAAGAACCTGTTTTAGGAAAGAATTTTAGATTATGAATGGTTATTTTTCAATTTGGAATCGAATCCTTCATTTCATTTTTCACATTCCCTCATTCATTTCATTGTCCTTCATAACCTTCATCATAACCTTCATCTCCATAACCCTCATCATAACCTTCATCATATTCATTTCCATTTGAATAGGAATCTCTTCTTCCTTTATCATCTCCCTTCATCATCTTATAGATCACTATGAACACAACCGTCAATATAATCAAGACAATTGGAACTGCCACAGCGAGAATCATCATTGTCATTCCTGAACTAACTGTCGATGACACATCCCCTGAGATCTTTTGAGCAGTCTCAGCCACATCCCCTGAAATCTCCCTTGCTGTACTTCCAACCTCTTTGCCAATGCCTGAAACAATTCCTGTTCCCTCTGCTTTATTATCCGCTTCAATATCTGATTTCATTTGATTCTTTTGATCTTCTGACAATGTTGATTCCTCATCAGTGATCATTTGCACCAAACTATCCGAGATTGCATCAGCTGCTTGATTCAACTTGAAATCAATTTCACTGCCATTTCCATCAGCCACTGCATTAATTCCTTCAACAGTATTCACCGCACATGTTGCCACAGCCAATTTCAAATCCTGGTTCAACTTCTGTATATTACTAATATTGTTCACGTTTCTATTTTCCAATTGAACATTTGCCGCCGATGTCTCTGGTGATTGTGCAAAGTTTCCATCATTCTTTACTGCCTGACACACTGAACTCAATGCATCCAATTTAACATCTGTGTTTGCATCAGAATCCATCAACATGTTGATCATACTCATATAAGCTTGAGATGCTTGGACATTTGCTTTCTGAGTTGCATCAATACTAATTTTCGCCCCATTTGTAGCCACTAAATTAACCTTTCCGATACTATTCTTTGCCTCAGTATTTGATTTAATCTGAGTATCCAAGCTGGTGATGACTTCATTCAATAAGTTAGTGACCGATTCTTGTTTATTGCTAAATGTTGACTGCACATGCGGTTGATCATTATCGCTTCCAAATATCAAGTTTTTAATGCCTCCTAATATTCCTCCTCCCATTTGATTATTTTCATTAATTTAAAAATTAAATTTATATGCTTGAAGAACCTAGATCAAGAATTCTATGCTCAAACTCTTTAAGAGGCGAAGCCGACTTAGGTCCTTCGGACTTAGAATAGAGTCTTCGACTTTAGGTTCCCATAATGCTCAAACTCCTTTGAAGACAATTTCCGCACTTATTTTTTTATACAATCCCAAATGTCTAAAGAATACTCCATCAACGTTCCTATTGCAACACTCAAGCCCTCTGATCAGATCATTGACTATTTAAACGGCAAAGCATCACTTGCAATTGTAAATCCATGGTTCGCACTTCCTGGCGTCCCTCAAGTAGCATTTCCAAACTTCTTGACTGTCAAGCCTTTCACAGGACAACGCCCTGGATATCAAATTTTATCACCACAAATTGCTTACAAGACTCAAACTGGAAGCTTCACCACCAGGATCGTTTTCACTGACGATGCCGGCTCATCCAATTTAACCACAAACATCAGATTCTATCCACTCAAAGAGCATCAATTAACTCTTGACGAATACAATAAATCATTCAAAGTTCTTCAAAAGGTTGTTGCTTCTCGTGGTGTTGTCAAGGATTCTAATGCAGCCATAACAACAGAATGTGTTATTAATTATCAACTCTCACAAGCTTATGAAATGGCTCTCATGACCAAGATGTTAGGAATCAAATTAGATGCCACTGACACTGATCTCTCAGTTCTTACAAAATTCAACATTGCATTGAATGGAAGTCAAAAGCCAGCCACCACTGAGAGGATCAACGACTACATCAAATTCAACACCGTCACCGAAACTGACAATCGTTTCATCAAATCATACAATCAACAAATGCTTCAAATGTTTGGAAGATCAAAGCCAGTCATTCAAAGCATCATTGATATCTTCGCCGATGACATGTGTGCCAAATCAATGGCCATTCAAAATCTCCCTCAAAAATCTGATTATGATGTTCTCTTTGAGCAATACAATACAGTTTTGAGAGCAGCTAAATATCAAAACATGGGTTCAGCCTGTTACATCAAAGAATATCAAGGAATTGCCAACGGTCAGCAATACAAAGGAAAGAGTTATTACACTGATTATACACTCAAGATTGCTGACAAGTCAACATCAAAGACAATGATGAAAATTCCATCAATGGGCACTGCCAAACCACGTCCAATGACTGTGAAAGATTTCCTCGACATCGTCTCTGACGGCTCCACCACTGACCCAACCAAGTCACAATCCAAACCCTTAGTGGCCAAGATATTCATGGGCATCGACTTTGATTTCAGAGTCTATTCATCATTGGGCAACAAACAAGCAATCAATGTCCGTTACATCATTCATTTGATCTTCTACATGCCAAGTGAGAACAATGATCTCTATGATTCAATTGACTACTCCGACATTTATATGCCTACTCCAGAATTAAATCCAATGGGTGATATTTCTCAAAACATCAACTTTGAAACTCAACAAGAAATACCCACCATTGACAGTTTTAATTGATTCCTCAAGTTATTTTTCTTTATTCTCAAATGTCATCAGTTATTTCTGGTTGTTGTGGAGCTTTTCTTGAATATATTGATTGCAACTGCATTTGCACCAAATGTGGCAAGAACACTATTTTAATCAAAGATGGTGATTCATTGACAACGTCCATCGTCTACAATGTCATCTCGTCTTCAAAAAGCTCGAGCGCAGGATCAAATGCTGTCAACATGTCAAATGATCTTCTTCTTGAGAAACTTCACAAATTTAAGAGATGTGCTCATGACCCCACTTGTGCTTTAACTCTTGTCGAGTGTCCAGTGTGTAAATCTCAAAAGAAGTCATCAAGATGCAGAATGTCCAGAAATCAAGCAGGCTTGAAAATCTTCGTATGTACAAATGACGACTGCCGCCACACCTTCACATATTGATTCCATTTTGTTCACCCATTTTATTTTTCGCATCTTTAAATGACAATTTATTATCAGGAATCACGAGTATCATCAGTTGAATTCATGAAAGAATGCAAAGATGAAGAGACTGACTTCAAAATAGATCCACCAATCCCAGAATATTCAAAACTCTTGTCACGCCGTGTGGAATTAATTGAAGAACTTAGAGATTTAAGAGCAAGTGAAAATTCTATTACAAATTCACCAAATGAAGAATTTGTCATTAATCAGGTTTCACCTCAAGTTAAGTCAGAAGCTCCAATTGATATTATTTCTTCATCTCCAAATTCAGAAGCAGCGGAAAAGATGAAGGCTGAAAAGATGAAGGAAATAGAATCCGAACTCGAAAACATCAATTCAGAAATCACCAAATTGAACTCAAGCATTAAACAAATATTTGACAACATTCTCACTGACATCTCACATCTCCCTCCCTCCCCTGAGTTCACAATTCTCATCAATGCTGAGTCTCCTGTCTTCTCTGACATTGAATTCTCTTTTGATGCGACTAAAGTTGAAGTAAACTCAAACACTCTTCATCAAGAACCTCTTTCCGGCATCTCCCTTGGCAATTCAGCAATGCTTGATTCTTTAATGGATCAACACTTTGTCATTCTTCCTGGCCGTAAATCAAGCAACATCAAATCAAATTTAAATCAAAATCATGAATGTATTGATGCCATTGCTGCCAACGGCCTTATGAATTCTCCAAAAATAATGAGTGAATATTCAGTCGGCAGACTAATTCAAGCAATTTCCAACAATTACAATCTCAAGAACATCAAGTTCAAAATTGTTCACTCTGCCCTCAAAGTCTACAATCTTCATTATTCAGGAATCTCAACAATCAACCTTCCTTGTTATGCTGTTGGAAAAGGTGAAATCCTGTCAGTGTTCTTTAGATACATTGCTTTAACATTCTTCCCTTACATGACTGTGTATGATGCCGTGAATAATATTGATTACAAATATGATATTTAAAAGGAATCTTAATGAATGAAATATGCAATTGATGTAAATCAATAAAAGGAATATGTCACAAGTTCATATTGAAAAGGATCACAATTCCTTCAGACTCTGTTCCTAAAACAATATTTTTAATATTTCTTTTAAATGCTCACATACACAATCACAACATCCCGCAACCAATTTCATAAAATCCCTGAGCAAAATCGTCAATTCCAGATCATGCCTGTAAGAACCGGTTTTGTTAGACCAGATTTCAAAGTCCCCAGTCATTCTAACTTAAAATCGCACATTCTTCTTCACACTGGTTATGACATCAATCCATTCTCACCTTCAATCTTCAATCCTGCTGATTATCAAGCCCTCCTCTTGAAATCGTATTTGGATGCTTGTCCTGGCGTCGACGAACTATTAATCCATGGCCCTGATAAACCTTCCACTCTTCGCTATTTTGATGCCGGATTAACAATCATTAAAACTTATTCAGAATCTGTGCCTGAAATAAAAATAGGAATCGAAATGCCCGCCTTTTGTAAATCAATGTATTCTGAAGGCATTGTTAATCAATCAAATGCTTTTGATTTTGCACTTTCCTACTTCAACAACATCATCAAGTTCGGCTTTGAAATCATCATCGACACTGCCCATTTATTCAGCAATGGACTAACCACTTCTCAAATCTGTGACCTCTTGACAATATTCAAAGACAATTACACTTACATTCATTTAAATGGCAATGCCAATTCCGGGTTTAAGAAAGATAAGCACACGACTTTAACACCACATCCTAACTTTCCTCAAAATCAAATTCCAGATGCCGATCAATTATTATCGTGTGTTGCGGCATTAATGAATGAAGGCAAGATTTGTATTTCTGAACAAAAATGTAGTGATCTCAACTACTTCAAACATTTATCAACTCAATTTGGATTCAAAATCAACGAAGGCATCCCCTCTGAGTTAATCATTTGATATTTTTGAATTGAAAATTGATTATTTAATTTCTCTAAAACATGAATCCAAATTCAAATATTTTCAATATTCTTCAACGCATTGATGAATTCTATCAAATGTATCCAGAAGAATGTGTCGACAGAGCCTTAGACATTCTCATAGGACGTATTGAAACATGTGCTTATTTCATCTATTTACCATTCAATCAATTGAAAGAATTGAGCAAGCATAATCCCGACGTCTATGCCATCCAAATTGGCCCAGACATGTATGCCATTCCAAACTTCATCAAAAAGAATAATGGCAAATTAGAATGCTACTGCATGACTTTCATGAGAAGTGTAAAGGGTCCAAATGGAGTATGGAGAGAAACTGATGCCATTGATTACAAATTTGTCAATGATTTACACGGAGATCTTAACAAACTCTTCATGGTTTATGACATGCCAATTACATTCAAAGGAATCAAGAAGGTCGAGAAGGGTAGATTCACATCTCCAGGAAACTTCTACTGCAAGCTCAGAAACAAGAAATTGGATGTTGATGCTCTTGAACGCATGATTCAAAGATTGGTCAACTATTTCTATGATGAACATCCTGATCCAGAACTCGATAAGATGCTCGATGAATTTGACAAATATGATGAATGGTCTGACTCAATGACATTCTCAGAATACATTGAATACATCAGAAGAATGACAGGTTTTGATCTCTTGCATCCACCAGGAATGAATTAAATCCGAAGGACCTATTTTAAAAGGAATAGGTCAAGAATCCTAGGTCAAGAATCCTAAGAGACAAGACTAATTTTAAAAACCTTAAACCCATAATTGTTTCAATTTATTTTTGATCACCTCATTTAATTCTGAAACACTTTTTTAACCCTCATTAAATGTCAATTCCACCATTTAATTCCGAAACACAAACTCTTTGCTGCATTAATCCTCGATTGAATGAATTGCTTCAATACATTTATGTATCAGTCAGGGAATATCCACCACCTCCAATCATCATTCCTCACTACTCAATCAAAACCCACAACTCCATCATGCAATTCTATCGCAGCATTTCACAGAAATTAAACATGCCAACAATGAATTTGGTTCTTCTCTTCAATAGATTCTCAAACAATACTCCCAATTTAATCTTGGATACTTCCGATCTACAAACATTATTTTCAAGGAACATTCTCACCCCAGTTCAAATTGATTATTCAACGCAATTGTAAATTCTTTTTTTTAATCAAACAATATGTCTGAAATTGAGTTAAGATTTCCATCAAGCATTTATTATGCCGATCCTTATGCTGCCATTAGATCAGTGTTAGGAAATGACGTTGAAATCAAAGAGTTTAAAGAAAGCAACATCATTCTTCCTGACAATTCAATCCTTGTCAATGTTGTTTATTCAGCAATCGACTTTGATCTCTTTAAGTTGTACATTCCTGAGGAAACTAAGCTCATGTCTCAGCAATCTCAAAAGGTAGTGGCAACAAAAATAAGGGACTCGATCACGGGACAAGAGTTGGATGATTCAAAAATGGTGGTAATATCAAATTATAATCCAAAAGTTCCAAAGCAAGGAATGTTCATTAAATACTTGGATAGAATCAATTTCGGCAACTCGTCAATCAAGTATTATGGATTTGTCCCACAAACAAAGTCCGATGTTCTTCATTCCTATTGCTCACTCATTGATTCGCAGTTCTTGTCTTATCATGGCAGTAAGTTGAAAGCCCCTGAAGTACAGATCTCAGACCACGGGAAATTGAACCCTCCAGTGGAATGGGAAGCAATTCAGAAATTAGCTTTGACAGGAATTGAAACAAACAACTTCACCAATTCTCTTTTGGACATCTCAGTAATCTTCAAAGGACATTCAACGCAATCTGAGAACATTGAGTGTGAAATCACGCCACAAGATAAGCGTTCAGGATTCATCAACTTCAACAAATACCCAGAAGAAACATTGATTAATTCCATGGCAGGAAAGAATGGGATTTTGTTGATGTCCAAATATAGAGAGGCACTTGGCTGCGTTCTTTATCTTGACACCTCAGAATCATCCGGAAACTCTGTTGTTATAACTGAAGACATAGTGAAATCATTATTGTTGATAATCAAATATGATACCTTTAATCTCAACTTGCTTAAGAATTGAAATGCTGATCCCTCAAACGAATTGAATAAAGTCCGAATGGACTCCATGGATGCTCTGCATCCTAAAGAATTTCGTATATTTTTTTGAAGTGATAATTGATTTAGTGTTTAATCTTTAATGAATGACCAGATCCAAGAGAGGTCTGGGCTCGGCTAAATGTTCAACGAGCGGATAAATAAATGAAGCAAACGGCTGATCCCGGGGAGGGAGGGTGAAGCAACGAAAATCCAATGGACATCAATAGCTTGATTCAATTTTTCTGAAGATTCGAAATCAAACTTGAGATGGGGGAGAAGTAGGGAGCTCGTCTAAATGTTCAACGAGCGGATAAATAAATGAAGCAAATGGCTGTTGCTGTGAAAGGAGGGAGGCGCAGTTAAACGAAAATCTCAATGGTATGTTGGACCTAAAAACCAACGGGGAGAGAAGTAGGACTCACCATGAGGAGGATAACTTCATGGCAGTGCACGGCTGTAAAAACGGTGGGCTAATACCTCAGTTAAAATAACTCGGGACGCCGGGTTAGATGGGGGACGCTCCATCACTGCTTTGTCATTCTGATTCTATTTTTG
>Ga0326511_10002405_pt1 | contig 15216 bp, 12 predicted proteins | sample 0_2496_0518_D_FD_203701 | JGI IMG/M metagenome (GOLD analysis project Ga0326511, IMG submission 203701) | Bovine rumen microbial communities from UC Davis, California, United States - 0_2496_0518 | ecosystem: Host-associated > Mammals > Digestive system > Stomach > Rumen | place: USA...
AGATTGTGGTCTGCGAGCTGAACAACGGCCAGTTCGCCGGCTACCTGCGCACCAAGTTCCCGGAGTGCCCCATGACCCAGTACAACAAGGTGATGGGCCTGCCCTTCGAGGTTGGCGAGCTGAAAGCTGAGTTTAACAGATTGTTGGAGAAATAAAAGATAACAGATATGGAAAAACATTTTGTTCCCAAAGCGGATCGCGAATATACAAAGGCTGATTTCCAGAGCGACCAGATGGTAAAGTGGTGCCCCGGCTGCGGCGACCACGCCATCCTGGCAGCCCTGCTGGCCACTTTCCCCAAGACGGGATATAAGAAAGAGAACGTTTGCATGGTTTCCGGTATCGGCTGCTCGAGCCGTATCCCCTACTATGTGGACACCTACGGCTTCCACAGCATCCACGGACGTGCCTGCGCCATTGCCACGGGCGTCAAGCTGGCCAACCCCGCACTGAGCGTGTGGGTGAACATGGGCGACGGCGACTCCATGGCCATCGGCGGCAACCACCTGATCCACGCTGTGCGCCGCAACCAGGACCTCAACATCACCATCTTCAACAACGAGATCTACGGTCTGACCAAGGGCCAGTACAGCCCCACGACGAAGTTCGGCCAGGTGACCAAGACCTCGCCCTACGGCACGATCGACTATCCCTTCAACCCCGGCGAGCTGGTGATGGGCGCCCAGGGCACCTTCTTTGCCCGTACGCTCGACTGCGTGCCCAACCTGAGCACCGACTGCATGACCCGCGCCGCCAAGCATGACGGCTGCTCGGTGGTCGAGGTGCTGCAGAACTGCGTCATCTTCAACGACAAGACCCACGCCGCCATCACCGACCGCGCCGTCCGCGACGACCGCACCATCGTGCTCGAGCACGGCAAGCCCATGCTCTTCGGCAAGAACAAGGAGAAAGGTCTGCGCTTCAACGGCCGCCAGCTGGAGGTTGTCACCCTCGGCGAGAACGGCGTCACCATCGACGACATCATGGTCCACGACGAGACCACCGAGGATACCGGCATCCACATGATGCTGGCCCACATGGGCGGCGACCTGCCCGTGGCCCTCGGCGTTATCCGCAACGTCAAGAAAGTCTCCTACACCCAGCTCTACGAAGAGCAGATGGAAGAGCAGATGAACGTCGGCAAATACAAATGCATGGACGACCTGCTCAACAGCGGCGACACCTGGGAGGTGTGACGCAGTCAAGAGTTAGGAGTTATGAGTTAAGAGTTATCAATTCTTGACTCAGAACATACAGAACGGCAAGGCCCGGAGGATTCTCCGGGCCTTGTTTTTTTGTTAAAAATTTTGCCAGTTCCATCATTTTTTGTATTTTTGCATTTAATATATACATTCAAACCGATGAAGAAGATATTGTTTACCCTCTTAACTATGAGCATCTTAGTGGGTGCACAAGCACAAGAGAAGAAGTGTGCCATCGATACGAAGACCCTTGTGGCCGAACAGATTGCCGCGGGCGCCACCAGCATCGACATGCTGGCGAAGATGGTTCCGGGCTTCGACCACAGCGTGTTCGAGAAAGCCGGCATCACCTTCGGCGCACAGGCCGGACAGATAGTGACCATGCGCGTGCCCGTGGAAGCCCTGCCCATGCTGGAGAGCAACAAGCAGGTGCTGCAGTACAGCATCTCGCACAGGATTGCCCAGCCCGAGTGCGACCGCACCCGCCACGACACCCGCACCGACAGCGTGCAGAACGGCCTGGGCCTGGACACTGAGGTGGACACCACCTTCACCGGCGAGAATGTGTACATCGGCATCACCGACTGGGGTTTCGACTACACGCACCCCAACTACAACCATGTAAAGAAACACAACTTCCGTCTGGACATGGCCTGGGACCATTTCCGTCTGGCAGGTCCCGCTCCCGACGGTTTTGACTACGGCACCCTCATCAGCGGCCGCATACCCCTGCTGCATGCCAAAGGCGACACCTCGAACCTCTACGGCTACGGCACCCACGGCACCCATGTGGCCGGCATCTGCGCCGGTCGCGGTTGGGAAGGCCGCTATGTGGGCCAGGCCCCCTACGCCCGACTGCTGTTCTGCTCGTTCGGCCTGGGCGAGAAGGAATGGATGGACGGTGTGGCCTGGATGCGCCAAGTGGCTGCCGACAGCTCGCGCCGACTGGTGGTGAACAGCAGCTGGGGCATGTACTCCTTCAGCACCCTCGACGGCACCTCGCTCCTCAGCCAGGCCATCGACGTCTGGTCGGCCGACGGCACGGTGTTCGTCACCAGCGGCGGCAACAACGGCCACTCGACAGTGCCCTTCCATATCAGCCGCACATTCTCCGGCAGCACCGACACCCTCCGCACCGTGGTGACCCGTGCCAGCCAGATTTACAGCATCAATGAAACAGGACAGGTCCTCGTGATGTGGGGCGAGGTCGGCCACGACTTCACCGCGGGCATCCGTATATGGCAGGACGACAGCACCTTCTGGACCAGCCTGATGTACAGCACCTCCCTCGGCGACACAGTCTTCTACGACACCCTCGACTGCGGCGACGAGCGCGTGGCCTACCGCATCATGATTGAGCACAGCAACCCCTTCGACCAGCGTCCGCACATCCAGCTCGACGTCCGCAAGACCCTGAAGGAGACCCACCTGTTCATCACCGCCACCAGCGGCACCGTCCACGCCTGGAACCTGGCCGACAAGGAGAACCATGCCGGCAACGAAGGCTGCTCCTTCGGCATCGCCCGTCACGACGGCTACTCCGCCGGCGACAACCTCTACGGCGTTGGCGAACCGGCCTGCGCCGCCAAGGCCATCTCGGTGGCCGCACACAGCGCCGACCGCGTCCGTTCCACCACGGGCGAAACCATCTATGGCGACCTGGCCGACTTCAGCAGCAGCGGTCCCCTGATCAGCGGTGCCATGAAACCTGAAATCTCCGCTCCCGGCGTCGACGTCATTTCCTCCATTAGCGCCTGGACCTCCGACGCTTACCCCTCCTTAATGACGCAGTATGTGCTGGGCCAGAAATACACATGGTCCGAGATGAGCGGCACCTCCATGTCAGGCCCCGCCGTCACCGGTGTCGTGGCCCTCATCCTCCAGGCCAATCCGCAACTCAGCGTCGACCAGATACGCGAAATCATCTTCTCCACGGCCCGCAACGACTCCATCACCGGCCCCCTGGTGGCCAACGACAGCATGGACCTCCGCTGGGGCTGGGGCAAAATCGACGCCCTGCGTGCCGTCAACAAGGCCCTCAGCATGGTAAGCATCAACCAGGTCGAGGACCTCCGCACCCCCCTCAAAGTCTATCCCAACCCCGCCAGCGCCACGGTCACCGTGAAAACCCTCTGTGGCGAGCAGCAGACCCTGAAAGTCTACACCATTGACGGACGCCTCGTCATGCAGACCCCTGTCTACCAGGAGACCACCCTCAACCTCGACGGCTGGGCCCGCGGTGTGTACATCCTCCGCGTGGGCAGCCGTAGCGAGAAACTCATCGTCCGATAAAACCCTGCATCTACCATGCTGAAGCTGTTCGAGAAAAACACCGTCTTCCAGGTAGCGTTCATCATTGTGGCCATCGTACTGCTGTGGTTCAAAGCCTTCTCCGAGCCGCAGCCCATGACGCCTGCCGGCCACTTCGCTCCCCTCTACGACCTTCTCTGCAGCCTCTCGCTCTCGCCCACCCTCTCGGTCGCTATCGCCATGGCCATGGTGGCCGTGTCGGCATTCCTGTTCAACCTGATGCTGACCCGTGCGGGCCTCGCCTCGCAAAACAGCCTGTTGCCCACACTGCTCTTCATCGTCGCCGCCAGTGCCTGTAGCCCCTCGCTCTCGCCGTCGCTCATTGCCTCGCTGCTCACCATCGCCGTGGTCAACCTCCTGCTTGTGCGCGGCTCGCTCCTGACGGTCACCTCCGACAAAATCTTCGGCGCCGCCGCACTCATCGGCATCGCCTCCATGGTCTACCTCCCGTCGCTGACGCTCATCGTGGCCTACCTCCTCATCGCCATCAACTACCGCCTCTACAGCTGGCGCGACTGGATGGTGTTCCTCCTCGGACTCCTGGCGCCATACCTGACGCTGTGGTCCGTGCTGCTGTTCACCGACGGACTCCTGCCCAGCTTCGACGACATGGCCCTCGACTTTGCATCCATTGACCTCACTCTCGGCACCTTCACGACCCTCCAGGCCGTCGCCAACGGCTTCCTCGTGCTGGTCTTTGCCTTCAGCCTTTTCATCGTCGGGCGCCGTATGGGCGAGAAGACCGTTGTATGGCAGAAGAACGCCACCACCGTCATGCTCATCACAGTCGCCGCCCTGGCCATGCTGCCCCTGGGCGAGGTGTTCCCCGTCAACATGCAGTTCTTCGCCATTCCCTTTGCCTTCTGCGTCACCCAGCGCCTCGGCCTCATGCCTCACGTATCCCTGGCCACCCGCCGCACCAACTGGCGCAGCCACCTCTACGACCTCTTGCTCATCCTCACCGTCATTGCCGCCATCCTATGCTAGAGCACAACATCATACAAGGACGCCTCGAAGCCGGATGCGACGAGGCCGGGCGCGGACCCCTGGCAGGACCCGTCGTGGCCGCCGCCGTGGTGCTGCCGCCCGCCTACTCCAACCCCGTGCTCAACGACTCCAAGCAGCTCTCCGAGCGGCAACGCAACCTCCTCCGTCCCGAAATCGAACAGCAGGCCCTCGCCTGGGCCGTCGCCGTGGTCGACGCCGAAGAAATCGACCGTCTCAACATCCTCCACGCCTCCACCCACGCCATGTGCCTCGCCGCCAACGCCCTGCTCGGCACCCCGAGCCCCCAGGTCACCTCCGGCGGCACCGCCCTCGGCACCTGCCGGCCGGAGTTCCTCATCGTCGATGGCAACCGCTTCTACAACGAGACCCCTCTCCCCTACCAGTGCGTCGTCGGGGGCGACGCCAAATACATGCCCGTGGCCGCCGCCAGCATCCTCGCCAAAACCCATCGCGACGAAATCATGCTCCGGCTCCACAACCAATACCCCCACTACGGCTGGGACCGCAACAAGGGCTACCCCACCGCCGAACACTTCCGCGCCATCGAGCAGTACGGCCCCTCGCCTCTCCACCGGCGCTCCTTCACCCTCTACCGCCAACACACGCTTTTTGAATCATAAAACATTCACGATATGCTGGAATTCATCAAAAATTTTAGACGCAAGCAGATTATCCGCGACCTCAAGGCCGCACCACGCGACAAGCGCATCGAAAACATCCAGGAAATCAAAACCATCGGCGTCATCTGCCGCCTCGACAGCGAGCAGAACTGGAACATCCTCAACCACTTCGCCAAGGTCATGGAGAACCAGGGCAAGAAGGTCCACATCATTGCCATACAGGAACAGGACATCAACTTCGTCGTCACCCACCAGGCCACCACCATCTGCCGCTCCAAGACCGACCTCAACTTCTGGGGCCTCCCCTCCTGGAACTCCATCCAGGAATTCGCCTCCAACACCTACGACCTCCTCATCGACACCATCGGCGAAGAGAACTTCTTCTCCCAGTACCTGGCCCTGCGCACCCCCGCCAGCCTCAAAGTCGTCTACGCCACCCCCGCCGAGGACCCCACCGAAATCTTCGACCTCATCATCCGCGGCGACGGCCGTGTCGAACTCAAAAACTTCTTCAACAACGTCATCGAATACCTTGGAATGATTAAAAAATAAAGGAGACAACAATAATGAAACAACCCCTATTCTCTGGCACCGGCGTAGCCCTCATCACCCCCTTCCGCCGCCAACAGGAAACCGTCGACTTCACCAAACTCGAAGCCCTCATCGAACACATCATAGCCTCCGGCGTCGACTATATCGTCGCCCTCGGCACCACCTCCGAAGCCGCCACCATGACCCCCGCCGAGCGCTCCGCCGTGCAGGCCTTCATCGTCGAAACCGTCGTCGGCCGCTGCCCCATCATGCTCGGCCTCGGCGGCAACAACACCCTCAACCTCACCGACACCATCGCCCGCACCAACTTCGACGGCATCTCCGGCATCCTCTCCGTCACCCCCTTCTACAACAAACCCAACCAGCGCGGCCTCCTGCAGCACTACCGCTCGGTGGCCGAAGCCTCGCCCGTGCCCGTCGTCATCTACAACGTCCCCGGCCGCACAGGCGTCAACCTCGCCGCCGAAACCACCCTCACCCTCGCCCACGAGTGCCCCAACATCATCGGCATCAAAGAAGCCTCCGGCAACATCCAGCAGGCCATGGAAATCCTCCGCCAGCGCCCCGCGGGCTTCCGCGTCATCTCCGGCGACGACGCCCTCACCTACCCCCTCCTCGCCCTCGGCGCCGACGGCGTCATCTCCGTCGTCGCCAACGCACTCCCCAAGGAAATGTCCGACATGGTGCGCCTCGCCATGAAAGGCGACCTCAAAAAAGCACTCCCCCTGCAGATGAAGATGCTCCCCCTCATGAACGCCATCTTCGACGAAGGCAACCCCACAGGCATCAAAGCCCTCCTCGAAATCCAGGGCTCCATCACCAACATCCTGCGCCTCCCACTCGTCAAAGCTTCCAAAACCCTCACCAACAAACTCTCCACCCTCTACAATGAATTTAAAAACTAGACTCGACGACGTCCGCGCCGAATACCTGCGGCGCCTCTCCCCCACCGACGACACTTCCCTGCTCGCCCAAATCGAGCAGCACATCACCGCGCGCATGGGCAAAATGCTGCGCCCCCAACTCCTCCTCCTCGCCGCCGACACCCTCGGCCAGGCCGACACCCCCCGCACCACCCTCCTCGCCGTAGCCGTCGAAATGCTCCACAACGCATCCCTACTCCACGACGACGTCATCGACCACGACGACCTCCGCCGCGGCCAGCCCTCCGCCAACGCCCGCTTCGGCAACACCGCTGCAGTTCTCGCCGGCGACTACCTCCTGGCGCAGGTAATGACCATCCTCCACGAAGTCGACGACCGCGACGCCGCTCTCCTCGTCAACCGCACCGTCACCACCATGGTCCAGGCCGAACTGCTGCAACTGCAAACCAGCAATGAGAAATTAGGAATTAGGAATGAGGAATTGGCTGACGCAGAAAAAAATCCCAATTCCCCAATTCCTAATTCCAAATTCCTAATTCCTAATTCCTCCACCTACCTCCGCATCATCGACGGCAAAACAGCCTCCCTCTTCGCCTGCGCCTGCGCCCTCGGCAACCCCCTCTACTACGACTTCGGCCTCCACTACGGACGCCTCTTCCAACTCCGCGACGACATCGCCGACCACGAGGACAACCCCTTCACCGCCAACCTCATCGAACAGGAAACTGCAGCCCTCGCTGCAATAAAAAAACACCTGCCGGTACATAATTAAACAGTTAAGAGTTAAGAGTTATGAGTTAAGAGTTAATTAAAGAAACACACCAATCAATCCGAAAATAAAAAAAAACAGTCATGAAAAAAATCCTCCTCACCCTCGTCGCCGCCCTCTTCATGGGCACCGGCCTCATGGCCCAGAACGCCACCATGCCGCAGAACATCACCCTCCGCACCATCGACGGGCAGAGCGTCCCCTCCTCCGTCATCCAGAACGACGGCCGCCCCGTCATCGTATCCTTCTGGGCCACATGGTGCAAGCCCTGCAACCGCGAGCTCAACAACATCAAGGAAGTCTACGAAGAATGGCAGGAAGAAACCGGCGTCAAGCTCGTTGCCGTCTCCATCGACGACGCCCGCTCCGCCAACCGCGTCAAACCCCACGCCGAAGGCAACGACTGGCCCTACGAAATCTACCTCGACCAGAACTCCGACCTCAAACGCGCCATGGGCGTCGTCAACGTCCCCCACACCTTCATCCTCAACGGCAAAGGTGAAATCGTCTGGCAGCACACCGGCTACCAGGACGGCGGCGAAGAAGAACTCATCGAGCACGTCCGCGAACTGCTCAAATAGAGTCGTAAAGACTTAGAGTCGTAAAGTCATAGAGTCGTAAAGTCATAGAGTCGTAAAGTCATAGAGACTTAGAGACGTAAAGTCGTAGAGCTGTAGGGCCGTAAAGTTTTAAGGCGCTGCAGCTCTACGACTTTTATAACTTTAAAACCCTATAACTCTATAACTCTACAACTCTACAACTCTACGTCTCTACAACTCTACAACTCTACAACTCTACGTCTCTACAACTCTACAACTCTACGTCTCTACAACTCTACGTCTCTACAGCTCTACAGCTCTACAGCTCTACGTCTCTACAACTCTACAACTCTACGACTCCGCACCCCCTCAAACACCCACCCGATTCGGCCCTTCTTATATCGTTCCTATATACTTCTCATATACTTCTTATATCACCTATATAAGAAGTATATGAGAAGTATATAAGAACGATATGAAAACGATATAAGAACAATATAAGAAATGCCGAATTATGTACCTCTTCGACCCCTCCCGGAGGGGTATGGGCGAGGGTCGGGCGGATGTTTTTTTTCGTCCATTGAAAAATTTTTGTTATCTTTGCATTTTATTTGAATAATTAATTTAATATATCATTCAGTAGTTGACAGGTTTATGAAAAGGAAGAAAATCTTAGCATTGGCGCTCTTCGCGGCTGTGGCGGCGACGGCGCAGGGACAGGGGCTGCTGGGAGGCCACGTGACGGGCAATGTGCAGCTCGACGGCCAGATGAGCAGTGCCGACAGCACCATCGGTGCACAGGACGTGCCGGAGAAACTGCTGCTGAACGCACGCGCCGACATTCTGTACACCAACGGCGACTTCAGCGCGGGCCTGCGCTTCGAGATGTACCAGAACCCCCTGCTGGGCTTCGACGCACGCTACAAGGGCCAGGGGCTGGCGAACTACTTCGTGGCCTATAACGGCGAACGCCTCAGCGTCACGGCGGGCAACTTCTACGAGCAGTTCGGCTCGGGCATGATTCTGCGCGCCTACGAGGACCGCTACCTCGGCCTCGACAACTCGCTCTTCGGCTTGAACGTGCAGTACCGCCCCGTCGACGGCATCACCCTCAAAGCCCTTGCCGGCAAGCAGCGCATCTTCTGGGACTACGGCGACGGGCTGGTGCGCGGCGTGGACGCCGAGGTGAACCTGGGCAGCCTGGTGAAGGCCATCGGCGAGAGCAAGTTCCGCGCCACCCTGGGTGCGGGATTCGTCAGCAAGTACGAGGACGACGAGACCGTGCCTTCGGCCGCCAACCCCGAGATGCGGCTCAACCTGCCGCTGAACGTGGGCGCGGCGTCGCTGCGTGCCGACCTGGGCTACGGCAACTGGAGCCTGCAGGCGGAGTATGTGCGTAAGGGTCAGGACCCCAGCGCCATGAACGGATACATCTACCGCCCGGGCGAGGCGCTGCTGCTGGGTCTCTCCTACTCGCAGCGCGGCTTCAGCGCCAGCCTGCAGGCCAAGCGGATAGACAACATGGGCTTCAAGAGTGTGCGCTCGCAGAGCGGCGAGATGCTCTACATCAACTACCTGCCCGCCATCACGAAGAACCACACCTACGCCTTCCTCTCCATGTACCCCTACGCCACGCAGGTGAACGGCGAGCAGGGACTGCAGGCGGACGTGATGTACAAAATCAAGAAAGGCACCCTGTTGGGCGGCCAGTACGGCACCGACGTGCATGTGAACAGCTCCGTCGTCATGGGGCTTGACACCACCGTCACCGGCGGCGCGGGCACCGACGGCTACGAGGTGAACGGCGGCCTGGGCCAGACGCTGTACGGCGACGTGTCGGTCGAGGTGGCCAAGAAGCTCAGCAAGAACGTCAAAGCCACGGTCACCTATGCCTACCAGGTGTTCAACCCGGTGGTGGAGAACGAGCCGGGGAGCCTGCACCACAACAACATCGTGGTGGCCGACGTGTCATGGAAAGTCAACAAGAAGCACTCCCTGCGCTTCGAGGCCGAATGGATGGGCAGCGACAGCCACTACGATGCCGCCGACCCCGAGCACAGCGACCGCCGCGCAGGCGACTGGGTGATGGGCCTCGTGGAATGGAACATCGGCACGCACTGGTTCCTTTCGGCCAGCGACCAATATGCCTACAACGACGGCACCGGCAACTACTACAACCTCTCGGTGGGCTACACCCGCGGCGCCACACGCCTGCAGGTGGGCTACGGCAAACAGCGCGAAGGCCTGCTCTGCATCGGCGGCGTGTGCCGCACGGTGCCTGCCAGCAACGGCCTGACGTTCAGCCTGACAACGAGCTTCTAGGCTGTTATGAGTCTTAGAGTCTTAGAGTTTTAGAGTTATAGAGTTAAAAAGAAAATGGTTATGAAAAAGATATTTCTGGGAATAATCGGTTTGATGGGGATGATGGGCCTGATGACGGCCTGCGACAAAATCGACAGCAGCGAGTATACCGTCTACGACGGCGCCGTGGTGAACTGGACAGCGGGCAGCGGCATTGCCAATCCCGTGCAGCGCGTATATGTGGAGAAATACACCGGACCGAAGTGCAGCAACTGCCCTATGGCCGACCAGACGCTGGCAACGATACACAACGACCGCGTGGTGATGGTCTCCATCAACCACCCCACGGGTCAGGGCGTGCCCTTCCCCGGCGAGCCTGACATGCGCACCGACGGCGGGACGGCCTGGGACCAGTACTTCGGCATCAACGCCATCCCCGCCGCCTACATCAACCGCGACCGCACGACGCAATACCTTGGCGACATGAGCACCATCGTCGGTGCCATCAATTCGGCCCTGAACGAGACCCCGACAGTGGCCCTCGAAGTGAGCGCCGCAGCCAACGGCAAAGTGGAAATCGAGGTCGAGATGCAGTTCCTCAGGCAATACGACGGCACCGTCACGCTGACGGCCGCCATCATCGAGGATTCGCTCGAGTACAAGCAATTGCTGCCCGACGGCACGATGCAGGAAGACTATGCGCACCACCACATGCTGCGCAAGGTCATCACAGGCTTCTGGGGACGCGACATTGAGGCCAACGGCACCGAGGGCGAGGCCCTGCGCGGCACGCTGAGTTTCACCCCCGCCGAGGATATCAACCTGGCGAACAGCCACATCGTGGTCTTCGTCAGCGACAAGTCGTCGCGCAAGGTGCTGAACTGCGCAAGCTGCGAGATCAGTTATGAGTTATGAGTTAAGAGTTATGAGTTAAGTGAGTAGTTTTATGAACCGAAGGATTCTTGGACTGGCGTTGCCGAACATCATCACCAATATCACTGTGCCGTTGCTGGGCATGGTGGATACGGCGATTATGGGCCACCTGTCGGAGGAGGGGCTGGGGGCTATAGCCATCGGGGCGTCGCTCTTCAACCTGATTTATTGGAACTTCGGTTTTCTGCGCATGGGCACCAGCGGCATTACGGCCCAGGCCTACGGCGCCCGCCGGTGGGACGAGGCAGTGAAGACCCTCGTCCGCGCCTGCACCATTGCGCTGGGCATAGCGTTGGCGCTGATTGTTCTGCAGTGGCCCATAGGGCTGCTGGTGCCGGTCATCTTCGAAGGCAGCGACAAGGTGCTGGCGATGGCGCTGACCTACTTTCAGGTGCGCATCTGGGCCGCTCCGGCCACCCTGGGGCTCTATGCCATCAAGGGGTGGTTCATCGGCATGCAGGACTCCAAGACGCCAATGTGGATAGCCATTGCGCTGAACATTGTCAACATCCTCTTCTCCCTGCTCTTCGTCCTGGTGTTCCACTGGGACATTGCGGGCGTGGCGCTGGGCACAGTGGTGGCACAGTACTCCGGCCTGGCGATGGGCATCTTTTTCCTGCGGAGGAAGTGGAAAGCGGAGAGTGGAGAGTGGAAAGTGGAGGGTGGAAAAATGAAAACCATAAAGGATGCGCTGCACTGGAACAAAATGAAGAGGTTCTTCAAGGTCAACGGCGATATCTTCCTGCGCACAGTGTGCCTTTCCGCGGTGTTCACCTTCATCACCGCCGCCGGCAGTCACATCAGCGACGAGGTGCTGGCGGTGAACAACCTGCTGATGCAGTTCTTCACCCTCTTCAGCTATATCATGGACGGCTTCGCCTATGCCGGCGAGAGCCTGGTGGGCCGCTACATCGGTGCCCGCGAGGCCAAGAACCTGCGCTCGGCGGTGTGGCTGCTCATCGTGTGGGGACTGGTGCTGACGGTGGTTTTCACCGGAGCCTACGCCGTGGGCGGCGAGTGGTTCCTGGCCATCTTCACCGACCAGCAGGCGGTCATCGACGCCGCCGGCGACTACCTCTTCTGGGCGCTCATCGTTCCCGTGTGCGGCTTCGCGGCCTTCCTCTTCGACGGCATCTTCATCGGCGCCACCGCCAGCCGAAGCATGCGCAACGCCATGTTCGTGGCCACCGCCGCCTTCTTCGCCGTCTACTACGGCCTCAAAGCCCTCAACGCCCCCCTCGACACCCTCACCTGGAACAATATCCTTTGGACAGCCTTCATGGTCTTCCTCACCCTGCGCGGCCTGCTGCAGTGGATGAGACTCCGGAAAGACGTCTACGGACAAGTGGAAACGAAAACCTTTGCATCATGAAGAAAGCCATCCCAATAGCGATTCTCGTCCTGTTCCCCTTGTTGGCATGGGGACAGACCGTCAGTGTGACGATTGAGCACATGCCATTACCCCGCTATACGATGTTTCGGATCGGCGAGGACCAAAAGGTCACCCGTCAACGGGTTTTCTACTTTCGAGTCGACGGGGAATGGCACGACACTGTCAGTGACATCGCCTCGCTTTCCCTGACCCGCAGCCAGCATGAACATATTCTCCGCAGTGCTGCAGCCATCAAATCACTGCCCAAGGATTCCAGCATCGCCATCGACGGCAACTGGACCCAGTTCGAGTATCGCGAGGGCGACTCCGTTTACCAATACGGAACCTTCAGCGACACACCCGACTCACTTGCGGACTACCTTTGGAATCTGTTCTACCATCCGGAAGACGTCCTTATTTATGGCCAGATAGGCCAGCCGGACACATTTCCCGACTGCCCCAATTGTTGGGACGTTCTGCCCTTTGCCCGCATCAGCGTCCTCACCGAAAAGGGCGACACCGTGGCCACCACCCTGGCCGACGACCATGGAAACTTCGAGCTCAACGTCTTGCCCGGCAACTACAGTATCGCCGTCTCCCATCAGGGCTACGACACACGCATTCTCACCCACGTCAACCTGAAAGAGCACCTTGAAATAGAGAGTTTTCTCCTCCAGCCCACTAAGAGAAAACACCGCACCATACGAGAACCCCTATCTACACAATGAAACACCTGCTGCTCATAATCTCCCTACTGACACTCACCATTGTGCCGACCCACGCCCAGACGGACTGGACCGACGCCTTTGCCCGGCCCAAGGTGGCCGTGGTGCTCAGCGGCGGCGGCGCCAAGGGCGTGGCGCACATCAGCGCCCTGCGCGCCATCGAAGAGGCCGGACTGCCCATCGACATCATCACCGGCACCTCCATGGGTTCGCTCATCGGCGGCCTCTATGCCGTGGGCTGGAGCACCGACGAGCTGGACTCGCTGGTGCGCTCGCAGGACTGGACCTTTCTCCTCTCCGACCGCGTCAACCCCGAATCCGTCGACATCGACACCCGCCGCCTGCAGAACACCTACGCCCTCTGGCACGCCTTCATCCCCGGGAAAAACAACCGCAATTCCGGCGCCGGATTCATCCGCGGCATCAACCTCGACCACCTCTTCAACCACCTCCTCGAGGGCTATCTGGACTCCATCGACTTCAACACCCTGCCCATCCCCTTTGCCTGTGTGGCCACGGACGTCATCACCAACACCGAGGTCGACTTCCACTCCGGCTACCTCAAGCAGGCCATGCGCGCCTCGATGTCCATTCCCGGAGTCTTCTCGCCCGTGCGCTGGGGTAACCGCCTGCTGGTGGACGGCGGCCTAAGGAACAACTACCCCGCCGACATCGCCCGCCAGATGGGTGCCGACATCATCATCGGCGTCACCGTCCAGGGCGACACCCTCACCGCCGACGACGTCACCGGTCCCATCGACCTCCTGATGCAGGTCATCGACATCAACTGCAAGAACAAGTACAACGACAACATCGCGATGAGCGACATCGTGATGCACGTCGACGTCAGCGGCTACTCCGCCGCCTCCTTCACGGCCGCCGCCATCGACACCCTGCTGCGCCGCGGTGCCGAAGAGGCCGCACGCCACCGCGACGAGCTTCTGGCCCTGCGCGACGACATCGCCTCGAAACGTCCCCGATGGGACACCCAACGCAGCGTCACCCCCACCTCCTTCGACCGCGAAGAGAACAAGCCCTCCTACAAGCTCACCGCCCAGCCCTCCCCCCTGCTCAACAACCCCGCTGTCGGCGTGGCCTTCCGCTTCGACAACGAGGAGACCGGCGCCCTCCAGATCGGCGCCCGCTTCCCCTTCCAGTGGGGCATACCTATGGAAGTCAACGCCCACCTGCGCCTCGGCAAACGCATACAGTTCCACGTTGAGCAGTACCTCTATCCCCACGGCATCACCTCGCCCTCGCTCTCCTACACCTACTTCCACAACGACATCGACATCTACTCCGACGGCATCCGCACCTACAACTCCAAATACAACCAGCACCGCCTGTCCCTGATGCCCATCAACTCGCGCTTCCGCAAATACAAACTGCGCGCCGGCATCACCTTCGACTACTTCGACTTCTACGACCCCATCCTCTCCGCCGCGGGCTCGGCCATTGTCGTCGACGACTCCCGTTTCTTCTCCTACCATTTCGAGTCCACCCTCAACACCGAGAACGACTTCTACACTCCCACCCGCGGCATCTTCTTTACCGCCACCTACACCTACCGCACCGACAACCTGCTGACCTACCAGGGCAATGCCGGCATCAGCGAGGTGCGCACCATCTGGCGCAACTCCTTTGCCCTCTCGCCCTCCTTCACCCTCTCGCCCTGCCTCTTCGGCCGACTCGTCATCGCGCAGGACGACATCCCCCATCCTTTTGCCAACGCCCTTGGGTCGTACCAGAACATTGTCGACCAGCAGCTGGCCTTCCCCGGAGTGAGGAGCCTCACCTACGTCGACCCCCTGTTTGTCGCCGCGCAACTGCGCCTGCAGTTCAACCTCCACAAAAACCAATTCCTCATTTTCCGGGCCGCCATAGCACGAGAGTCCCAGGACTTTGAAGAGCTGCTTCAAATCGAGCCCAACATATATGGCTTCTCCCTCGGCTACTGCTACAACTCCTTCCTCGGCCCCATCTCCGCCGACCTCGGCTACT
>Ga0326511_10002406_pt1 | contig 15205 bp, 18 predicted proteins | sample 0_2496_0518_D_FD_203701 | JGI IMG/M metagenome (GOLD analysis project Ga0326511, IMG submission 203701) | Bovine rumen microbial communities from UC Davis, California, United States - 0_2496_0518 | ecosystem: Host-associated > Mammals > Digestive system > Stomach > Rumen | place: USA...
CATTGTATTGGATTAACCATGTTTTTTCAATATTAAATTTAAAAAAATGTAGACAAAATTTTTATTTTTGCCTACATAAATTTTACACTAACGTATTGCAACCTTAATTTTATTTTTAAATTCCAGTTTTGTTTTGAAACCGGAATTTAGTCTTGTAATAAAATTCCAGTAATATGGAATTTAGTCTTAGACAAAATTTTGAATATCCAAAAGTAAATTCTAGCTATAAAAAAACGGAATTTTGTTTTGGACGAATTATTATATAATTATTTCGTTGCTTTATCTAATATTAGAAATGGAGTAAAAAATGATAGATGAAGAAATAAAAATAATTATAAATGATATTTTATGCCACACAAGAGAAATGCTTAAATTTTTGAGGAGTATAAAAACAGGTAAATATAATGCATATTTAGATGATTTGATTGATTATACAATTTGTACTGAAGAAGATATTCAAGCTATCGAACACTACATATTAGAAATAGAAATAAAATTATATAATGCTTTGGATGGTGGTGATTCTAATAAATAACAATAAAAACAAAGTGTATCAAAAACATCTAACACTTCTTAATAGAGAAGATATAGAAAAATTTTTAAAAGCTGGTTTTAGGTTTTATCAAATTGCAGATCAAATTCAAAAAGATCCTACTACAATATCTAAAGAAGTTAAAAAATATAGAATCGAGCATCATCCCTCAAATTTTAATAATAATTCTAATTTCTGTAAACATAAAAGAAATTGTAAATTAAAAAATATATGTAATTCAAATTGTCATTTTAAATGCAGTAATTGTGGAAAATGTAATTCTATTTGTTCTCAATATGAATTTGATATGTGTCCTAAATTATTAAAACCACCTTACGTATGTAACTCTTGTTCTAACTATACTCAATGTAGAAAAATCAAATATCTATACATTGCTAGTACAGCTCAAGAAAAGTATCAAAATACTCTCGTAAATAGTAGGTGTGGAATTAATCTTACACCGGAGCAATTAGAAGAAATTGATAAATTAATTTCTCCTTTAATTAAACAAGGACAATCTATTAAGCTTATATACAAAAATCATAAAGATGAAATTCCGTGTAAAATAAGTTCTTTATATAATTACATAGATGCTGGTTTACTTTCTGCTAAAAATATCGACTTACCTAGGAGGGTTAGATATAAAATTCGTAATAAAGATAAAAATAAATCCACAACTAAAAAAGATTATAGCTATAGAATTGGAAGAACGTATGATGATTTTCAAAATATGTTAAAAGAAAATCCTAATGCTCATGTTGTAGAAATGGATACAGTTATTGGAACAAACGAAAAAGGAAAAACTCTATTGACTCTTTTATTTAGAGAATTTAATTTTATGATTGCTAGACTTCTTTCAGATAAATCTAGTAAATCAGTAAAACATGCTCTAGATAATTTAGAAAGAATTATTGGAACTGAATTATTTAAACGTATATTTAAATATATCTTAACCGATAATGGTGGTGAATTTCAAAAACCAGAAGAACTTGAAACAAGTATTGATGGTACAAAAAGAACTTCTATATATTATTGTCAACCCAATCGTTCAGATCAAAAGGCTAAAGCAGAAAAAAATCATGAATATATTAGATATGTCATCCCTAAAGGAACTTCTATGGATAAGTATATTCAAGATGATATTGATTTAATGATGAGCCATATCAATAGCACAGCACGTGAAGTTCTTAATTATGCTATACCATATGATATGGCTATTTTATATATTGGTATGGATAAGATGAAGAAACTGAATATTTATAAAATCCAACCTGATGATATTATACTAAAACCCTATTTAATAAACAATAAAAAATAGAAAATATGTTAGATAAAGCAACTAAAAAAAGTGGAATTTAGTCTTGGACAGTCTAAAAAATCCACTTTAATTTTTAAATTTAGGTACTTTCTACTTTTTACAGAAATTTCCTATTTAATTCAAAACTGGCATTTAGTCTTGTATTTAGAACTGGAATTTACTTTTATAATTAAGCTTTTGTATTGCAATTTTCATTATATCTATCTAGTTTCTTTTATATCTGTATTCTTTTTGCATTAATTCAAATTTGATATAATTCTTATTTATATCAACCATGAAAAAATTATTATTACCTTTAATTAATGCTATAACTGAAACAACTATTGCACCAATTACAATCAAAGTAGAAATTAAAGTCTTTACAGTAATTTTATAAAGCACAAATGCAAATACTCCTGCTATGATACCAACTATAATTGTTTTTATTAATTCTTCCATACCAAAACCAATAAAAAACTCTGTTTTTAGTCTTATTTGTCTTGGTATTTTTACTTGTCTTTTATCTTAAGCCACCGACCATTACCTCCTCCGAAAGACCCATTTCCTCCATTATACATTATTCCTCCATTTCCTTTACTAGCTTTTAATGCTTGGTTTTGTGAATAAGTAGTATCTACTGGGAATATTAATCCATCTTGATCTCTGTAATAAACTATATTTACAAAGAAACCTTTAAATGTTCCCTGACATTCTGAAAATAGCCTTAAAAAACTAACATTTTCAATTACTTTATAGGTAAAACTGTTCTTTCTGGTATGTACATTATTTCTCTTTCAATATAAAATACTAAATTAAGCATACTATTAAATAATAAGTTCAATGTAAATTCCGAGCCACCTATAAAGTTTAGTATGAGTTATCTGTAGTAAACTATCAAAATCATTACTTAATATAAAGTACATACTTACTGTTAAATATGCAGTTACACATACACTTAATATTAAAGCTATTCTTATTAATATTTTTCTACTTATCTTTTACCTTTCCAACTTTAAATTCTTCATTAAAAATTATATTTACATTTGCATAATCTTCTTATTTAATACTTCTATTAAAAATAACTTTATCAAATTATTTTATTCACCTGCTAATTTTATACCTTTTGGTAATCTATTACGAATATAATCTTCATCATCTAAATGCATTAAATATACTTGTATACCTTTATTTTGTATCTTTGAAAGTTCTTCCTTCACTTCATCAAATTTCAAATGAATTCCGCCATTTTTTGTAACATCTACATATAATTCATTAACATTATTATCCAAATTTTCAACAAATGGTTCTAATATACAAGTATCACCTGTATATAAAATGTTTTTATCTCTTACCTTTAATTTAAATCCATATGAATCAAGGTAATAAATATGTTCTGTTTTAATAAATTGAATATCTGAAGAATCACCTAAAATTGTATATGCATCATCCGTAGTTCCTGTAATTTCCAAATAAGTTTTTAAATGCTTACATTTAGAATATATATTTACTTTTTTATTTAATATAAGTTTACAATACATTATAAACTGCCCTAATGATCCTACATGATCTGGATGAAGATGAGTAACAATTACATTAAATATATCAAATTGTGATAAATCTCGTTTTAATCTTATTGCATTAAATACAGTATATCCCATATCTATAATAGTTAATGTTTTTTTATCATCAAAAAACGCTGCTGTATTTTCAAGCGAAAAACCCGAACCTCTTCCTAAAAAATTCAAACATCCTTTTAAATTCTGCACCATACTTTACCCTCCTAAAATTTGTTTTATTAGATAATTTACTTTTAAAATATTTTTGAGTTAATGATAATAATATTTTGAATTTTCTAACTAACACCATCATATTTAATATTGATATCGCCCAAAAAGCTGGACGATATCTTTGAGAGTTTTATACTTCTATAATATTAACTCTTTCTCCTTGTTCCCGAAGATTTTCTGCTAATAGGATAGGGCACCCCATATCTTCTACAATCCAATCAGGATCTTTATACTTCTGATCACATGTATCTGAATTAGGGCACTTTGCACACTCATTTGAGTACATAAACTCTCTCCTTTCTATACTCCATTTAAAATGGATTATTCGCTTTAAATTATACCACTATTTAACATAATTTGCAACTTCAATTTTCTTACATCTCATCTTCCCAATTGAAAGATAATGCATTTATATTTTTTATGACTAAATCCTTTTTAGCTTGTCTTGTTTTAATTTTATATATTTATTAATTTCGATTTGACATTGTACAGATGAATCTATAATTAAATTAGATAATATTATCAAGTTTATCTATTTTTAAATATTGATATTTAATACTTCCTGTTGTATTTGATAATTCTTCAATTTCTTTTTCATAATCATTATCATCAATTTTATATTCAAATGCTTGTCATAAATTAGTTGTTTTCTTTAACTTTTTGAATATCTCGCTTACAGTTTCACAGTCTCGTTCTATAAAGGTTTTTAAATCATTTATATTTTCATACTTGTATTACCTGTCATCAGATTAGGTGCGTATTTGCAGCCATAACAGCTGGTGTATCTATTATATCACAAGCAAGTTTTGCCATAGTATTTCCGTGAACAAGGTGCTATAACCATAATATCTGTCATTTTTTTAGGACCAATAGGTTCAGAGCCTTGGATAGTATGAATTATTTCTTTACCTGTTATTTTTTTTATTTCATTTATAAAATCTGTAGCTTTACCAAACTTTGTATCTAAATTGTAACTATTATAAGACATTATTGGAATCACTTCAGCTTCTTGCTTAATTAATTCTTTAATTTTAGGTATTACTTTTTTAAATGTACAAAATGAACCTGTTAATACAAATCCTACTTTTATTCCTTTTAATTCCAAAATTCATCATATCCTCCTTTCATATTACATTTATATATAATATGAAATTATGTAAATTTTGGAGTGGTTTTTTATCAATTTTAATTAAATCAATTTTTTTATAAAGGATTTGATGCTGTTTTTAGGCTTTTATTGTATAAATATCTTCTTTCTTTTCTAAGTAATTTCTTTCTACTTACTTTTACTTGATCTAATGATATTAAAATTAAAAATATAAGTAATATAACAAGTGTTGTCTTGCTTTTTATAATATTTGCTATTTTGCCAAATCCTACTAATTTAAATTGATACACACCCTCTATTTTATCAAAAGTGACTTTATCTTTATCTGGATTTTTATTATTATCACCTTTTGTTATATATTTAGTTATGCCGTTTTCTGTAAGTATATTTATAATTCTATGAGTATTTATATCTTGTTTATCATGAAATGATATAACATCATTTACTTTAATGCTTTCTTTTTTAGGTTCTTTTGTGAAAATAGCGTCCCCAGTCATAATAGTAGGTTCCATACTTTTTGAAATTATTACGAAAGTTTTTATTCCAAATATACTTGGTATTTCATTCGGTGCAATATATGATTTTATAAGTATTATGAAATTAATTGCAATTATTGGAATAATTATTAAATAAATAATTAATAATAATATTTTTTTTATTATATATATTTTTTTACCAGATTTTTCAAAATTTATTATTCTATACACTTTAATGGTACTCTCCTTTTTAGTCTCACATATATTATGACTTTAATATATCATAATATTTATTACTTTGCAATCAATTACTGTTTTTGTAATAAAAATGTAATATTTTTTTTATTTTATACTGTTTACATCATTTATTTTTTCTATTATAATTACATTAATAATTTTATTTACAAAGAGGTTTTGAAAATGGATAATGATATTTTAATAATTTCTGAAAAAACACAAAAAGCATATTTACCTTATAAATATAATGATTTAAAAACAACATTAAATAATTCCAAAAAATATACATCAATTTTACAAGTAATACATGATTTATATGTCATACCATTATCAAAATTCAAACACCCTGTTATTTCAAGGTTTAGAGAAGCATATAATTTAGTTGTATATAAAGAAAAAAAATCAACAATAAAGGCTATAGATTTGGGTTTTGAACTAATGTTTAAATATAAGCTAAATCCAATCATTATTGCAGCATGCAGGAATCTAGAAGAACTAGATATTTATTTGGACTGTTTAGAAGAAAATGAACTATTTGATTTTAAATGTTTTGAAATTAAAAAAGAATATATTAAATAGGATAATTATATAAACTTCTCAAGGTGTTATATTTTTGTATAAAAAAAAATTTTTTTCTAATAATATAGAGTATGAATCAAATACTAGAAACTAAATTATTTAAAAAGATAAAAATTAATAAATTATTTTTTAAAATACAATTTACTATTTCTGTTTTTTTTATTATAGTTCTTGTTATTGTGTTAATATTATATTTTTATACGAATAGAAATAAAGAAAAAATTTCAAGTGATATTTCATACAATTACAATTTATATAAATTATATTCAGAATTTTCAAATGAATCTTCAATGGATGATGAAATACTATGTACGATTGAAATACCTAAAATAAATATCAAATATCCAGTTTTTTCTAAATTTAACGATGAATCATTAAAGGTTTCTCCTTGTAAATTTTATGGAAAATCACCAAAAGAATACGGAAATTTATGTATTGCAGGTCATAATTACAATAATACAAAGTTTTTTAGTAATTTATTTTTACTAGAAAATGGTGATGAAATATATTTATATGACAATTCAGAAAAAAAATATGAATATACAGTTTTCTCAACTTACGAAGTTAAAAGCTCCGATATGTCTCCTATTTTAAATTATGATAAAAATATAAAACAGTTAACTCTTGTTACATGTAATAACTTAAATCAAAATAGATTGATCATTAAAGCAAAACAATAGAGTCTAAGATATAATCTTAGACTCTTAATAAAAATCAATTAAATATTTTTATAATCATTTATCTTTTTATAAGCATATACTGCTGATATTCCAAATACAACAACTAATAATGCTACTGGTATAGAATCTTCAATTCCTGTTTTTGGTAAATCAGTGTTTTTGTTTGTATTATTATATTTAGTAGAGTTAGTATTATTAGTGCTTGTATTATTACTTTTGTTAGTATTATTAGTATTTGTATTACTATTAGAATTGGTATTTGTATTTGCATTTACATTTCCAGAAGTATTGTTTGATGATGTATTATTTAATGTCCCTGTTAAATCTGTAAAACCTGCATCATTATCAGCAGCATTTACAGTTGTTGTAAATAACATTACCATTACACTTATTAATAAAATTGAAGTTACTTTAATTAAATTTTTCATATTTGATTCTCCTCTTCTTTCTTTTACTTATTATTTATACAATCGTTTTTTATTATACCACCTATTTGGTAAAAAATCAAGTAAAATGTATAAATTTAAATAAAAATAATATTTCTTTTGTTTTTCTATTTATATTTTAAACTTATTTTTTTGTTAAGTCAATAGTTTTTTTAATTTTTTTTATTACAATTATGTTACAAAAACATTGTAACTTTATTACAAAAATATTTTTATTTTTTATACATTGAACTTAAATAATACGATATCTCCATCTTGCATAATATACTCTTTTCCTTCCGAACGAACTAATCCTTTTTCTCTTGCTGCAACCATTGAACCTTCTTTTATTAAATCATTATAAGAAACTACTTCTGCTTTTATAAAACCTCTTTCAATATCGGAATGTATTTTTCCTGCTGCTTGCGGTGCTTTTGTACCTTTTTTTATCGTCCATGCTCTTACTTCAGGCTCTCCAGCTGTTAAAAATGACATTAATCCTAATAAATCATAACTCTTTTTTATTACTTTATCTAATCCTGATTCTTTTAATCCTAAAGCTTCTAACATTTCTTTTTTATCTTCATCTTCTAATCCTGAAAGTTCTTCTTCTATTTTAACACATAAAGGAATTACTTCTGCTTTTTCTTTTGATGCATATTCTTTTACTTTTAAAACCAATTCATCGTTTTCAGAATCTTCTAATTGTTCTTCAGAAATATTTGCAATATAAAGTATTGGTTTTGTTGTTAGCAAAAACATATCTTTAACAAGTTCTTGTTCTTCTTCATTAAACTCTAGTGCTCTTGCTGATATCCCATTTTCTAAATTTTCTTTGATTTTTTCTAATAAATCTATTTCTGCTTGATATTTTTTATCTGCTTTTAAATTTTTTCTTGCTTTGTCTAATCTTTTATTTACTGTTTCAATATCAGCAAAAATAAGTTCTAAATTAATTGTTTCTATATCTCTTATTGGATCAACACTACCATCAACATGAACTACATTTGAATCATCAAAACATCTAACAACTTCACAGATTGCATCTGTTTCACGAATATGTGATAAAAATTTATTTCCTAACCCTTCTCCTTTACTTGCTCCTTTTACTAACCCTGCAATATCGACAAATTCAATTACTGCATGAGTTGTTTTTTGAGGATTATACATTTTAGTTAATTCATCTAATCTTTCATCAGGTACTGGAACAACTCCTACATTTGGCTCTATTGTGCAGAATGGATAATTTGCACATTCTGCACCAGCTTTTGTTATACTATTAAACATTGTACTTTTTCCTACATTTGGTAAACCTACAATTCCTAATTTCATATTTTTAGTCCTTTCTATTTTATTTTTTCTTTAACTTCTTTTAAAATTTTCTCTTTAAACTCTTCTACACTTATGGCTCCTAAATCACCATCTTTATAAGAACGAACTGAAACAGTACCAGCTTCTACTTCTTTTTGCCCTATGACTAACATATAAGGAATTTTTGCAAGCTCTGCTTCACGAATTTTATATCCTGTTTTTTCGTTTCTGTTATCAACTTCTACTCTTATTCCTTCTCTTAGAAGTTCATCTCTTAGTTTAAAACTATATTCATGTTGATTGTCTGTTATAGGTAATATTCTTACTTGTTTTGGTGCAACCCATAAAGGTAAAACTCCTTTTGTTTCTTCTAACAGGAATGAAATAAATCTATCAGAAGATCCAAGTATTGCTCTATGAATTACAACTGGTCTATGTTCATTTCCATCTTCTCCTATATAAGATAATTCAAATCTTTCTGGCAATGCAAAATCTAATTGACATGTTGGAATAGTTACATCATGTCCTAAAACAGTTTTTATTTGTATGTCAATTTTTGGGCCATAAAATGCTGCTTCTCCTTCAGCTTCATAGAAATCAATATTTAGTTCCTTTAATATTTCTCTTAGCTGACTTTCTGCTGTCTCCCACATTTCATCATTATCAATATATTTTTCTTTATTATTTTTATCTCTTAATGATAATCTAAATGCAAATCTATCTCTTTCAAATCCAAAATCATTTATATAAACTTCAAATATTAACTTTATTACTTTTCCTACTTCTTCCTTTATTTGATCAGGTCTTACAAAAAGATGAGCATCATTTTGACACATTTGTCTAACTCTTTCTAATCCACATACCGCACCACTATTTTCATATCTAAAATCATGAGCAAGTTCACCAATTTTAATTGGCAAATCTCTATATGATCTTAATTCACTTTTATAAACAAGCATATGATGAGGACAGTTCATTGGTCTTAAAACAAGCTCTTCATTATCCATCTTCATTACTGGAAACATATCTTCTTTATAATGATCCCAATGTCCGCTTGTTTTATAAAGATCTGTTGTTGCTATACTTGGTGTATATACATGGTCATATCCTAATTGTAATTCTTTATCTTGAATATACCTCTCTAGTATTCTTCTAATTGTTGCGCCATCTGGTAAGTACATTGGAAGTCCTGCACCAACTAATTTATGAGTCATAAATAATTTTAAATCTTTTCCTATTTTTCTATGATCTCTTTGTTTTGCTTCTTCTAATTTTTGTAAATATTCTTCTAACTCTGAAGCCTTTGGAAATGATATACCATAAATTCTTTGTAGCATTTTATTCTTTTCGCTACCTCTCCAATATGCACCTGAAGAAGAAAGTATTTTAACTGTTTTTACTTTTCCTGTACTTTCCAAATGTGGTCCTGCACATAAATCTGTAAAGTCTCCTTGTTTGTAGAAACTTATTTCTTCTCCTTCTGGTAATTCATTAATTAACTCTTGTTTATATGGTTGATCTTTCATTAATTCTAACGCTTCTTGCTTAGGTAAAGAAAATCTTTCGATTGCTAAATTTTCTTTTATAATTTTTTTCATTTCTGATTCTATATTTGCTTTATCTTCATCTGTAAACGGTCTTTCTACATCAAAATCATAATAAAAACCATTTTCTATACTAGGTCCAATAGCAAATTTAACATCAGGAAACAATCTTTTTACAGCTTGTGCCATAATATGTGATGTTGTATGCCAATAAGCTTTTTTTCCTTCTAAATCATCTTCTCTAAAAGTATGAATTACTAAATTACAATCTTCTTGTAATTCATATCTAATGTCTTTTATCTCTCCATTAATTTCACCACATGTTGCTACTCTTGCCAATCCTTCACTTATTTGTTTTGCAACATCTAAGATTGAACTCCCTTTTTCAACTTCTAGTACATTTCCATCCTTTAATGTAACTTTAATCATAATTAATCCCTTTCCTTTCTTAAGATACTTAATGTTTGGAAAAAATTGTATTACAATTATTTTTCAAACAAAATAAAAACACCCAATGAACACTAATAATTTGTTCAAGGAGTGCTTAAATTGACACGGTTCCATCCTTAATTTTACTTAATTATAGGTTATAACGTACCTTAAACGTCTAGCTTATTCACTAGAAACATTTGAAGAGTTAGTTTTTCAAATATGTTTTCTTAAGTTAGCTCTCAGCCTATGGCTAACTTTCTCTTTTTAAGTAACCTTTATTTTACTTTTTCTCTTACTAGTTTTTGATTTTTATAAATATTATTTTACAACCTTTTTTAGAAAAAGTCAATAAAAATATTTACTTTTACAATTTGATGTTGTATAATTTCAAAAGATGCTTCCATAGCTCAGTAGGTAGAGTGCAGCCTTGGTAAGGCTGAGGTCACGGGTTCAATTCCCGTTGGAAGCCCCAAAACATAATGCAATTTTTATCGATTAGTGGTAAAAAAATTTAAGTACATTTAATATAATGTACTTAAATTTTTAATTTACGACATATTTTTTAATCCATTGTATTTTATTAATTTGATCGTGTAGGTATATATGGAATTATTCTTCCTGCAAAATCTTTGATATTTTGAGATTGTAATATTACTCTACCAGGTCCCACAAGTCTTGTTAAGAATAATCCTTCTCCACCCAAGAATATATTTCCTAATCCTTTAATTCTTTCTATTTCATAAGATACACTTGGTTCAAAAGCTACTACATTTCCTGTATCTACTTTTAAAACTTCTCCTGGAGCAAGTTCTTTTTCAATTGCATCTCCATCTACTTCTAAAAATACTTTTCCATTTCCTGTTGCTTTTTGTAAAATAAATCCTTCTCCACCAAATAATCCTGCGCTTATTTTTTTAGTAAATGCAATACTTGTATCTACATTTTGTTCTGCACACAAAAAGGCACCTTTTTGTAGAATATATCCTCCAGGATTTTGAGATAAATCAATAGGTATAACGCTTCCTGGTACAGTTGAAGCAAATGCAACTTTTGCACCTTCTTTAGTTGCAGTATAATTTGCCATAAATATTGATTCTCCTGCAAACATCCTTCCTAAACTCTTCATTACTCCACCACGAGCATTTGTGTTCATTTCAATTCCTTCAGTTTGATATGCCATTCCTCCAGATTGTGTATAAACACTTTCTCCTGCATTTAAAGTCATTTCTACTACTGGTACTGTTTGTCCAATTATTTTGTAATCCATAAATTATTCCTCCTTTTTCTTTATTGACTTTATTATATATATCTTTTTATTTTTATTCAATAGAATTTTATAATTTTTTATTATTTTTTTTATTTTTTACTAGACAGCTTTATTTCTTTGTGTTATCATATATATGTTAACAAAAGATATAGAAATATTATTATTTCAAATGGAGGTAAAAAATGTTAAAATTAAAAAAATTAAAATTTATAGTATTATCATTAATTTTTATTTTATTTGTAGGAATTACTTCGTGTTATGCAGTTGATTTGGATTTAAGTGATGATTTAGAAGATGATTTATTTTCTAATTCTACAAACTCAATTATAAATAATTCCGATTTTAATATGTCTAACAATTATACTAATACAAACAGTAATTCAGATTATAATACAAACACAAATACAACTTCAAATAACAACAATAGTAGTTATACAAATACCAACTCTAGTGCTACAAACTCAACACCATCTGCAACAGTAACAAACTCTATGCCAGAAAGTGATTTGGGTCTTTCAAATATATTAAATATATTTTTAATTGTAATTGGTGTTTTATTAATATTACTTGCAATAGCTATTTTGATTAGATTAAAAAAATAAATTTTTATTTATAAATACTAAAAAAGTTGATTTAAAATCAGCTTTTTTTATTTTATATGTATATTTTTTTCTTTTTTTAAAATAATATTACTAGATTATGTTTTTAACAATCATACTAATATTTTTATAGGAGGATTTATTATGTATCGTAAAGTATTACTTAGTGCTATACTTACAGTAGCTATTATTTTTTCTTTTACTTCATGTTTTGCTAACAACATGATAAATGAAGCTGGAAATATGATGCAAGATACAGGAGATAATATAAGAAATGCAATGAATAATGCTGGTAACGCAGTCGAAGATGCTGCAAGAAATATTTCTGGTGCTTCTCAAGATGCTACTGAAAATATTACACAAAAAGCAAACAACATAGGTAATGAACTAATGAACAAAAACAATAATGGTCAAAATGACAACGCTGAATATAATGCTAATTTTGATAATAATGCAGGAACTAACTATAATACAACAAGAGTTGCAACAACAGATACTACAGGAAATGCAACTTTTATGGGAATGGATGCTAATATGTGGACTTGGCTTATAGTTGGTATTGCTGCTATTGCTATTATTGCTTTAATTTGGTATTACACAATGCAATTACGTTCTTCAGATAATCACAGAGATTAACTGTTTTATATTAACTATAAGAAAAATAGATTATAAATATTTAATTAATTAAGTATTTATAATTTATTTTTTTATATTTTAAAAAATAGATGAATTATCTTTGAATTTATGCTATAATAGTTTTATATAATTATTAAAATGAGGTTTTTTATATGAATACAAAGTTAATTGCAAAAAATCCTACTGCTTATCACAACTACTCTATGGAAGATAAGCTAGAAGTTGGAATTGTTTTATCTGGTACTGAAATAAAATCTATAAGAAGCGGTAAAGTTAATCTAAAAGATACATACGCAATCATTAAAAACGGTGAAGTTTTCGTTGTAGGAATGCATATTGCTCCATATGAACATGGTAATATTTTTAATAAAGATCCACTTAGAAACCGAAAACTTTTGTTAAATAAAAGAGAAATAAATAAACTGATTGGATTAGTAAAACAACAAGGATATAGTTTAATTCCTATTAGTATTTATTTTAAAGGAAGTTTAGTCAAGATGGAACTTCGGTATTGGCAAAGGTAAAAAATTATATGATAAACGTCAAGATATTGCAAAAAAAGATGCCGAACGTAAAATAAGTCAAGCATTAAAAATGGGTAATTAGGGACTGTCCCCAATCACCCATTCTGTTTAAATTTTATTACTTGAACCAAAAACATCTATCATCTTATGTTTTACAGTTTCTTTTATTAATTCTCTTGCTGGTTTTAAATATGCTCTTGGATCAAATGCATTTGGTTCTTCACTAAATACTTTTCTAATAGCTCCTGTCATTGCTAATCTTAAATCTGTGTCTACATTTATTTTTGAAACACCAGATTTGCTTGCTTCATTTAATATTTCATCTGGTACACCTTTTGCTCCAGGTATATCTCCTCCATATTGATTACACATTTGTACTAATTCTGGTATTACTGTAGATGCTCCATGTAATACTATAGGGGTATTTGGTATTTTTTCTTTTATTTGTTTTAAAATATCAAATCTTAATTTTGCTTCTCCTTTGAATTTATATGCACCATGACTTGTTCCTATAGCTATAGCTAAAGAATCGCATCCGGTTCTTCTTACAAATTCTTCTGCTTGATCAGGATCTGTATACATAGCATCTGCTTCAGAAACATTGACATCATCTTCTATCCCTGCTAATTTTCCTAATTCAGCTTCTACTACTACTCCTTTGCTATGAGCATAATCTACAACTTTTTTAGTTAAAGCTACATTTTCTTCAAAATCATATTTAGAACCATCTATCATAACAGATGTAAATCCATTATCAATACACATTTTAGCAGTTTCAAAATCTGGTCCATGGTCTAAATGTATAGCAATTGGAACCTCTGGGTGTTCTTCTATTGCTGCTTCTACCATTTTCATTAAATATCCAATTCTTGCATATTTTATAGCTCCTGATGAAGCCTGTAATATAACTGGTGATTTACTTTCAGATGCAGCATCTACAATTCCTTGTATTATTTCCATATTGTTTACATTAAATGCACCTATTGCATATCCTTCTTTCATTGATTTTTCAAACATTTCTTTAGTTGTTACTAACATAAATTTTCCTCCGTTTCTTTGGCAAAACGCCTTTTTTTCATCCTTATTGTATTTCTAATTTTTTCATCTGTCAAGTGTTATTTTTCATTTATTTAGTTTGATTTTCATAACTAGCACACATAGATTCATCTGGCTTTTTAGTTTCGCATCCTTCCATTGGTGATACATGAATTGCTTTTAATATACATTCTGCATTTTCTGTATTGTTATATTTACAGCTTGCAACTGTACAATTAATTTTTTGATTTCTTTCCATATTCTTTCCTTTCTGGAGTGATAAATCATTTTGGAAAAGATTAGTATTTTGACTAGGCAAACAAATGAGTATAATCTGAGGCGTGCTTTGCACGTCGCAAGATTTATGGGCGAAGTTTAACAAAGTCAAAACGCAAATATTTTTCAAAATAAAATCTCCACATAATAAATTTGAACTTTACATAGTTCTAAATATATTATGTGAAGATTTTCGCATTATAATCTTATTTTTTATTTATTTTTTTTTTAAATTTATTTATACATTCTTCAGATGGTTCTTTAAAGCTTAAATACCAATTTATACCATTTCTGTTTTTATTAATTTCTTCTACTCTATCTTCTAATTGTTCATATGTTTTTGGAATTGGTACTATAACTGGTTGGTTTGGTATCCAGTTTGCAGCAGTTGATCCGTTACTACAATCTGCCATTTGCAATGCTTGAACTATTCTAATTATCTCTGGAATAAATCTTCCTA
>Ga0326511_10002408_pt1 | contig 15203 bp, 13 predicted proteins | sample 0_2496_0518_D_FD_203701 | JGI IMG/M metagenome (GOLD analysis project Ga0326511, IMG submission 203701) | Bovine rumen microbial communities from UC Davis, California, United States - 0_2496_0518 | ecosystem: Host-associated > Mammals > Digestive system > Stomach > Rumen | place: USA...
TACCCCATAATCAATCCTCCTCGTCATCATCTACAACACTTCTGCTTTCATAGGCGGCTATATCATATGTAGCTTCATATCCGCTCTTGACAGGTTCTTTCTTATTGCCTTTGCTGCTTTGGTCTGCATCGACCTGTTCTATTGTAGTGATACCTGATTTTTGCCAGCGGCTGAGTATGGAATCAACATATTTTGGAATATATTTTGATTTTGCATCCATACATATTTCATACGCACGACGTATCATATCATCAGTAAACTTCCATGTATTTATCCATTTCTCCGCATAACTTACTTCTCTCTCGGTGGGCGAATGTTTATCCACTCCGATTATGGACTGTATTTTTACCGCTGCATTTCTTCCGCTCGTTATCAGACGTATTTTCTCCTCAGCCTGAGGAACAGTCGTTATTTCTTCATCAGCCCAGTTTATAGCAACTTTTTCTATGTATCTTACATTACACTTCCCTATCTCTGAGGTATATCTCAAAAGCATTATTATTACTTCAACAGGCAATCCGAATGATTCAAGTATCATAAGAAGTGTTGCCTTTTCATTCGTACCTGTTGTCCTGCCGAATATTTCATCGGCTGTACGCATAAGAAACGCTATATTTTCATCTTCATCAATACGCTTTGTGAGATATTTCATATCAGGCTTAACAGGTGCTGAAAGAACTCTTGCAGGTTTCTTTTCTTTCGGTTCTTCCTCTTTCATTTCCTCTTTTTTATCAGAAGTAACAGAAATTTCTTCTTTTTTCTCCGTTACTTCTGTCCGGATGGGTATTTCCGGTTCTTCATAAACAGGTTGCGAGGGAGTTATCTCTCCTTCATTTACGCATATTACCCCTGTTTCTGTCCAGTAAAGCATACTATCCCTGACATCAGCAGGCTGCATTGTAAGAGATGATGCTATATCTTCTACCGTAAAATTTTCTCCGGCATGACGCAGAACCCACAACAAAACTTTCAGCTGTGCCGCTCCGGCAAGTTTAAGATGTTTATCTACAATTTCACCCGGAACAACAAAAACCTTATTCCAGCTTCCGAGATTTAATCTGTAATCCATTTTATCATTTCTCCGCTTTTTAATGTCCTAAAAAATTTTTTGCTTCCGTCATTAATGCTTCATATTCATTTTCGATTGCACCGTCTACAACACAATTAAGCAAATGTTTAAGTGTTTCTCCTATCTGTCTGCCTTCCTTTAATCCTATGGATTTAAGATCATTTCCGCTTATTTTCAGTGTACGGAGATTAAATTCATCACCGCCTGATGTAAGCTCCATGCATTTCTTTTCAAGGTCCTCAATATATTTGAGCTTTTCTTCGAGCATCCTCGGATTTTGTGCTTTTGCATCTGCTTTTTTCAGTTCAAGGACTTTCAGATAATTTTCCTTGCCTACGCTTGAAATGAATTTTCTCACGCCTTTGTCATCGGCAGGCGGTCTTCTGTCATGGTAACGTATAAGGACTTCAACATCGGATATTGTTTTATTATCCAATTTAAGTCTTTTCATTATCTTTACTGCCATTTCTGCACTGACTTCGGGGTGACCGTGAAAATGTCCTATTCCCTTTTCGTCTTGTGTAAAGCAATAAGGCTTTCCTATATCGTGAAAAAGTGCTGAAAGACGGAATACTTTTCCCTTCGGAGCATATTCCACTACTTTAACTGTATGCTGCCACACATCATAGATATGATGGGGATTATGTTGTAAAAATCCGATAGTTTCCTTGATTTCAGGGATTATAACACTAAGTATTCCTGTATGATCCAGAAGTACCCTTGCCGCATAATCTCCGTCAAGTATCATAAGAAGCTCCGATGCTATTCTCTCAGCAGAAATATTATTAAGAAGATATGCTTTTTTGTTTGCGGCTTTCAGTGTCGCAGGCTCTATTTCAAACCCAAATCTTGATGAAAAACGCAAAGCTCTGAGTATTCTCAAAGCATCTTCGTCAAAACGCTTTTCAGGATCTCCCACACAGCGTATTATACCGGAAGAAATATCTTCCTGTCCTCCGAAAAGGTCTTTCAGTCCTTCTGACGGATTATACGCCATAGCATTTATTGTAAAATCTCTTCTTGAAAGGTCATCTTCAACCGTTGTAACAAATGTCACACTTTCGGGACGGCGGTTATCAAGATACTCTCCGTCTGTGCGGAATGTGGTTATTTCATAAAGCTCTCCGTCAAATTTAACTGTAACAGTGCCATGTTTCAGACCGCTTTCAATAACATTGTTCTTACCGAGTACAGTCAGAATTTCTTCCGGTCTTGCAGATGTACAAAGATCCCAGTCATGCGGCTGTTTACCCATAAGTTTATCCCTCACACAACCTCCGACGGCATATGCACTGAATCCTGCTGTCTCTAAGGTGTTTATTATTTTTTTTACACTTTCAGGAATATTCATCTTTAATTCCACCTTAAAAAACAGGCATCTCCAACAATATACATTGAAGATGCCGTTTGATCGTAGATAAAATTTCTTTCTCTGATATTATTCTGCTTCTGTTGATTCTTCAACGGATGTTTCAGCTGATTCCTCAGTCGAAACTTCAGCAGATGTTTCAGTTGATGCCTCAGTTGAAACTTCAGCGGATGTTTCAGCTGATGTCTCTGCCGATGCTTGAGCAGATGTTTCAGTTGATGTCTCGGTTGAAGTTTCAGCAGATGATTCAGTTGATGCTCCTGTCGATGTCTCAGCTGAAGTCTCCGAAGATTCTTCCTTTGATTCATCTGTTGAAACAACTGCACTTGTTTCACTTGATGTACTTACTTGTGCATCACTGTCTACCTTATCACCGCTTATTCCGAAGAATGAAAGTGCATTCAAAAGAACTACCAGAACAAAGAAGGTTATCGCACAATACTTTGTAACTCTTGCAAATATAGCATCTGCTGTACGGGCTTTGCCTCTTGAAAGGAACGAATCAGCTCCGCCTGTTACTGTACCAAGACCTGCCTGATGTCCCTCCTGAAGAATAATCACTATTACCATGACTATCGACAGAATAAGCACAAGTATTCCTACTACGATTTCCCAGATTCCCATTATGTATAATCCTCCATTCAATTTTCCTTAACATACTTCACTATGATAACACATAGCAAATAGAAAATCAAGTGCTTTAAAGAAAGAATTATTTGTTTTTAATAAGTTTTTATAATTAAATCGGATATTTTGCATATACTATTACAGAACGGTTTTCCCTGCACGATAAAATATCACCGCAGAATATGACCGTTCACATCTGCTTTTTTCGCAGAAATAATAAATAATTCTGTCACGGTACAATATCATGTATCGCTAAAACTCATCTGCTCACCCTCTCTGGAGCGTGGAAACTGCCCCATTGAGGGGAGTGTTTTAGCTCTGTATCGTTCGGGATCGCTTAAAATACCCTCTGTAAGCAGTCTTGCAGAAATAACACGATGTCCTTTTTTCTGTTTCATAACAGCAACACCCTGAGTTGTTCTGGTAGCCTTTGCCATAAGATCTCCTGAACGGATAACAAGTGCTCTGCCGGAGGTAGAAATGATAACTATATCGCTTTCATCATCGGGAACATAACATATTGCCGAAAGCCTTTCCTTGTCACTGTACGCACCCGTAAGTTTTTTGCGGTTTGTTTTTGTGGCATATGATTCAAGCGGTACTTTTGCAACTTTTCCGCTTTCAAATACAAAAAATACATATCCGCTGTAATCCTTTGTAGCTATCATATAAACAGCCGATTCACCGTTTTCAAATTCAAGTTTTGACGGTATATAATCTCCAAGCACACTGGTTTTTGTATCAGAAAAATCCGCTGCCTTTGCCTTATATGCCTTTGCCATATCCGAAAAGAATATAAGGTCTGTATTGTTTGTTGTTTCAATATGCTGAGTTATTTCATCCCCCTCTTTGAGCTTATGTTCTCCGCTCATTCTGAGTGACAGGGGAGTTATTTTCTTGAAATATCCCTCTTTGCTGAAAAACAGATTTACAGGATAATCAGGCACTTCCTGAACTACTTCTTCGTCATCTATTTCGTCCGCATATATGATCATACTTCTTCTCGGCTGACCATATTTTTCTGCTATCTCGGAAAGCTCACGGATGATTATATTTTTGATTTTCGTTTTGCTTGCAAGAATAGACTCAAGATTTGCTATTTCCTTTTCAAGCTGGGATATATCCTCTGTACGCTTTAAAATATATTCTCTGTTCAGGTGACGGAGTTTTATTTCCGCTACATATTCAGCCTGAATTTCGTCTATTTCAAAGCCCTCCATAAGATTAGGGATTACCTTTTCTTCTTCTTCTGTATTTCTTATTATTTTGATTGCTTTATCAATGTCAAGAAGTATCTTTTCAAGACCTCTCAGCAGATGAAGCTTATCCATCTTTTTATGCAGGTCAAAATATGTTCTTCTTCTTACACATTCTATACGGAATGCAGACCATTCGTTAAGAAGCTCCCTGACTCCGAGTACCCTCGGTGTACCTGCTATAAGTACATTGAAATTACAGGAAAAAGTATCTTCAAGAGGTGTCATCTTATAAAGCTTTGACATAAGCTTTTCGGGATTTACATTACGCTTCAGGTCTATCGTTATTTTAAGACCGTCTATACCCGTTTCATCTCTTATATCGGCTATATCCTTTATTTTACCTGCCTTCACAAGTTCTATTACCTTTTCGATTATAGCTTCACTTGTTGTAGTCTGAGGAATAGAAAGTACATCAATACAGTTGGCATATTTATCATAAGTATAGCGTCCTCTCAAACGTATACTTCCTCTGCCTGTTTCATATATGCTCTCCATAGCCTTTTTGTCATATATTATCTGTGCTCCTCCAGTAAAATCAGGTGCAACAAGTGTTGACATAATATCATGATCGGGATTCCTCAGTAACTCTATTGTTGTGCGGCATACTTCCGCAAGGTTAAAGGAACATATTGAGCTTGCCATACCTACCGCTATACCTGTGTTTGCATTTACAAGCACACTCGGAAATGACGCAGGGAGAAGTGACGGCTCTTTCATTGTATTGTCATAGTTATCGATAAAATCAACAGTATCTTTGTCTATGTCCCGAAAAAGCTCGTTGCATATCGGGTCAAGTTTTGCCTCGGTATATCTTGATGCCGCCCATGCCATATCACGGCTGTAGAATTTTCCGAAGTTTCCCTTTGAATCCACATACGGATGAAGAAGTGCTTCATATCCTCTGCTAAGACGTACCATAGTATCATATATCGCAGCATCTCCATGAGGATTAAGACGCATCGTCTGACCCACAATATTTGCCGATTTGGTTCTTACAGAACCAAGCAGTCCCATTTTATACATTGTATAAAGCAGTTTTCTGTGTGAGGGTTTGAAGCCGTCTATCTCAGGTATCGCACGGCTTAGTATTATACTCATTGCATACGGCATAAAATTGCCTTTCAGGGTTGACACGATATTTTCCTCAACAATTTCTCCTGCACCTGCAATATATCCTTGTATCTTTGGTGCTGAGGACTGCTTTTTCGATGTTTTTTTTCTTGCCATTATTATTCTCCTATTAAGACATACAGCCGATCTGCTGAAAAACAGACCGACAGTACGCTAAAATATTTTTTGTTCTTATCAGGATACATCTGCGGCTTCAATATAATCCGCTCCGTTTTCAACGATATATTCACGTCTTACCGCAAGATTATCTCCCAAAAGTATATCGAACATCTGACTTGTAAGTTCTGCATCCTCAGGCATTATTTTTATCAGACGGCGTGTAGACGGATCCATTGTTGTCAAACTCATCATTTCCGGTTCGTTTTCACCAAGTCCCTTTGAACGCTGAATAGTGAATTTTTTATTTCCTATTTCTTTTATAAATTTTTCCTTTTCAGCTTCATTATATGCAAAATAAACCTTCTCACCCGAAGTTATTTCATAAAGCGGTGATTCTGCGATATACACCTTTCCTTCCCTGATAAGAGTTGGTGCAAGACGATATACCATAGTGAGAAGAAGTGTTCTTATATGGAAACCGTCAACATCAGCATCGGTACAGAATATTATCTTATTCCAGCGAAGCTGTTCAAGATCAAATGTTGCAAGGTCTTTATTCGCTTTTGATTTGACTTCAACTCCGCATCCGAGTACCCTTAAAAGATCAGTTATTATTTCACTTTTGAATATTTTGTTATAATCGGCTTTCAGACAGTTGAGTATCTTACCCCTGATAGGCATTATAGCCTGAAAATCGGGATTTCTCGCCTGTTTACAAGCACCAAGAGCCGAATCGCCCTCCACTATGAACAATTCCTTTTCGGATTTATCCTTTGAACGACAGTCAACGAATTTTGCAACCCTGCCTGTCATATCCATATTTCCTGAAAGGGATTTTTTTATGTTCAGTCTTGTTTTTTCGGCACTTTCACGGCTTCTCTTATTGATAAGCACCTGATTTGCTATTTTCTCGGCATCAAACTTGTTTTCTATAAAATATACCTCAAGCTGATGACGAAGAAATTCTGTCATAGCATCCTGTATGCCCTTGTTATTTATAGCCTTTTTAGTCTGGTTTTCATATGATGTAACACTCGAAAATGATGATATTACTATTACAAGACAGTCCTTTACATCATCAATATTTATCTTTGCCTCGTTTTTTGTATATTTTGAATTAGATTTAAGGTAATTATCTATCGAATATACAAGGGCATTTTTTACTGCCTTTTCCGGTGCACCGCCGTATTCAAGCCATGATGAATTATGATAATATTCCTGCATACATACCTTATTTGAAAATGCAAGAGCTATATTCATTTTCACCTTGTATTCAGGCTTATCCTCACGGTCACGAACCATTCTTTCAGCCTGCCAGAACTGCACTGTTGAAAGTGAATCCTCTCCGACTATTTCTTTTACATGGTCTTCGATACCGTTCTGATAAATAAACTCTTTTTCCTCAAAACCGCCCTCGCTTTTTTCTGTGCGGTATAAAAAGCGTATTCCTGCATTTACTATAGCCTGTCGGTGTATCGTATCAATAAAATATTCATCTGTGATGTTTATATCGGTAAATACTTCAATATCAGGCTTCCAGCGTATTTTTGTACCTGTTTTTTTGCCGCTGTAATCTTCTTTTTTTAATCCTCCCACATTTTCACCATGCTCAAAATGCAGTGTGAATTTTGTGGCATCACGATGTATCTCTACATCCATATATTCCGAAGAATATTGTGTAGAGCAAAGTCCCAGACCGTTAAGTCCGAGTGAAAATTCATAGTTTTCGGCTTCATTATTATTATATTTGCCGCCTGCATAAAGCTCACAGAAAACCAGTTCCCAGTTATATCTTTCTTCATTCCTGTTATAATCAACAGGAATACCTCGTCCGAAATCCTCAATTTCAATCGAATGGTCATTAAAACGGGTAATGATTATCTCCTTGCCGTAACCTTCTCTTGCTTCGTCTATCGAGTTTGAAAGTATCTCAAAAGCGGAATGCTGACATCCCTCTATCCCGTCTGAACCGAATATTACTGCGGGACGTTTTCTTACTCTGTCTGCACCTCTGAGAGCTGTTATACTTTCATTTCCGTAGACCTGTTTTTCTTCTTTTTTCGCCAAGCCTTTTTCCCCTCTTTACTTATTTTCGGATATATGCTGAGTACATATATCATTCATCATGGCGTATTATACCCATGTCGCTGAAATTCAGCTGTTTTATAAAATCCAGCCCCTCAGGAGATTTTGTGTCGCTGTTACCCTCTCCTTCACGACTGATGAAATCAAGACCAGTTACTGATGAAGCATCTGAAAGTGTACCTTTATTATTTATAAACTCAAGCCCTGTTACACCATGCTCCTGTGATTCTGACGGATCATTTTCAAGTTTCTTTATAAAATCAAAGCTTTGTGATGCCGTACTTTCAGAAATATCAGGCTTTTTGTTAAAATCCAGACCTGTCACCCTGATCTCTTCTTTTTCATTATTATCCGTTTTTTTAATTTTGTCAAGTCCCTGAATATCCATAAATATTCCCCTTTCAGATATTTATTCATCCCTGAAGTTCTTTTATCTTGTCACGAAGGTAGGCGGCGTGTTCAAATTCAAGAAGCTTTGCAGCGGCTTTCATTTCCTTTGTAAGCTGTTCAATAAGCTTTTCACGTTCTGCACGGGTAAGTTTTTTCCCGCCCTTTATTTTTTCCTCTGTCTTTGAGGATATTTCGATTATGTCATTGACCTTCTTTGTTATGGTCTTGGGTACTATACCATGTTCTTCATTATATTCCATTTGTATGCTTCTGCGTCTCTGAGTTTCGGTTATAGCCCTTTCCATAGAATCTGTGACACTGTCGGCATACATTATTACCATACCGTCGGCATTTCTTGCGGCTCTGCCTATGGTCTGTATAAGCGATCTTTCACTTCTCAGGAAACCCTCTTTATCTGCGTCAAGTATTGCCACAAGGGATACTTCGGGAATATCAAGTCCTTCTCTTAGCAGATTTATTCCCACTAAAACATCAAATTCTCCCAGTCTCAGATCCCTTATTATTTCCATTCGCTCAACAGTTTCAATATCATGGTGCATATACCTTACTTTTATACCCATCTTAGTGAAATAATCTGTAAGATCTTCTGCCATTTTCTTAGTCATTGTTGTCACAAGAGTTCTCTGACCCTTTTCGGTACGCATATTTATTTCAGATATAAGGTCATCAAGCTGTCCCTCAACAGGACGCACACTTATATCGGGATCAAGCAGTCCTGTAGGTCTTATTACCTGCTCTGCAACAACAGCACTTTTTTCAAGCTCAAAATCTCCCGGAGTAGCACTCACAAATACAGCCTGATTTATCCTGCCGTAGAATTCATCAAAATTCAAAGGACGGTTATCATAAGCTGAAGGAAGTCTGAACCCGTATTCCACAAGGTTTTGTTTTCTTCCCCTGTCACCTCCGTACATTCCTCTTACCTGCGGCAGCATAACGTGCGATTCATCCACAAACAAAAGATAATCCTCCGGAAAATAACTGAGGAGTGTATACGGTTCTGAACCTGGGGCTCTGCCGGAAAGCACACGGGAATAATTTTCTATACCCTTACAAAAGCCTATTTCATTCAGCATTTCTATATCGTATCTTGTACGCTGTTCTATTCTCTGAGCTTCGATCAGTTTTCCCCGTTCTGTGAAAAATTTAACTCTTTCATCAAGTTCATTTTCAATTTCCTTTACAGCAATATCAATTTTATCTTTAGGAACGATATAGTGAGATGCCGGATATATTGCCGCATGACGAAGCTGTGCCTTTACTTCTCCTGTAACAGGATTCAGTTCAGTAATTTTGTCTATTTCGTCACCGAAAAATTCTACCCTGATGACCTTATCTGAGGAATATGCAGGGAAAATTTCCACTACATCTCCGCGTACTCTGAATTTATTTCTTGTAAAATCTATGTCATTTCTTTCATATTGTATCTCTACAAGTTTTTTAAGAAGTTCGTCACGGGATTTTTCCATTCCCGGACGCAAAGATATTACCATATTACGATAATCAATAGGACTTCCCAAAGAATATATACATGATACACTCGCTACTATGATAACATCACGTCTTTCAGAAAGTGCAAGCGTAGCAGAATGACGGAGTTTATCTATTTCATCATTTATGGCACTGTCCTTTTCGATATAAGTATCGGTAGTTGGTACATATGCTTCGGGCTGATAATAGTCATAATATGACACAAAATATTCTACCGCATTATCAGGGAAAAATGCCCTGAATTCCTCGCAAAGCTGTGCGGCAAGAGTTTTATTGTGTGCTAAAACAAGTGTAGGACGGTTAAGCTGTGCTATAACATTTGCCATAGTAAAAGTTTTTCCTGAGCCTGTTACACCTAAAAGTGTCTGCTCACGATTTCCTGCTTTTATACTGTTTACAATAGCTTCTATTGCCTGCGGCTGATCACCTGTAGGCTTATAATCCGAAACAAGCTTGAATTTATCCATACTGTCACCCTATGATTCGTTTACACGTTTTCCTGTTATATGTTCGGGTACAAGTGCAAACACCAGAACTTTATCCCCGAAATTTTTTATCTCCCTGTTTATATATTCTTCATCATCAGTAAATTTTAAACTAAGCTGACGGCTTATTTCTATAGCTTTTGAATTATCTTCTATAAATTCTATCCTGCCGAAAACTACTACACTTTTAAAATTCAGAATCCAACTGTCAGGGCTTTTTATTCCGCTGTCATATACACAAAATGATGCTTTTTCGCATGATCTCATAGCATCTATTTTATGACCTGTTTTTCCGCTGTGGAAATATATTTTCCCGTCGTCTTCATTATAAAAATGATTAAGAGGCATACCATAAGGGTAACCATCGTCACCTATAACGGACAGTACCCCTCTTTTTTCAGTTTTAAGTATAGAGATACATTCATCTTCATTCAACTTTTGCTTTTTTCTTACAACATCTCTGAACATATATTTCCTCCGTTACTCGAAGTTTGACTTTTTAACAAACTTATTGAAACCATTATTTTTGTAGACATAAAAATAACCGTCTCTGCATCTGATAATAAATACTATGTCATATATTATTATTATAAATCCGAATGCTATTATTAAAATAATATAAAATCCCGGATACTCGGAAGGAGTATCCGCAAGCTTTGATACCGAATTAGACTGTTCATCAACATAAACCGGTATCCTTTTTCCTTCCGGGTGCTTTATATTTATTCCGAAACGATTTGCAAAACGCAGATCAACAGAATAAACCCCATAATATGTTATACTGCCTATATCATATTCATAAGTAACTTTATATGAGATCCCTCCATTATCACTGATTTGTTTTTCGCAGGTTTTCACTATTCCGGTCACTGAGCTATAGCCCTCAACAGCGGCATGAGTTGAATATGCCTTCTGATACGCGGAAATATAAGACGATAACGGACGTATCGTCAATATTAACGCTACTATCAATAAAAAAAGAAATCTTTTGATACCGTCAGCTAAGACTGATGTTTTTATATCAGGATGCATACGACTTATAGCAGAAAAATCAGTCATCTTCGACTCTGTTTCATCATCATAGATTACTCCAAGTGCCTTAGTTTGTCTCTCGCCGCGTTCATAAGGTCCCATTGTCAATGACCTTAACATATCCTGCTTTATAGTACCCGTATATGCGTGTTCCCTGCGGTATGCATTTACCATATCATCCATCTGATTACGGGCATCCCTTTTATAGCTGTATTCCTGTGCTGAGGTATCACCTTCAAGTGCATCATAATAAGACTGAGGAACAGGAGGACTTACTACCCTTTCATAGCTGTCTTTCTTTTTCATTCCGTTGGCTATTCTATACGCATTCAGCATATCATCCATTTCTCTTCCGGCATCTTTGGAGTAAGCATTATCCTGCTGTTCTGTTTTCTCCTTATTATCATAGTAAGACTCAGGAACAGGCGGACTTATAATTCTTTCATATTTTTGTTTTTTTTTATTCCGTTAGCTGCTCTGTAGGCATTTAACATATTATCCATTTCAGCGATAGGATCATAATCGTTATTTGCAGGAACAGCTGTGCTATCAGGATTTTTATTAAGGTCAACCTTATTTTTATTTTCTTCCAAAACCATCCACTCCCTTTATAAGATCATACACCTTCGTCAAAAAATACATCAATATGATCTTTGAAAATATCTTTGAGCGGCATTGTAGCACCGCTGTGCTTACCGTCAGGTACAACAATATATCTTTCATTCTGAAAGATCTGCCTTGTGAAATCATGGGTATCTATCAGTTCATCCTGACCTCCTATTATTGTGGAAACATGGTTTATATCAACATCTGCAAGTCCCGAAAACAGCCTGATATATTCCATTACACCGTCGTCACTCATATAGCCTAATCTCGGCAGATGAAGAAACGGCATAAGACACGGATTTATCAGCACACAAGGACATTCATTCTTTGCACTTATCAGTGCGGCATAAAATCCTCCAAGACTCGTTCCCACAACAGCATTACAAAAATTATTCGTAAACTGACTGTTCATAAGCTGCATTACATACTCGGGGGATGTTCTGTCATAATCTATCTGAAGTGATATTATATCAAATCCACATTCTCTCAGTGCTTCATATGCACTGTTGGCGGCATTACCCTGATAGCCGTGAATATTAAGTATTTTCATTATCATGACCTCTGCTTTCTGAGTACAGAACCTGCCGGTATCTCTATATTACTCGGTATAATTACCTTTTGCATAGCGTGGGGAGCTACATCTATCTGCTCTCCCTTTTCATTCTGCATATAATCAACTACTATCTCAAAAGGATCTCCGTTCGGCGGAAGTACATCAAGTCTGTCACCTGTAAAAAATCTGTTTCTTTGTGTAAGATATGCCGTGTGGTCACGATATTCATCACAAACCGCAACTACCTCATAATGTCTTATATATCCTCCGTTATCCGTCACCTGTCCGGGTTCTCCCCCGAAGAAAAAGCCCGTACTGTATTCACGGTGGCTTACTTTTTCAAGCTCCTCTTTTATCCACGGCGAAAGAGGCATCATTCCTCCGGTTACATAAAATTCGTCAAGTGCGTGTCTGTAGGCATTCGTAACAACAGAAACATAATAAGCGGATTTTGCTCTTCCCTCTATTTTAAGACTGTTTATTCCTGCCTTTGCAAGCTCGGGAATATGTTCTATCATGCAAAGATCTCTTGAATTGTAAAGGAATGTACCGTTTTCGTTTTCTTCAACGGGGAAAAACTGACCTTCACGATGTTCTTCATACAAATGATATTTCCATCTGCATGGCTGGGCACAATCCCCTCTGTTCGCATCTCTGCCTGTCATATAGCTGGATATAAGGCATCTGCCGGAAAATGAAACACACATTGAACCATGTACAAAAGTTTCAATTTCCAGTTCTTTCGGAAGTCTTGCCCTGAGATCTGCTATTTCATCAAGACTTAATTCACGGGCAAGCACAACCCTTGATGCTCCCATTTCATACAAAACCTTTGCAGTCTGATAATTTACTACTCCTGCCTGTGTCGATACATGACGCTGTACCTTCGGAGCATATTTCCCTGCAAGCGACATAACGCCCAGATCGGCAATTATCAGTGCATCAACACCGCATTCCTCAACTGTTTTCAGAAATTCTGGCAAACGGTCTATTTCATCATTTCTTGGCAGAGTATTGCAGGTTACATGGACTTTTACTCCCTTTTCATGTGCCTTTTTTACTGCCTCAGCAAGCTGATCGGACGTGAAATTTTTTGACGCAGTTCTCATTCCGAATTCAGTTCCTGCAAGATATATTGCATCAGCTCCGAATTTTAACGCATTTTCAAAACATTCCGGATCTCCGGCAGGTGCAAGCAATTCTATTTTTTCCATATAACACACTTCCCCTTACAAAATTTTTGGCGTACTTTTTTTCATTATATCATTGATACATGAAAAATGCAACGAAGCTAAAGAAATTTATCACGCTTTTTTATACATTTTAATGTACATTTCTTTTATGCAATTTGCCTTTTCAGCGTAAATAAATTTTGCTGAACGATAAACAAATCAGTTTCTTTTGGTCGATTTATATAAATTTTTTATGATAATCAAACACACATAATCAATATTTCGTAGCAAAAATTCACATTTTTTCCCTTTTCCGTAAAATTTAATAGTTTTGTAAAGGAAAAATAATAAAAATTCGATAAAACAGTTGCAATTTTATTTTATTTTGTGTAAAATGTATATAGGGTTTTAGTGTGCATTCATCCGTGCACCTATAAACAATGAACTACAGACTTAATACTATATTTTTAAAGTGAGGGAATAAACTATGTCAAACAGATTGTTTCAAGGAGTTATTCATCAGATGAGAGATACCATTGACCGTACAATCGGTGTCATCGATGAAACCTCTGTGGTTATCGCCTGCAGTGAGCTTGGCAAGATAGGTGAAGTGAATGAACATATCACTTCTGAAATGCTTACCTCTGCTTCGGCATTTGTATTGAACGGATATACATATAAATCCTTCGGAAGCAAACCCAGAAGCGAATATGCTGTGTTTGTAGCAGGAAATGACTATGCGGCACAGAAATATGCTGCAATTCTTGCTGTGTCTCTCGGCAGCATCAAGCAGTACTATGACGAAAAATATGACAGAGGCAATTTCATTAAAAATGTAATTCTCGATAATATTCTTCCCGGTGATATTTATCTCAAATCAAGAGAACTTAAATTCAATGCAGATGTTACAAGAGTTTGTATGCTTATAAAAATATCCTCAAAAACGGATATTTCTGCTTATGATGTTATACAGAACCTTTTCCCCGACAAGTCAAAGGATTTCGTTATAAATATCAACGAAACAGATATTGCTCTCGTTAAGGAAATTAAACAGGATATTGATTCAAAAGACCTTGAAAAGCTCGCAAGCTCCATTGTTGACACACTTTCGGGCGAATTCTATACACATTGCGTTATCGGTATAGGTACTCCCGTTACAGGAATTAAAGATCTTGCCCGTTCATTCAAAGAGGCACAGGTCGCTCTTGAGGTCGGTAAAGTATTCGATACCGAGCGTTCAATAGTAAACTACGATAAACTCGGTATTGCACGTCTTATCTATCAGCTGCCCACAACACTCTGTGATATGTTCCTTAAAGAAGTATTCAAGAGAGGCTCTATCGAATCTCTTGATCAGGAAACACTTTTCACCATCCAGCGTTTCTTTGAAAATAACCTCAATGTATCAGAAACATCAAGAAAGCTTTTCGTTCACAGAAATACTCTTGTTTATCGTCTTGAAAAAATCAAAAAGCTCACGGGTCTTGATCTTCGTGAATTTGAAGATGCTATAATCTTTAAGGTTGCTCTTATGGTAAAGAAATATCTTTCATCCAATCCGATCAAATACTAAATCTTACATAACATAATAAATTACGCTCCGCCTTGTCAGACCGTTTCTGAGGGCGGAGCTTTTCTTTTTAATTAGCGGTGTGCAATTTATTCTTAAAATTTAACCCAAATGGGCAAGAAGTCCCCCACCTCTAAGCGAAGCGTAGGTGGGGGATGAATTGCCCGTCAGCCGTAAGGCTGACTTGTTATTGCTTGACATAAAAAATAAAAAATGTTATAATAAATTCAGATAAAATCGGAAT
>Ga0326511_10002409_pt1 | contig 15203 bp, 14 predicted proteins | sample 0_2496_0518_D_FD_203701 | JGI IMG/M metagenome (GOLD analysis project Ga0326511, IMG submission 203701) | Bovine rumen microbial communities from UC Davis, California, United States - 0_2496_0518 | ecosystem: Host-associated > Mammals > Digestive system > Stomach > Rumen | place: USA...
CTACATCCTTTCGATGCTAAATTTGACTTCGCATAAGCAGAAATAAGAACATCAAATCCTTTTCTATGTATTAGACTACCCACTGCCACAAACGTGAATTTATCATCCACTTCTCTTTTCAACACCTTGGGAGTTATAAATTCCTGACCCAGCATATCATAAACTACTGTTGAATCTTTGCCAAAGTGTCTCTTAATTTGCGTTTGCAAAGATTGTGAAACTGCTAGTAACGTATCGGCATTAGAATATGCAATATCTCCATAAAACTTCGCAATTATTGAAAGAGTTGGACTTGTCATCCCGCTCCAATGTTCTATTCCGACTAATGGCGTTCGATCGATTTCCTTTAATGAAGTGGCATAAGCAATATTCCAAATATAATGCGCATATATCACATCAGGGATCCCATTATCTTTACAATACTCTTTATATAGTTTTTTTAACATTCGTTTTACTGCATAATAATAAATCTTATATGTTAAATTGAACTTTAGCCATCCAAGTGGAAGATAGAATATCTGGTATACCGAATAATTATGAAAATTCTTTTTATTTATACCGATACACCTCCAATGTAATCTAAATCTGCCGTCAACATACATAATGGAAACTTGGTGCCCAAAATTTGCTAAAGCAACCGCTTGGTCTTTCTCAAAACACCCCCACTGAGGTTCTCTCTCGTCAGGATAACCATTAGCAATAACTAGTATTTTCATATTTGAAAACATTTATTTTAATTGTTCATAACCAGGTATTTCAACTCATTTGAGACCTTTCCCATTTCAAATTTATCCTTATAAAGTTTTAGTGCCGCATCAACCACTTGTTTTACACCTTCATTGTCATCAATAATTTGTTTAATTGTAGAGGCTATCATATTTACATCATTATTCTTGACTATAAAAGCACAACGATACTTTTCCAACATCTCCGTCATTGCAATACCATCTGGTCCTTGATATAAGACAGGAACTCCAGATGACAGGTATTCTGACATCTTAGTTGACATGGAATACTTTGTGAACTTGATTGTTTGTTTGTCTATAGATATTGGCAAATAAAGGATTCTTGAATTCCTTATGATTTCCGGAATATCATCATGATTAACCCATCCATGAAAAACAGTATTATTATATTTTGACTTAATTTTATTTTTCACCTCATCACGTACATCCGAATATATATCCAAGGTAAGGTTTGAATTTGATTTTGCCAAAGCAGTTGCAAACAAAACGATTGACTTTATATTATGATTCAATATTTTACCAACGAATGTTATACTCCTGCTCTCGGAATTAACACAAATGTCTTGTGATATCTGCTCCACCGGATTGGGGAAAGCAACAAATGGTCTACCATATCTTTCTTCATAATCCTTAGCCATCTTCTCTGAACTGGTAAGGGTTATTGCAGCTCTCGAAATGATTGATCTGAGAATATCAGAAGATTTCTTAGTGTATGAACGTGATATGGTAAAATAGTTAGGCTTTACCCAATCGTCATAACAATGGATAATAGCTCTTAATTGCGGGCGAGCCTTCATCAACTCATCTACGAACTTTGCCATGTTTAAAGAACTGACCGAAGTATAGATATAAACGGGTTGCACCTCATCTATCCATTGAAGGTACTTTTCAGAGACGCTATAAGTTGTACGATATGGGAAAAGGCCTAACCATTTCATCATAGGAATCATATACCTAAGATACATCGTGCTTATGAAACTCCCCGCATGGACTGGCTTAACGGTTTGTTCTTGATTACAATCAATAACATTACTTTCAGGCACACTATTAAACAAACTTAACGGATACCTAAATCTAACCTCAGAACAGCCAATTCTATAACCAGAATTAAAGTTTTTATAGAATAAATCTGTTACACGACTGGCAATAAAAAGGGCATTCTTGTCCCATTTCGAAAACAGATTAAGAGCCGTTATGGCATCGCCTGCAATAAAGTATTCAGAGATAATTAATATTTTGGGTTCTTTTTCCATACATTACAACTATGAGTTTTTATACTGTTATGAAAAAACAAAAGCAAACATGGCAATAAAAATAATGAATACAGGAAGAACTCTCCACCCCAAACATTTTTTGTAAAACCATGCAACAAAAAAGTGGCGACGCCAACTATATAATAGAATCTAGTTTTGGCGGGCAAAACATCCCAAATCTTCTTGATTATATATACCAACCACACCATCAATGGGAAAAAACCGACAACACCGATAGAAGCAAATATATCTAAGAAGTAATTATGATGACCGAGAGCCTTAGAATTAGTTGTACCCCATATTGGATTATTAAGAATAGTATTTATCGTTTGATTTCCTAAATCTTGCCTAGCTTCCATATCAGCACCTGTAACATCTCCATATATCATTAACATTTCAAATTCTCGCATTTTATCTGCTATAGCCGTTCCTTCAAAAAGAGACTCCATACTGCCAAATATACTATGTATAATCGACTCGTTAATTATAATTGCAAATATTACTAATATCACTATAATTCTTATTAGATTAGTTCGGATTTTCCTGTGAATATTATAAAAGATGGAAATAAAGAATGATGCCACCCCAAGAAGCAAAGGAGTTGTCGCTTCTCCCAAATAGAGAATTGTAAATGTCTCAACAATAGCAATCAGACAAGTTATTCTAATTCCAAATGATTGACAGTATTTTACACCATAACATAATGCTGGAAGAATGAAAATAACACTGTGTGGTAATGCATAATTCATAACGCCCTGCCTCTGCAATAAAACATATAGATCTTCATTAACAGCAGATTCTCTTATAAGGCCAGGTTGAATCATGACAACTGGTATAGTACACAATAGAGTATATGTTGTTGTTATAGCAACAATAACCAAGCAAATCATAAGCTGGTTATTAGATAAAAACCTATTATAAAACAAAAAAATAGTTGGAATAATCATATAACCAACAGAGAGAGAGATGCAACTACTCATTGAACCCAAATTATTGTAGTCGCCACCATTGAATATATAAAATGAAACGACTATAAGAAATATAAAGAAAGGAACATAATTTATCTTACGAATAAAGCTGTTAGCAAGACCAAAGCAAAGTACAATCCACAACAAAAAGTATATATAGCTTCTAAAAACCACAATATAAGACATAAACTGTCGGAATGTCTCAAAAAAAATGGCAATGATGGACACCACCCACAATATATTGGATTTATCAGTTATTTTCATAGAAATAAATCTAAACAGAAGTAAACATTCTCCATGAGAAATAAAGTCGTATTACTCTTAATTACAGCAAAAACAAACTTCTAATCTTTAATTTCGTCACTTTATTTTGCTATGTATTTCAAATACTCGTCCCAATTCCCAATATCAGTCCATGAACCTTCGTTGATGGGGTACACACCCACACGACGACCTCCACGCATCAATTTCTCTATAAGGAATGTAATGTGATAAAACTCATCCTGAGGTATCTCGTTTATAAGACCAGGTTCAAGAATATACATTCCAGTATTAATCTTAAATGTATATTCTGGTTTTTCCTTGATGTCTGCCAGCAGCCCTTCTTCTTTCGTTTCTAGCGTACCGTATGGTATCGCAATATTCTTGATGGCAGCGACAACTGTAATTTCATTATGATTATCGCGATGATAGCGCAGAATCTCCCCATAATCCTCGTCGATAATGATATCACAATTGCTCACAAAGAAGGTGCTGTTAATCTTGTGCTTGAGCAGATGCAGACTACCTGCTGTCCCAAGGGGTTTGTCCTCCTGAAAATAGCTGATTTGATACTGGGGCTTGCCCAAATTGTCAAGATAACGTTTGATAGTTTCTGCCTTGTAGTTAACTGATATATAAAAATCATGGCATCCACACTCCACGAACCGATCCATAATATCCTCCATCATGGTCTGCTCGCCAATAGGGATAAGAGGTTTAGGCAACACATTGGTCAGCGGACGAAGACGTGTTCCTTTACCACCAGCCATGATGATGACTGGCAGATCAAAGTCTTCCGTACGATGATGTATCTGGGTCTTTACCAATTCATCCCAAAAGACAACATCCACCAGATTCTTCTCATCATCAACAATTGGCATAAACTCATTCTTATGCTCCTTTACATAACGTTCAATATCAGAACGATCCTGATATAAAGACGCAACTTTGGTCTCAGGGCGAAGGATGCTTTCTATCGGTGCATCCATACTGTCACCTTTGATAATGGCACGTTGCACATCACCGATGCTAAGCATTCTCATATAATGCCCAGCATCCATCACTATCAGCAACTTACGGTGCGCCGCATCCATCTGCTTCAAAGCAGATAAGATAGTTGCTTTTCTGTCAATACAGATTTTACGAATACTCTCTTTCATTTCTTCTCCAATTTATGGGCGGGATTGCCTACCCAGGTTTCACCCGCAGGAATGTCTTTTACAACAACGGCACCCATGCCTGCCGTTGCTCCTTTTCCAATATGAACCCAACCACGAATGGATGCATTAGGAGCAACCCAAACATCATCGTCTATCACATTCGAGCCGGAAATATTCACACACCCTGTGATAGTGACATTTCGGCCTATCTTATTGTTATGGGCAATATGACAAAGGTTATTGATTTTGGTATAGTCACCTATGATAGTGTCTGCTAATGCTCCTCTATCAATACATGTATTGGCACCCACTTCAACGAAATCCCCCATGATGAGTTGTCCAATCTGTGGGAAGCGGAACTTATTCCCATCGGCATCACGTTCGTATCCAAATCCAGCACCTCCTAGTACTGCACCAGCTTTGACTACACAGCCTTTACCCATCACCGTATCATCATAGATACGAACATTGCTATCCAACACACAATTATCGCCAATTATAGCTTTGCCAATAACGCAATAAGCACCGATGGTAACGTTCTTGCCAATCTTTGCCTCTGGGTCAATCATAGCAGTATTATGAATACCGGACTTCGGATGCTCAACAAAATAATGATTGCCAATCTCAGCCAACGCCACCTTAGGGTTCTTCACAAGAATCAGTGTCTTGCATTGTTCAGTGAGGACTTGCGAATAAACTACCTCCTTATCCACCAACAATACTTTCGCATTACTTTGTTCTGCAATGAGCTGTTTATTGGATTTTGAAGGATTTATCCAGTCCAATGTAGTTTCTGCAACTCTTTCCATATCTGACAAATTGTCAATATAGATATTCTGGATAGGGCCTTCAACTCCAATGACCTTCTGCCCCAAAAATGTTACGATCTCTTTAACTGATATTCGTCTTGTTTTCATTATGCCTATAATCTATGTTTTCTTCAATATTATACAACAACTCTTGGGGGATGGGTGTCCCATTATGGTAATGAGCAATGATAGCTTTATATTGCGCGACCATTGTATCAACATTATGAGCATCCCTCTCATCTGTTTCAGACAAATAAACTTTAGCATTATTCTTTAGACTATTTGCCAATTCTGCATTATCCAGTACATCTATCATGTGCTGTGCCAATGCTGCATTGTCTCCGATATCAGATATAAGAACTGTATCTCGCTTTTCGTTCAATGAAGGCGTTCCAGAAGTTCGACAGGTCACTACAGGCATCCCCATACGCATAGCCTCTAAAATTGTTCCAGATAACACATCCATCTTTATAGGGAGTAAAGCAAATTTAGCCTTCTTAACATAATGGAGCATATCAGTATAGTTCGGGAAACTAGGATGTATTTCGATATTTTTTTCTAATCCCAATTCTTTAATTCTTTGTTCAAACAATTCTTTATCTTCATCCCAAGTACCAACGGCTATGACTTTCAACTCTGGATACTTTTTTACAACTATTCCTATAGCTTCAATTGCATTATCAAACCCTTTGTTCCTATTAAGCATTCTTGCCCAGTAAGCAAAATCATACTTCTTCTCCACATCTGGTATAATTGGGAATGGCGATTTCGGCCAAGTTCTAGGAAAGATGATGGCTTGTTTTTCATACCCTTTTATCAATTCATAATACATTCTCCCCGTACATGCAATATATGGAATATGATGAAATAGTTGCAACTCAACATCCCAACGCTGATTATTTATTATTTCATTTTTTTTCCTATCTGGGTTTGCATACACAGTTTGGCAATGAAGAACAATCGGCATGTCCTCTATATCTAAAACCGTTATAGAATAATAAGGATTCTCTGCTCCTACAAGATTTACAATATCTGGTTTTATTCTTTTTATCAACTCTCTCACTATTTTGCGTGTCCTTGCAAAATCTACATACTGGCTTTTACAGATTTTTTTTCTATAATACTGAAGAAAAGACGGCTGCGCACGATAAAAGTAATATGAAACTCCTTCACATTTAAATTCATGTGTCCAATCCCTCAACCCAACATGAGGGGAAATCACATGAAGCTCAATATCCTCCCTTTGACTTAAAGCATTGATAATATTCACATTCCAATTCGCATAATCTTTATATGACAAGACATTTAAACCTGCTCTACGTCTAAAGAAGTTATAAATCCTATTTGACGATAACGGAAGCCTTTCCCTAAGTTGAGGACTAGAAAAATGGCAAATCAAAACTACTTTTATCTTTCCTACTTGTTCCATATTCCTTTTGCCTTATTTGAAATAATCAAATTGTATTGCATTACACCTACTATTAAGTTTGGAAGAGTATTCACTGTCAATATCGTCATTATTAACCCTACTGATTCCCATTTCTTCACCATGGCGATAGCCACAGGAAAGAACACCAGAATTTTAAAAAAAGAAAGGAGAACAGATACATTTAATTTCCCCACTCCTCCTGCAAAATTGCTATAGGGATTCACCCATACATTAAAGATAAAGTAAACCGTCATCATTATACTTAATTCCATGGGAATTGTTAGACGATCTCCAAGCCAAAGCTTGAATACTAATGGTGAAACTGCTAGCAGTAATAATTCAACAACTGATAGACCCGCTGAGTAAAGTCTGATTTTATTGAAAACATTCTTCACCCAAACCATCTCTTTTTTTACATAGGCATCTGTAACAGCAGCAATTAACGGCTGTAAGACCATGGCATTAAAGGCCACAACAATACCGAAATAAGCCCAAGCCGTATTATATACAGCAGCTTCTGTAGGGTCAACATAATGGGATAACAGAAAACTCGCTGTACTAAACACAATCAATGTAGAAAATTGGCTGGCAAAATATTTTATACCCAAAGAATAAATATCTTTTATACTATCACTACGAAAATCCTTAAATGATGGTGCAATCTTATTATAACGTTTACGAAATAAAATTATATTCGCAATAAATAAAACAACTATAATAGGAACTGTTAGCGCTAGACATGCAATAACAAGAGAATTGTGATAAAATGGAATTAATACCAAAATTGCAACTAATGATAAAAGATTTGCAATGGGTTTAAATATCGTAGAGATGGCAGCCTTTTGGTCTGCTTGCAACACTACCGAGACAAGTTCTAGTACAAACTGAACCACAAACACTGCTAACACCATCAAGACGCACAACACCAACGTCTCGGCATTTATGAAATCACAGTTTAAAATACCAGTCCAATTAAGACTTATGATGATGGGGATGCCAATCAGCAGCAACAACAACATAATAGCTGACATTGAAATATATGCCGTGCTCACCAGTTGTTTCCCCCTATCCTCGTTTCCTAACGATATGGCTTGGGTCAGTTTATAACGCAAACCTGTGCCTAATCCAAAATCAAATTGATGTGTCCATGCCACGATAGACGCTATTGTCAGGTAAACACCATAATGCGCAGAATCAAGGAACGTCAGATAAATGGGTACTTTGATAAAGTCTATCACCATTGATCCAAGCTTGATGGCAAAAGAGCCTGCGGCATTTTTCACCATCATTTGAGAACGTCCACTACGACCTGTAAAATATATCTTTGCTTTCTCTAAAAAGTTCATGAACCTTTATCTCTTTTCGTATAACAACTGAAATGCCTCAGCATACATAACCCCAGCACGGCTGCCACGTACTCGAGCAAGTGCCTTAATGCTACTAAGACTGCGGGGGTATGGTTCTGGCATAGTTTCGGTATTATAAATTGACATTACCTCTATTTTTTTATCGATGAAGTCCGTAATGTCTACATATACATTGGGGACAAAAGAATCTGATGAAATAGCTGGGGCGAACTCGGTTTCCGATAACGTTTCCATCATATATATGCGTTCTATAAATGGATACCGAAAACTCTTTGTACAACTATATACCGCATCAAAAGTAACGCGGTGATCGCTATGTACATCATTTTTACTCATCAAATAAATAATATTAGGTTTTACTTTATTTATAACATCAGATACCTTATTAATTATATCGTGAAGATCTATCTGATGCATCATAATAGTCGGAAAACCAAGATTAAATATACCGTCGAATTCATATTTATCTGCTATCCGCTTATTTCTAATGTCTCTTTCATCAAGATCAACATGATTGTTATAAATAGGATGATTCTTTGTAATTTCGGTTACTAACATCCAATAAATCTCATCTCCTTGTGCTTTATGTTTAAGCAAAGTACCACCACAACCAAGGGTCTCATCGTCAGCATGAACTGCCACCACTAATACTTTATTCATTGTGATTAAAAATTATTCCGTCAATAAATGGGTTATTACTTTTATCTCTTTCATAACCAACAAATTTTTGTTGTATGAGTCAAAATCAGATTCTATTGTCTCACCTTCGCACATTCTAATAAGAATATCCAAAAGGTTACAGCCCGCAGCGTGAGTCGCAGGATATCCTCCACCAAAGCGAGGATTCATATCAATGACATATGGACCCTTTTCAGTATCAAAGACATCGAAATCAAGATTCCCAATATGTCCCAATTTCTTTCCAAGCTCTATCCCTAACTGTTGTAAGTCCTTTCTATCAACAGTTACTGATTTATCCGTTTCTCCGCTACGCATAGAAATCTTCTTCTTAATAACACAACGAATGGGTTCCTTATCTAGGGTATTAAAGACATCGCATCCATGTTCTGTACCCTTCAAAACTTCTTGAATCATTAAACCTTCATGGAAGATTGATTTCAACTTATCAAGGTTGTCAACGATATTTGTGTCTACACTACCACTTCCATAAACAGGTTTTACAATAACTGGAAATTGTATTTGACCTTTATTCAGATCTGACTCGAATTCCCCAACTGTGGTATATGTCTTAGCGACCAAGAAACCATTCTCTAAAAGGAACCCATTCATCTGCATTTTATCATAGCAGATGTTCAACACTCTTTTATCTGAGACGATAACATTAATCCCCTTTTCAAACATCTGATCGCGGTACTTTGATAGAATGAAAATCTCAGGGTCAATAACAGGGATAACTATTCCTATATTTTGAGACAAACAAAGATTGGTCAGTTTTTCAACATAAAGATTTTCATTATCTACAGGACGAGGAAGTATAAAACGACCATCATTATTTCCATAAAGGCCGCTTGCAGTAGAATCACAATCAGACACAAAAACTTTACCTCTAAACGAAGGTATTTCTTTTATATACTCCACTAAATAGCCACGTCTGCCTATATTAGTTATTATTATATTTTTTCTTTTATCCATATCACAATGTTTATCAACTGGAAAAGGAATTTCTTTGTTTTATTTTTATAAAATATGCAGAGGAGCCACTTCACATTCCTTTTTCACTAATATCTATATTAACTACTGAACCAGAGACTATAATTACTCCCCGATTACATTTAATAGACTGATTTACGACTCTATGAGTGCCAACATAGTTGTCATTCACAATGTATGACCACCATTAATCATTACTCACTTTGAAAAATGGCAATAATCACCAAGTTGTATATCGTTCTCAATAATAAAATATGTATTTATCACACAAATCATTCCTATATAGCGCATCTACATTGACATGCGAATGATTCATTATCATTATCAGTACCTACAACCTAATAACTGAGTACATTTTTTCTTACTTTCTCAAGTTCATCAAGTATCCTAAGAATTATATAGTCGGCACTATCAGCAACATCAACGACAGCCTTGCAGTGTCCACCGCCAACTAATATCAATGGTTTTATCCTTACTCAACAATAAGACTCTTGATGGCTTCAACAATGAAACGGACATCGTCCTCTGTTACATAAGGGCCAGCGGGCAAACACATACCTATCTTGAACAAATCTTCTGAAACACCATTCACGTATGCTGGTGCGTTCTTATAAACAGGCTGTTTGTGCATGGGTTTCCACAAAGGACGGCTCTCAATATTAAGAGCATCCAAACCCATACGCATAGCTTCCACATTGTCATTAGGCTGACAGTCTGTTGTAGCAGATTCAGCAGCATGAATAACGCCTGCGGCACCACCAACAGCACCTGTAACAATCTGCTTGTAGGCATTCTCTTGGCCCTTCACCTTAACCTCTGGGTCAATGGTCATAGTGCAAAGCCAGTAGTTTGAGTCGTATACAGGAAGCGATGTCTGAGGGTTGATGTCTGAAGGCTGAGAGTGTACCTTTATGCCCGGAACATCCTTTAACAACTCCTCATAAAGCTTTTGTACCTTCTTATGATGGGCTATATGCTCATTGACGATTGTCATCTGACCACGACCAATACCAGCACAGATATTACTCATACGGTAGTTATAGCCTATCTTCTCGTGCTGATAATATGGATAACTTTCACGATACTGTGTAGCGTACATCATAATCTCGCGCCACTCGTCTTCGTTTTCGGTAATCAACGCACCACCACCAGAGGTGGTAATCATCTTATTACCATTAAAGCTCAAAACTCCATACTTACCAAACGTACCCAACACCTGACCATTGAACTTAGAGCCAAAACCTTCGGCAGCATCTTCAACAACAGGAACACCATACTTGTTGGCGATAGCCATAATCTGGTCAATCTTGTAAGGCATACCGTAGAGTGCCACAGGCACAATAGCCTTTGGTTTTTTGCCAGTCTTTGCAATTCTGTCTTTAATAGCCTCTTCCAACAGCTCCGGATCCATATTCCATGTTTCCTTCTCAGAGTCAATGAATACGGGAGTTGCACCCAAATATGTAATTGGATGTGAACTTGCACAGAACGTAAAACTCTGCACAAGCACTTCATCACCAGGGCCAACACCACAATTCAGCAATGCGAGATGTACTGCTGCAGTACCAGCAGAGAGGGCTACAACCTTCTTATTTTGACCAACGAACTCTTCAAGATCTTTCTCAAAACCATTTACATTAGGACCAAGGGGCACAACCCAATTGGTATCAAATGCTTCATTTACAAACTTCTGCTCATTGCCGCTCAGATGGCAGAGGCAGAGAAGAATTCTTTCTTTTCTTCTTTCCATGATTCTCATATGATTATTTTAATAAATATTTGTACTGACTGGCAGTATCGAACTGCATCGCAATGCGACCACCTGTGCAGTCAGTAAGATGTATGATGGAAGATGTTAGAAGGCTGATGTATTACCAACAACCCTCCAACTTCCTTCGTACTTTTACAACAAATTATCTTTTTCAATATCCTTAAAGTACTTATAAGTACCGTGCTTCAACTCGTCTGTTGCCTCTTCATCACAAACGATAATTGCATGGGGGTGCTGCTGCAAGCAACTAATCGTCCACATGTGGTTTACTGGCTCTTCAACACCATGACGGAGTGCGCGAGCCTTGTTGTGGCCATTCACCATGATCATCACTTCTTTGGCATCCATCACGGTTCCGACACCTACAGTGAGGGCAGTCTTAGGAACTTTATTGACATCATTATCAAAGAAGCGACTGTTAGCAATGACTGTATCTGTGGTGAGAGTCTTCTGACGCGTACGGCTTTGCAGACTGGAGCCTGGCTCATTGAAAGCAATATGACCATCAGGGCCTATACCACCCATAAAGAGATCTATTCCACCTGCAGCCTCTATAGCTTTCTCGTAGTTCTCACACTCAGCCTTCAAATCCTTGGCATTACCGTTCAGGATATGAACATTCTCTTTCTTAATATCAATGTGGCTGAAAAAGTTGTTCCACATAAAAGAGTGATAACTCTCTGGATGATCTTCTGGAAGATTTACATACTCATCCATGTTGAACGTTATTACGTTCTGGAAAGACACCTTTCCTGCCTTGTTCAAGGCAATCAGCTCTTTGTACATACCCAATGGTGAACTACCCGTAGGGCAACCTAACTTAAATGGCTTTTCAGCCGTTGGTTTTGCTTCGTTAATACACTTGGCCACATAGTTAGCAGCCCACTTCGACATACGTTCGTAGTCGGGTTCAATAATTAATCTCATGCCTTTTTTGTTATTAAATGTTTATATAATTTCCAGAGGACCTGCCACTAAAAAGCTAAAACAGGGGGTTTCCAACGGAGTTGATTTATTTTTGGATATACTATTTCTTTGGGGGCCTTTCCACCATTAAATGCATTTCTTGTACTATAACACCATAGCTTCTGGTATATTTAATACAGTCTTCGCATAGTGTCGTTAGATAAGTAAGGTCTGGTTTATCTTCCTTTACTACGTGGACTGCACGTATCTCATTTTCACTACAAAGGCCATCGCAATACAAATTCCAGCATTTTGCCTTTTCAAGCATATGGTCTTCCCATCGCTGCAAGTCTTTACGACCAGCAACATCCTTTATTACAATATTTACTTCACTCATCTTTATTCTACTGTTACTGACTTCGCCAAATTCCTTGGCATATCGACATTCAATCCCTTTCGCACCGCTACATGATAGGCCAGCATTTGGAGGGGTATCACACTTAGCAGTGGTGCCATGAAATTGAGGGTATGTGGCACCTCGATAATCCAGTCGGCAATGGCACGAACCTGTTCATCGCCCTCTGTGACCACGGCAATAATACGACCACCACGAGCCTTGACTTCTTCCATATTGGAGACTATCTTCTGGTATTGCTGGTGGTGGGTTGCCACAAACAAAACTGGCATATCAGCATCAATCAGGGCTATTGGACCATGCTTCATTTCTGCGGCAGGATAACCCTCAGCATGGATATAGCTGATTTCCTTCAGCTTTAATGCGCCCTCCAAAGCAACAGGGAAGTTCCAACCACGCCCCAGATACATGAAGTTATGAGCGTAAGTAAAGGTCTTAGCAATCTCCGCAATATGGTCGTTCTGCTTCAGCACCTGCTCAATCATTGAGGGTATCTTGGAGAGTTCCTCGGTGTAATGAGAGAAGTCTTCGTCGGACAAGAATCCCTTTTCATGACCAAGGGTCAATGCCAACATTGTTAATACGGTCAACTGCCCGGTGAAAGCTTTGGTAGAAGCTACGCCAATCTCAGGGCCTACGTGTATATAGGTGCCTGTATCCGTATTACGAGCAATGCTACTGCCTACGGCATTGACAATGCCAAAGACAAAGGCTCCTTGGCTACGGGCCAACTCAATAGCAGCAAGGGTATCTGCCGTCTCACCACTCTGTGAGATGGCAAAGACCACATCATCATCGTTGATGACAGGATTCCTATAACGGAACTCACTGGCATATTCTACCTGTACTGGAATCTTGCAGAACGTTTCAAAGAGTTGCTTACCTATCAAGCCTGCATGCCAACTGGTACCACATGCCACAATAATGAATCTGTGAGCATTCATCAGTTGTTGTTTGTATTGCTTGACAGCAGAAAGGTTGATGCCATACTGGATATTCTCTGGCTCGATTTTCAAACGCTTGTCCATAGCTTCCAAGCGACCACGCATACAGTCTTCGAGGCATTTGGGCTGGTCGAAGATTTCTTTGAGCATAAAGTGAGGGAAGCCTCCCTTGTCGAGCATATCCAAATCGACATCAATTTCCGTAACATCAACATCAACGTGTTCTGCCTGAAGATTAGAAATTTCCATCTCCTTGCCACGCTCAATCTTCACAATCTGCTCATCGTCGATATATACCACATGACTGGTGTATTCTGCGATAGGTGTTGCGTCTGAGGCAATGAAGAATTCTTTATTGTCTTCACCAATACCTACAACGAGTGGGCTGCTCTTACGAGCGGCTATCAGCGTGTCAGGCTGGCGACGGTCTATCAGCACAATAGCGTATGCGCCAATGACCTTGTTGAGTGCATAGCGAACTGCTGATATTACATCACAATGATGCTTGTACTCGTAGTATTCAATAAGCTGTACCAGCACTTCAGTGTCCGTTGCGCTCTTGAAGGTGTAGCCTTTGGCTTTGAGCTGGTCGCGAAGCACAGAGAAGTTCTCGATGATGCCATTATGCACCAGAGCCAAGTTGCCACTCTCTGAAAGATGAGGGTGTGCATTGATGACTGAGGGTTCACCATGTGTTGCCCAACGAGTGTGGGCTATGCCAACGGTACCTGTGCAATCCTTATCCTTTGCCACCTCTTCCAAGGCAGAGACCTTGCCTTTGGCCTTATATACGGCAATCTGCTGCTGGTTGTCACCCAATAGTGCTACACCAGCAGAATCATATCCACGATACTCAAGCCTGTGAAGACCAGAAATAAGTATTGGGTAAGCTTTTCGCGTTCCTATATATCCTACTATTCCACACATAAATCAAAACACTCTATTTGCATCAATATATGCTTGATGCACTGCATCAACTATTACGCTTATCTTTTCCTGTTCCACAGGTATATTCTTCAATTCTAACTGATTATTCTCGTCAGAAGCATTAATCCTAATCGTCTCTGAGCAGCCCTGAAACTTCAGTGTCACCCAAGGATCATCAGAATCATCAACCTCAATGGTGATTCGCTTATCTTTTACGATGCGCTCATAGCCCAGTGAAAGAGCAAAACGTTGTGGAATCGTTCTTTATTCATATTTTTGTCAAAAGCCGTGCTTTTGTCATTCTGACATTTATCTGTCGTGAAAAGGGAACTGGATGAACAGTACTTGTAGGAACATACCGTTCAGTGCCTGCCCACTGCTTCACAGCAGTATATCGTTATTTGCTTTAATAAATGCACTTGGCGAACCAATAAGGTCACGATGATGGTACAATCCCATGATAATGACTGGTTCAATATCTTCATTTGTGACTTCCAGCTGCGGACGAAGAAGTTCTACTATCATATCCATATTGCGCATTTCATCACATGAGACCTTGCTCATCACGAACTCCCG
>Ga0326511_10002410_pt1 | contig 15202 bp, 26 predicted proteins | sample 0_2496_0518_D_FD_203701 | JGI IMG/M metagenome (GOLD analysis project Ga0326511, IMG submission 203701) | Bovine rumen microbial communities from UC Davis, California, United States - 0_2496_0518 | ecosystem: Host-associated > Mammals > Digestive system > Stomach > Rumen | place: USA...
AAAACTAGATTTAGATATATCACCTCTTTTTAGATATTCTAATAATTCGTCACCTAAAGCAGTATTTGGTGCTTCAAATTCATAACGTAAACCCCTTTCATCTACAGTTAATTTAAGTGAACCTTCACCATTATTTGAACGTGCTAAAACTTTGTCATCATTATGATTAAACTTTGCGAACACATCACAAGCATCTACCATCTCTTGTGTTATTGCTCCACGTTTAATGGTCTCAATAAAACCCATATCCTGTGATGGTGAGTCAAATACTATTGCATAACCATATACAGTACGTGATACAGAACCATCAGTTATAGTACGTAATTCAATTGTACCATTATTTCTTACTATCTTGTTCTCCATTGTCCTCATTTTGTTTATTTTTGTCTCCTGTCAAAGTGTTGTTATTCACATTTGTGTAAGGAATTATGATGTCGTCAAGTCCATCAAGTGCTGGTAATCCAAGTGAACGTCTTACTTCATTTCGTGTCATTATACCTTTTTCGACAAGAGTAGAATAATATTGTGAAGTTGTATTACTGTCACCTTTTATCAAATATTGTTCATCTAAATCAATAGAGAAATCTTTATAGTTTCCTATTGTTAGCTTTCTGTTTACTTCATTCTCGAACATTGAAATATAAGGCATCAATGTGTGAGTAACGAATTCTATTTGACATGCTTCAATTGTATTATAGCTTGATTTAGACAAGTCACCTAAAAGTACTGGGTTGATGTTGAAAAATCTAGCTATTTCTGTGACATTGAATAGACGTGTCTCTAACATTTGTGATTCATTGGCATTACTTGATATTGGCTTATATTCAAGGTCATCATCCAATATTACTAAACCTGATGAATTTACACCACTATGTACATCTGCAAATGCTGCTCTTGCCTTTTCCTTTGCATCACGTCTTGCACCCTTTATACTCAATACACCATTAACTGCACAACCTGAATTGTAATAATTCTTTGCTGCTTTATCGGTTGCCTTTGATAATTCTAATATATTATTTGCAAAACCTGTTATACTTCTGCCTTCTATACCGTTTGATTTATTGTTTTTATAGAAGTGAAGTACATCTTTTGGGTCTATAAAACCTTTGAAGAAATTGATTTTATATCTTAATCTCCTTGTATTTTCATTAAAATCAATGGTATAAGTACCTCTTGGACAGTATATCAAGTTAATTGGTGTACCATCTTGTGCTCTCTCAATATAACATACTGCATCACCCCAATCAATTACGTCCTGTATTAATGCCTTTATTAAGTTGAATTTTGACATTAAACCTGTTTTGAATACTTCTGATAATGGACTATCTTCTACTATTTCATTTTTTAACTTTATATTAATTGGTAACATTGCAATAGAATTAGATATTAACTCTCTTGCACCAAAAAATGCAGATAATGTAGTTGCTGATGCATCTAAACGAAAGCTACCAAATATAACAGAAGTTGCAGATGAACCTTCTGCTTGTTGTATTGGTTGTGTGTTTAAATTTCTCTTAAATATGTTTGATATTTTCATATATAATTACATATGTATATATAAACAATACGTAGTATTGTTATAACATATAGCATGGCTATATGTTTAATAATAAACATCATATAACAAAATGTATATGATGTTAACTATGTAAACAAAAAAATACACTTGTAAATAAATGATTTACAAGTGTTTATAATATTTTACAAGTGTAAAAACTAAATAATATTTAGAATTTTACACTAAGTGCTTCACCATCTGAGAAGTTATATTTGTTAAGATACGAACCCAATGCTTCACACATAGATATTACTGGGTCTATCTTTCTGTTGGGATCTCCACCACTTTTCATTGGCTTACAATTCTCATTACCATCAAATTTTAATGATACGTTTGCAAAACACCATTTTACTAATGAGTTTTGGTCTATTACAACTTTACCTTGACGTATAAGCATTTCAAGGAATTTAGTTGGCCTATTGAAATTGGCTAGAGATTGTGAATATGGAGTTAATGGTAATCCTTCTGTGGTTGCATTAATTGCCCATTGAGTTGCATTATATACGTCATATGCTACGTCCACTATATATGTTTGCTTATATAGTTTCAATTGGTCCTTTAATATATAATCATAATCTACAACATTACCTTGTGTGAGAATTAATTGTTTGTTTCTCTTCCACATCTTATACAATTCTGCATTTGTACTTTCTTCTAATGCAGTTTCAGGTAAATACATAAATGATTTGAATACGAACTTATCTGGATGTACCTTTCTGTCAGGATTTGGTGGAAATAGAATAGATGTAGATGTTAAGTCAGATACAGTAGACAAATCGACACCCAAAAAACTCTCTTCGTCTGTATAATCTTCTATATTAACTGGCTCCATGCTATCTATTATATATCGTTCAGGAATCCACACATCACTAGATTGACACCACATATTTAAGTTTTTAGTTTTGATAGACACTTCATTTGCGGCTGTTTGTTGTGCACTACGTATTTGGTCTCTCATATACTTATAACTTACTGTTGTACCTAATGATGGGTTAGCTTTTATCCATACATTTTCATCTGTCCAGTCATCATCAGGGTCTAATTGGAATATAAATGCTGCCCATGTGTCATCTTCATAAGTACCATCTAATATACCACAACAATATTCCCATTGATTATATAAAGGATATTCTGAACCAACATTAAAACCTGCTGTTGAAATAGATATGCCTAATGCATTTCTACGTGCACCTTGTCCTGTCTTCAATACGTTCCATATCTCAGAAGTCTTTGCTTCATGTCCCTCATCTTGTATAAATAAACTATCTGAACGTCCATCAAGTTTAGAAGTATCAGATGACAATACATCTATTTGTCCATCACATACAGGTATACGTATACATGAACGAAGTCTCTTAAACAACCTTTTGTTTGGGTCTATTGAATTACATAACCTTGTACAATATTTGAAAAGTAATCCTGCCTGTTTTGCTGAGTTTGCGATAAATGCTATTTCTGGTGATTTTTCATTATCACAAATAGCTGCGACAATTGCTATAGCTGATGCGAATACTGATTTGCCTGATTTACGTGCAGTCAATAAAAGAACATTATTTATTACACGCAAATTGTCTTCGTCAGTATAATACCAACCAAAAATGTGTGCTATAATAAAAGATTGATAAGGTAACAATATAAAATTGCCACCTTCTTGTAGTTTTAGTTTCTCTATTAATCGTATTTTCTTATCGACACCTTCATAATCAAAATATACATCGTCTCTTTCGAACCACGAAATAAAACGTTTACATGCTAATTTGATGTATTTTCCTGATACTATATTATTAGATAATACATCATTTGCATATTTAATATATTTTTTTGATGCATCTATTTCCGTCATTATTAATTATTAATCAAATTTTCTAGCATTTGTTCGTCATCATTTTCTAATGAAGACAGTTTTTTAATACGTTCTTTTAACATAGTTGATGAAGGGAAGTTACCCAATATCTTCAATATAGTTGCTTGTGATTGGTTAAGCTGTTGTATTGCGTAATTTTTGTGTGGTCTGTCTTTCCAATCTTTTGTAGTAAACCCATTATCTCTAAGTGAGTCCATTGATTTATATAACAAATCTAGATTGAATGCAAGCAAATCTAATGTGAGAGTAAATCCCTCTTCTATATCATAATTGTCTATGATAATGTTCATCTGCTCTTGAACTTCTTTGCGATAGTCTTTATATCTTTGCTTAAACTTATCGGTTGCTTTGTTTTTCATACTATATATAAAAAAATTTATTTATCTGGACAAAAACTGATGGAAAACTCAGGTATATTTTTGAGAAAGTCGGTGGACAAAAACTGTTCGAACGTCTGGAAACTGTGCATATGATTAAAGCGCGTATTCTCTACCTGCTCAACATAAAAAACGGATAGCCAGGCTTTACTTTGCGTTAATTTTTCTAATATTATTTAATCTTCTATGTGCTTCATTGTGACACTCTTTGCATAAAGCTCTAAGGTTGTACTCGTCTGTTAGTAGTGTCCATCTGCCTTCCTCTGTAGATGATGATAAGTATGGTCTTATATGATGTACTTCTTCTGCTGGCTTCACTATACCCTTACTTAAACACTCTTCACATAAAGGGTGTCTCCTTATATAGTAGTTCCTTAACCTCTTCCATTGTATACTATTGTAGTATTTTGCTGAATTACTATCATGCTTATAAGGTACATCCTTCTGATACATCCTCTTCCTATTAATTGTTGGCATATACTACATACCTGTCTTTACTTGCCTCCAATGATTTAACCTTCCTTTGATACTTCTTCAATACGGTTAATTCATATAAAGGTTCGTAATCAAATGTTTTTCTAATATTATTTATTTTCTCTTCCTGTTTTTGTATTAACTTATTGTATATACTAATACGTTGGTCTATATATTCCAATTCATTAAACATCTTTACCTAATGCTTTCTTTATAAAAAATAACAACATGTCTGCTTCTTTTAATATCTTAATGTATTCTGCTTTATCTATTATTAGTTCATTAGGTCTATTTAGTTCTGCGTATTCTTTCTTTATCATTATTTCTTCTTTCTCTTTTCTTCTTTTTTTAAAAGTTCTCTTATATGTTCTATTTCCGATTTTGTCATAATTCTATATTCAAAATCTTCTCCAATTTGTTCTCTTATATTATTATCATCAAGTTTATAAATAACATATGCTAGTAATAAAAATAATATTATTCCGATAATAATTCCTAAAATAAAGTTTCCCATAATCTATTCTCCTTTCTTATATTTATTTATTTGAATGGTTCATCTTCTGTTAATAGTTCAATTAATAACCCTATTGATATTACTATACCGTATATAGGGTAAAACAATATAATTGATGTTCTCTTTATTATTCTCTCAACCATATCTGTTTTCTTCATCTTCTTTATCTTTATAGGGTTCATGTCTATATATTGCTTACATACATATACACCTATAATGATATAAATTACTACTAATAAGCTGTATATTGCTGTCATAACTATTTATAAAATGTATTTGTATTTGTGGTCTTATAATGCATGCATCCTTCATTGATACTTAATTCATTCAAATATCTGATTAAGTCATAATACATGTCAAGGTCCATTTCCTTTATTTCTATATTGATTTTTGCTGATATTTTAATTTCCTTTTCCATACTATTCATTATAAATCCATTTTTGGTGTAATTTCTTAACATAAGGGTGTGTCTTTATATGTCTGATGAAGTCATCATACATTTCAGTGTCTCTACCACAAGAATTGAATATCTCTTCTTCTGATAGACGCTTCATAAAAGAGTCATCTGTATTATCGTATACGTCTATGTACATTGTTTTGATTGTTGTAATAACAAATAGACTAATCTATTTGTTTAATAATAATAAAATAGAAATAAAATGACTGAAAGTTCTTGCAGTTTTTTATGCTATTGTATTTTATATTAGTCTAAGTAAATCATTAAACTGGTCTAGATGTTCTCTCAATGCATCGAGTGTCACTTAAATGTCATAGATAATAAGATACTAATTTAACAGTCACTAAGTGAATTAGAGTGCAGTTCTGGGATAAATACATAAAAAAATAGACCTACTTTCACAAGCAAGTCTATCAATATAACAAATAAAATATAAAAAATAAAAATAAAAAAAATATATATAAAAAAATATGCCTAAGAAGAAAAACTAATTATTTTCCTTTGATCAATAATAGTAATTTCTATTATAGTTGTTTAAAAATTCAGATACTAATTTTGCTTTAATTGTGTTTATACTAGTTGTTATATTATTAGTCATGTTGTCTTTATATTCTTTTCCTACTAATCGTTCATCCATATTCTCTACCTTTGCTAATTCTTTTGTATTAGCTATTATTTCATCTATCAATTGTGTTACTATATTTACGTATTTGTCTTTTGTCATTACATCTAAACTTATAATTTGATTCTAATCTTCTGTTTGTCTCATCTATTCTCCACTGTTTGTCTAATTCATTGTATATGTCAGGATAACGTGTTTTGAATAATGCTAACATATCTTTCTCATATTTTGATATCATCTTGTAATATTCATACTTTGATAAAAATAGAACATAATTGACACATTTGATATTGATATTTGTTAAAAAATATGCAGTCATATATTCAATTATTGACTTTTTCCTTTTTTCTTTTTAGGAAAAATCATATTTTATTCATTATCAATTATTTGTATTTTATTTTTTCTTTTTTTTCCTTTTTTCTGTCATTTGCTATATATATATTATATTTTTGTATTTTTAATTTTTTATTTTTTAATTTACTTTTTAAGAAAATAAGGAAAAAAAGGAAAAAAAGGAAAATTATATTGATAATCAATTACTTACGTCTGTCAATTTTTTCCTTTTTTTTCCTTTTTTTTCCTTTTTATCTACACCAACACTTCAAAGTTCCGTTCAAATAACCAGCTTGCTTATATGTCCAACCATTTTTTAACATCATCTTTTTCAATAATGTCATTGTATTTGTGCCATATTTTGACTTTACATAGTCGGCTAACCATCTTGCAGGAATTCTATTAATTTTACTTTCCTGAACAAAAATGTTATCATCAAGTAAACTTGTAACATATGATGACTTTCTTTCTAATGCTGTGTCATTACGTTTAAGCATTTCATTAAATGAGAAATAATCTTCAATTTCACCTTTGCTATTAGTTAAGTATATTCTTTCAAATATTTCATCATATATTTCTTTAATGTCATCAGTTTTGATTAATTTGAATTGTTCTTGTAAATTTGCTAATTCATCAAATGTTTCATTAGATAATTCTAAATCCATATCAGGGTTATCAAGATATAGTTTATATGCAGTAGCCCATAAAATGTCTTTATCTTGTCTCATTTGTTTTCTAAGCTTTTCATCACAAGCATTTACTCCTGTTTTACATACTAATAACCAGTTTCTTCTATCACCATCACTTATACTTATGTCATTAAATAAAACATCATCATTACTAGTTCTACACATTACAATTCTTGGATAGATAGTGGTTTGTTCATTTTCATATTTCTTTTGATATTTCATTCCCATATTTATTCTGTCAACGAACTCTTTAGCTGCATTTACACTTACCTTTTTAAGATTTTCACTTTCACCAAATTGAATCATCCAGTTTTTCGCAATAAGTGGTCCTATTTCATTATCTTTTCCATTAGGATCAATTTTGTTTAATATATAAGAGTGACCATTTATAGTGAACATATTATTTAAGAAATATGTCTTACCACAACCTGATGCACCTTGTAAGAATAACATATGTTGGAATACGAAACTTGAAGGTTCATCTACAAATATCTTCTTTACTGCCGCAATAAGATATTTTTTACATATTTCTCTTGTGAGTTTTGTATCATCACAATCAAAATATCTAATTGCCCAAGTTTCTAATAAGTCTTCATCAATTTTAGTTAAGTCTAATAAATAGAAATATTCTTTAATTGAATGATAATTATACCAACGAGCAGCATATTTATTAACAGCATATGTCAAATCACTTTTAGATGCTTTATTAGAGAATGTATCATTATTTTTCCAATGTGTCAATTCATCATTATATTTAAATGTATGCCATTGAATTTTATTTGTTTCGGTCCAATACCCATATGTTTTTACTTCATCTTCCAATATATCATATTTTAGTAATGTTTCATTATCACTGTTTCTATAATATAAATCTGCATACATTTTATAAGTTACTATATCATCAGGTATTTTATAACCATTAACTAAATATATAAAATCTTTATTAGTCCATTGTGTTTTATAATAGTTATTTCTGATATCTTCTAACTTTTTTTTGTCTTTGAGATTTTTATCCCACCAATTATTAAAGACATCACATTTTGCTTCTTCATCAATATTTTCAAGTAATTCTTTAATATTTTTTTCAATATCTTTTTGTTTATCTAAATCTTCATTCTTATTTTCTTCCACATATAAACTATTTAAATCTTTAATACAGTGATTTTTCCAACTTTTCTTAAATTGATTTATATATATGTATTCATTAGGGTCATTATATCTATAACCAAATGCAGTTAACCAATCTATTCTATGTACAATGTTTTTGTTTTTAAAATATCTTTCATACCATCTGTTTTTATCTGGTTCATTTAAATAGAATTTTGTTGAGTGTCCAGAATTTATATCATCAGTTTCAGGTAATAAATTTGCAATATATTCCCATTCTTTATCAACCTTTTCTTTATCTTTAAATAATCTAATTAAAGCTTCATAAATACAACGTCTATGAGAATGTGGGTAATATCTTAAATTTTCTTTCGATATTTCTTTCTTACCTTTATATTCTACTGGTAACTCTTTTGATTTATATTGTATATTATTTATTTTATATAGTTGTTCAATCTTTATATCTTCTAATTCACACTTACCATATTGTTCACTATCTGTAACTTCTGAATAATAGATTTTATTGACAGTTACATAAGAACCTTGCATAATACTATTAGAACAGTGGTCTAGAACTTTATGACCATTATAGTTAAAGTCTATAATTTGTTTTCCCTGTTCACCAAATCCATAAAACATTTCTTTTGTATATTTCTCACTTAATATACAACATTTCTTAAAGTTTTCTTCTGTTCTTTCACAATCCCAATACCAAAATATTCTATAGCCTTGCTTACTACTAGTTAAATGTACAGCATAAAAGTTTCCATAATATATATATTGTCCGGCTTCATATATGGCATTCAATAACTTTTCTACATTAAATGGTTTACAATATTTATAGAAATGCTTACTGTCAACATCACTAAATGTAATTCCATTCCAATCACTATAGTCAATAGATTCAGTAACTACTCTATAACCATTTGTAAAGTTTTGAATCCATGGTTGTGCATTTTTAGGTTTATTAGAATCAGCATATTTTTGTATTTCACTAAGTGTTGCAACATTCATTTTTTCGTTGCCTCTGCATATAGCATATTTAATTTCATTAGTTTCCTTGTCCTTATATTCTCTTGGAATACAATAGTTAAATTTAATTTCTTTCATATAAAAGTAAAATTACGATATATTTATATTATTAAGATTTATATATAGTTTTATAAATTGTCTTTAATCTCCTTATAGGTTCATCTAAATGATTTCCATATTTATATAACATTTTGTTTAAATAATCCCATGTTTCTTCAATATCATCTAAATTAAAATTATGTTGAGTATCTAAAATATCTCTGCATAAATCACCTAAAGGTGTGTCACAATTAGTTAAGAATTCAATCGTTTCCTTTAATGATGGTATATCATTTCCATAAAAATTCTTCATAATTATATTTTATAATATATTTTTCCATTTATTGTTTTAGTTATCATGGAACGCCCTATACGACATTCCATGAGTTCCCATTTATTCATTTCTTCCTTTGTCTTCCACATAATAACTTAATTTCCAAATATATTTTCTCTTTCTGGGTTAATATATTTATATATTATGTCACCATCATTCTCTACCCAGCAGAAAGTCCATTCACCAACTTTCCAATATTGTTCATCTTTTCTTTCAGCTTTTCTAATATAATAGTCCATTAAAGCTTGAACTATATGTAAGCTGCGTTCAATTTTCTTTCTATTGGTGAAGTACCAAATGCCGTATTTGTCATGTTCGGCCATTATTAATCTGTCATGATTTGTATACATTTTTTTTGATTATTGATATTTTTATTATTTGTTAAAATATGTTTAATATTTAATTAAAAATAATACTTTTAAGATAAAATAGTTAAAAAACATGATAAAAATTAAAGAATTCTTAACATTTTTTCAGAATTATATGTATATTTGTATGACACAACCAATAAAAACTAATATGGAACGCAACGAATTGTATAACATCGTAGATGAAATGACAGAGCTAATGGGTCATGAACAACTATTAGATGCCTTAATTAGAGCTATGTCCAGTGATGAATTAGAATCAAATCTAAGGTATATAGATAGGGTGTACGATTTAGACCTATTTATCAAATTATGACAATTTGATAAAAAGACCTATTATAAATATACACGTGTAGTGGTCATGGATTTTGTTAGAGTAACTACTTTTGAACTTTCCACTTAAAAAAAGAAGTTGAAAACGAAGTCAGAAAGGAGGCTAGAAATAGTCTCCTTTTTATTTTCTATACACATGCTTGCATGTTTTAACATTTATTAGCATTAAATTTTCAAATAATATTTCAAAAGTGTCTATGTTAAGGTTGTAAATTTTTAGTTTTAATTTAGAACCTCACAATGTACAGGTAAATTGTATTTGATTATGTTATTAGCAGTAAGTATTGATGAGACAAAAGTTTCAAAAGAGAAATTGTACAGAATTAAGAGAGATGGTTTTCTTGGTTATATGAAGGAATTGTTATTTCTTTATAAAATTATAAATGACCGTTATATGAAAGAAGAAATAACAACTAAACAAATAAAAGAATTAATAGAGAAAACAAAAGATAATAGTCAAAAACAATTATTCATTAAACAGTATCTATCATTTTTTAATATAGAAATTTAAATATAGTTTGAATTTTTTATAAACAGTTTCTATATTTAATATGTAATTAACAAATAAATAACTTAAAAATAAAAAAAATATGGAAAAGAATTTTGAAATCACAAAGGTAAATGTAACAGTTCTTCACAAAATTGAGCGAGTAGATTACAAATGGTTGCCAGCTTATTCAGAACTATGTAGAATATCAGTGTATTATAATAAGAATGGTGAAAAATGGAGAACAACATTCTATACACTAATATCTGAACCAATTGACATCGAAGGCTCAATTAGAGATTATTATTCATCAATAAAAGATGGAATGGCAGATGAGATTTATTACAATTGTCCTACATATGATGATTTAAAGAACTATCAGAAAGAATGTATAGAAGCATTGAATAATTGTTTGGAGTAATAATAAATACAGATTTATTGAATTAATTTTTGAAAGTGACTATATTTATAAACGGATATTTAAATTTTATTTTCATTTAGAAGTGGCTTGCTTGTGAAAGTAGGTCACTTTTTTGTTATTTAAGTGACTAGTAATCAGTGAATTACAAGTGTTAACAAGATTTAATCAGATGATTGATTATCAATATTTTTATATAAAAATGTTTAATTTCTTAACAATTTTTTGCATTTTATTTTCAAGTGTCAAGAAAAGTTAATAATTTTGTATCATCAATCAGATAAATGGTTGAATATCAAATGTTTAACAAATTAAAAATTTTACAACTATGGCACAGAAAAATGCTGATGAGAACAAAGTTCAGTTCATTAACGAAAACATTAACATCGTTCCAAAAAATCAAATGAAGAAGTTTCAGAACTTAGACATTGATGAACAAGTATCTAAGATTCAATTCTACATCGACATGAAGAAGATGAGAGAAGAATGGATTGAGAAGAACAGAATGGTTAACAAAGTGAAAGTAATGTTTGAGAAGAGAAATGGAACAGTTGAAGATGCTAAAGATTGCATGAAATTCTTGCAAGAATTCATCGATGGTGCAAAACAAAGAGAGATTGACAAACTTGATGAAGAGATTGCAAAACTTCAACGCATGAAAGAATCATTAAATGATTGATTATGATTACAGTATTAGAACAAAGATTTATGGAGGTAGCTATCAGACAGCTACCTCTAATCTCTAAGAGACTTGAAGAAATCATTGAACTTCTTAAACAGAAAAACAATGGGACAGATATTGGAGAACGGTTATGAAATGAAGACCACTTTTTGGGATGACTTCACTATTGCAGAAGAGTTTGGAATAGAAGCAATAAAAGACACTTACAAAAATGGATTCAAAAATTGGAAAGGCAACTTAGAATATGTCACAGAGCTAGCAATGGTAATGTCATGGAAATCATTTCAACATTATCAGAAGAATGAAGAATATATGAACTTGTATGCAGAGCTATATCATAAGACAGATGCTTGGTGTTTAGATTATTTCAAAGGTAAAGATTTAGAATATTATTTGAAAACAACAGACTAATACTATATATGTAGATGCAGGTATACATTTTCGGTTATAGTTGACCATTGAATCATCCTGCTATATCAAAAAATGATTGAATGAGGAAACTTTTATTTATTAATTTATGAATATCTCAATTTTTTTGAGTATATTTGCACCAATTTTGAAAAATAAATATATATGAGAGATTTATTTGGAAATATAGAAGAACCAAAAGAAACAAAGGAAATCTCTGGTTATACTATATATAGTCCACAACAAAAAGAAAGGACTGTACATAATAATTTACCTGAGTTTTACCCAGAGTTACCAGAAGGTAAATTTGATGTTATATATTGTGATCCACCTTGGGATTATGGTGGGAAAATGCAGTTTGATAAATCATCTATTAAGTCTGAAAACAAAGGGTGGAAAAGAGACATATTCATTAGTGCTGCAAATTTCAAATATCCTACTGTTAAGACAAAAGACTTAATGAAGATACCTATTCAAGATATATGTGCAGATGATTGTCTTTTGTTTATGTGGGTTACTAATCCGCATTTAGCACAAGGTATACAATTAGGTGAAGCATGGGGGTTTGAATATAAGACAGTTGGTTTTGTATGGGATAAATGTAATCATAACCCAGGCCAATATACTTTATCAAATTGTGAACTATGTTTAATATTCAAACATGGTAGAATACCAACACCAAGAGGTGCTAGAAATATTCAACAATTAGTAAGAGTACCTCGTACAGAACATAGTGTCAAACCAAAAGAAGTCAGACGAAATATTGAATTGATGTTTCCAACACAACGTAAAATAGAATTGTTTGCTAGACAAAAACCTGAAGGTTGGACAGTATGGGGTTTAGATGTTAGACCTGTATATAAAAATGAAGAGGATGTTTAATACATCCTCTTTTTTTATTCTAATAATGGTGCTATGTATTTTTCAAAATGTTCTATTAAACCAATAGCTTCTTGTGTATTTCTCCAGAAATAATAGTTTGCTTTATAAGTATCAAACCAATATGTTATTTCTCTGACTCTACATGGGTCTCTTGTAATATCTCCTTGGAATACTATCCAAAACGGTAAATTAGGTTCTGATATATTACCTTTCTCCCTTAATGTCTTTAATAGGCCTGGGGTAAAATATTTACATAATCTTTCATGTGCATTACCTCTACCTGCTGAACGTGGTTTACCTTCAACCCAACCATCTTGTCTCTTTATTTCAACAAATATTATCTTACCTGTTTTATCATTTATTATAGCACCATCTGGTTGAATACCATGTTTTGTTATCTTTTCTTTTGGTGTATATATCTCACTTAATTCTTGTTTAGATAATCGAACATTCACATATATATCTTTAAAACATGTAGGTTGACTTATTACTCTATACTCTGTACCTTTAAACACTTTATTAAATACGTCTTGGAAAGAATGCTCAGCAATAGTAGCATGAGAACCACCATAATCTTGCCACTTTCTTCTAAATCTATTATCAAAACTACCCATATTATGATTTATAATTTAGTTGTGCCTGCAAAGATATAACAAATAATCTACATATCATAAAAACAGCATATCATATGCAAATTTTTCTCATATCTTTTAACATTTATTAAGAAGAAAAATTCAAATTATATATGAAATCTGTCTATGTTAAGGTTGTAAGTTTTTAGTTTTATGACACATGTAAAATGTGTAACAGTTTACTAATTTAGAACCTCACAATGTACAGGTAAATTGTATCTAATTATGAAAAAATTAAAAGGCAAAGAATTAGAGAACTACGAACTAATCATTAATCTTCTCAAAAAGACAAGGTATTGGGAACGTCTATCTAAAGTTCCACAAGTTATGTGTGGCCACCTCTATTACTTATTAAATGAAAGAGAAGAAATTGAATCAGAAAATGGTGATGAGATTTTGTCCGCTTATTTCAAAAATGGTAGTCCAAAATACAGTTATGACAAAAGAAAACTTAGGCTTATTGAAATCACAAAAGATGACAAAGACTTCCAAATTATCCTGTTTTGTTATAATATCATTTGGGGATTTAGTCATAAATTGGGTCCAGATTTATTAGGTAATTATAATGTATAAGACTAGAACTGGTCTAGATGTACATACAAGACACTCAGAGACACTTTCTATAAGTTTTAATGTTACCAATTAAATTCATTATAGAAGTGTCTCTGAGTGCGCTTTACACAATTTTTTAATAATATATGCGTTTATTCAATATGTTAAACTAAAAACTTAAAATTATGAATAAAGATTTAGAATACGTCAAATCATTATATGTGATGTATGAAGAATGGGACCCAGAAGAAGAAGGTTCTTTTTATACTAATAACTATACAATAGGGGAACGATTTTCAGATGATGAAATTAAAGATGCAATGGATGAATTAGATGATGATGAAGAAGATTGGATATTCCTTACTGTTAATACATTAGTTGAAAACTATATAGTTGGTGATTTAAAATCCATGTATATTAAAGACAAAGATGGAAAAGTATTAAAGAATGAAGAATATTAAACCATTCTAGATAATCACCAGATACACTCAGAGACACTAATTATACGTAAATGGATAAACTATTATCTAACAGTATAAAGTGTCTCTGAGTGTATTTTTATTGTTTTTAACCTAAACGTTAACAAAGGTTAAAAATATAAATAATATTAAAATTTTAATGATATTTTGAACTTAAAATTTTTTTCTTTCGATTTTTTTGTTTAAATTTGCACCATCAAACAATAAACGGTGTAAATTATGAAAAAGATTATTATTTTATCACGTGTTTCTACTGCACAACAAAGTTTAGAGTCACAGACGAATGAGTTAAAGGCGGAAGCAAAACGTCTTGGTTATAGTGAAAAACAACAAATATTGGTAGAGAATGTTGAGTCTGCCATTAAGTTAAGAGAGGAAGAAAGAGAAGGTCTTCAAAAACTAAAACAATATATAGAAAATGACAAAACTATTGACTGTGTTATTTGTTGGGAGCCAAGTCGTTTAGCCAGAAGACAAGCTGTATTATATAGTATTAGAGATTATTTGTTGGAGAAAAAAATACAGCTCTATATATTGAACCCATATGTAAAGTTGTTGACG
>Ga0326511_10002411_pt1 | contig 15200 bp, 17 predicted proteins | sample 0_2496_0518_D_FD_203701 | JGI IMG/M metagenome (GOLD analysis project Ga0326511, IMG submission 203701) | Bovine rumen microbial communities from UC Davis, California, United States - 0_2496_0518 | ecosystem: Host-associated > Mammals > Digestive system > Stomach > Rumen | place: USA...
GCTTCCCACCATGACCGCGTCTGAAGGCGAAAAGCTACGGGTTGATCCAGGAGGCCCAGGCTGCTTTCCCTGGCTTACGTTTGAAATGTCGCGCTTGCTGCAGACAAAGACGCCGATGTCTCCCGGGTGCGGGTTCATAATGATTGCCGCGGTCCCCTGCTGTATTCTGTAATGAGGCAGGGCCGGGTAAGATGGGGAGGCATAGGCATTTCCATTGCCATCGACCATCTGGGTTAGCGGCGTCGCGCCTACGGTCTTTGAACCGGCGACTCCGGAGCTCTGACAGCTATCCACGCGTCCTAGAAACATGGTTTCTAATCGCTGGATCCGCGCCTCTATCTGCTGATTGACCGCATTGTATTCTGAGTTTCCTGCGTATACGCCATGAAGCGGACGCTTGTTTTTCTCATCAATATCAGCTGCGCCCATGGGGCCTCCTTACATGAATTTTCCGATTGCGCCGCTCAAATGTGGGTAGTAAGCGGTGATGCTGCTCTCCCACTGGCCCGCACTTGGCAAGTTCGCGGCGAGGTTATGCGATAGCTTGGTGATTCGCCACTGGCCCGCTACCTTTGGGACCATGGACTCAATCTGAATTAGTCCTGCAAATCTAAAGTCGGGATTGAAAATTGCCTTACAGTCGATTCCGTTCTGGGTCATGACCGGGTACCCGATCATGCCACTGGTGGCTGAAAGCACCGGAACGTTTCCCTTCACGCTGCCGCCGTTCTTAATTAAGATCATCTTTTCATCGTCGATGATCAGCTCGGCGCCTATCTGGTTTGCGGCCTGGCGCGCCTGCTCGATTGGTGATCCCGTGAAAACGGAGTTTTTAATGCTGACTGCTACGCCCTGGTTCTCAAAGGTTAGCCCTGCTGCTTTAGCCTGGCGGGAGATAAAGTCGGCCGCTGGCTGTGTGCCGCTTACCACTCCCTGGCCTTGGGCGGTTACTGAACCAAAGAAACCCACGCGAGCTTCAATCTTGAATTTCACCTCCGGTGCTCCGTTGAAATCCGCGGAGGCGCTGGTAATGCTGCCGGCGAAAATCTGCGAAAGCCCAGAGAACTCGTCACCAGCGAAAATGTTCAGATAGTTTTTTCTGGTGAAAAGAGGATGCATGTTCAGCGTAGATAGCTGGCTCATGACGTCCAGGCTTAGGCCGTAAATCTCTACGCTGGCCTTTCCGAACTCTGGGGGTCCTGCCTTATCAATCTTGGCTACGACTCCAAAGTCGTCCAGGATTATGGTATTGCCTTCTCCGTTTCTGAACTGGCCCTTTGACAGCGTGATTTGAACTCTGATTTTGCGGCGTCTAAACGAGGTATTGTTGTTTGGGGCTACGGTTCTTGCGCTGGCGTTGAAAAGGTTAAGAATACTCATTTACTTCCGCCTCCGTTAAATATAAAAGGAGGAAGCGCGAGCCTAGCTCGGTGTAGTCTGACCGCTGCTGGTTCTCTGGGTCTGAGCTGTCCACCAGCACAAAGTTGCCGCTGAATCCTTGAATGTAACCCTGCAGCACGGCTACTCCCGGCATACAGATTGCGTTTTCAATGATGAGAGTTGAGTCAACCCATAGGGTCAGATAGGTGTAATTGCCCAGCTGGCGGACCTGGATTGTGCAGTCCTGTTCCTCGAGCTCTATGGATAGCTCCTGGTTCGGTGTTGCGATTAGAGGCACTTCGGTCATTATTTAAAGCCTCCCTTGATATAGCTAATCATTGAGCGTGGTTTGCCCTGCTGGCGTCCGCGGGTGACCTTTTTGCCTACGCGGGCTGAGGTGTATTCCGGGGTTACCTGGCGTATCTCTGTGAACGCGCACTCGGCCATGATTAAGTTCACGCCACCTTCTGCGCTTCTGGAAAAGCTGACCGAGGTCAGATTCATGTTCTGGTATTCGCGGTCCGGGGTTACGATTGATAGCAGATTGGTGTTATCCGCGTATTCGAGCAAGGCGTCGACGTATACCTGGAGATCTTCTGGAAAACCTTTTTTAATTAAGGTGCATTTTATTTCCAGTGGCGTATTCGTTTTGTTGTACATAACGAAGCCGCCATTTTCCACCGGTGCCTGGATTACCTTGCTCTCTGATTTAAGATTCAGATTTGAAAAGCTGTCAAAGTCGAAGGCCTTCTCACCGGCGCTGTCCAGCAGGGTCCATTGTTCTGGCAGGATTCCAAAGAAGTCGAACTGACGGGCGTAATTCTTAGCGTAGTTTACGCCGTAGTTGATCTTGCTGTTCAGCCATTTATTGCCGTAGTTTACGGCCTTGTTGGCAGCTGCTCCGGCGCCCTTGCTTAGGGCGTCCTGCCAGTTGGTCGTTCCTTCCACGTAGTCTGCCATGAGTTGCTCCTTTTATGACAATGCCAGTGCGCTTTGATCGACATAGCCCGAGCTGCTTCCTGGGGCCGCCTGCTCTACCGCTGCTTGAGCTACCGCAGGACTGTTGGTGTTAATTGTCACATTTGCGTGACTGTCGATAGTGGTTGAGCGGTTGTCGGCGTTCATGCTTGCGTTTCCACGTTCTGCCAGCAGGCCCTCGTTCATAACTTCCGGCGCGTCGCTCTTGAACCAGTTCATTGGGTTGAGCTTCTGGGTCCACTTATCCACGTCAATGCTTAGAGCGTTTTTGATGGAATCGCCGATCATTCTGAAAATGTCTTTCGCAAATTCCCAGATCTGATTTAGGATTGCCTTTACGGCCTTCCAGAGTCCTTCAAACGCATCTTTTGCCGCGTCGATTGCTTTCTCGACGGCTGCGTTAAATGAGCCCCAGTCTCCGGTTAGGAGTCCCTTAATCAGCCCCATGATGGCCTGGAGTCCGGCAAAGAAACCGTTAAACAAGCCGATGATAAAGTCTAGGGTTCCCTCGAAGGTCTGGCCCAGGTCGGCTAGGAATCCGTTGTCTTTGAAAAGCTCGACCAGGTAATCCCAGACCACGCCCATGTCTTCTATGGTCTGCATAACCGCGTCGAAGGCTTCACGCAGAGCGTCGAGCACTCGGTCGGTTCCGCTGCACGCGGTCCAGAACTCATCGAGCCAGGTTATGGCTGCTTTGAATCCGGTCTTTATGCTCTCCCATAGTTCCTTGAAGGTCTCGGTCACCCACTTGATGGCCTTCTGGATTTTCTCGAGGACTTCTTCGCGTGAACCGAACATGGACCAGAAATCGCCCAGCGCGGACTCTCCGCCTTCGAGCCATACGATCAAGTCGTCAATGACTGCCGCCAGGCCTATGAGCGCGGCGACTATCCAGGTGATCGGGTTCATGGCCATAGCTGCCGCCATTTTTGTGAGGCGTGGTATGAGCGCGGTTCCAATCAGCGAGGCTACGATTGTTATGAAACGGACGATGTCGTCGCTGTGTGCGTCCACCCAGTCGCTGACCTTGGTTAGCATTTCGGCGAGGAATTTAACCGCTGGCGAGGTCTGTCGCATAATCTTGGCAGAGAGGTCTGCCATGGTGATCTGGAACTTGGTTAGGGCCTCGCGGCTCTTTTTGTAGAGCTGAATGTCTTCTCGGGTTACGCGGTTGAGGAGGGCTCTCTTTTTTCGCCATTCGTCAAGTTTAGGGCTGTAGGCTCCGGTCATCTGGGCGACCTGGGCTACGCCTCCAAAATATGACTTGATCATGGAGCCTATGGACATAGCTCCGGCTAGCGGAGCTGCCACCATGCGGGCGATTCCTGCCAGCTGGCCTATGGCTTTTCCGGCTACCTGGTCTGCGCCTTTGGCCAGCTCGGATGAGGTCTTTTTAACGTTGTCTTTGGCCTTATCCATTGACTTGTTAAAGTCTGCGGTCTTAAGTCCTAGACTTATAAAGATGGTATCGGAAATTGAAGCCATAGCTTAGAACCTCTTTGGTAGTTGGTCTTTTTTGCTTGGTTGGTTTGATATGTACGTGTTGTACTGGTTTACCGACCAGCATTCTAAGATGTCCAGCGCGTCGTCCATGGAGTAGTACTCCTCGAGCTCGCGTAAAGTCGCGAGACGGTTGGCGATTAAGATTGAGAAGGTCTTATCAATGTTCGCTGTTTGGTAGTAGGTTTTTCCGTCTGGTCTAAGGGCTGGGAGTCTGACAGACCGGCGGTTGCAAACATCGGAAAATTTATGAAGAGGCACTCCTTCTCGAGCTCTAATAAGGACTTCATATCCTCTAGTGTGGCTTCGAGGTCGGTCTCGGTTACCTTGATCTTGCTTGCTCCTGCTACTCGTTCTGCGGTCTTTCCTACCAGCTCTAAAATCAGCGCGTCCAGGCGGTCGCAGTTGACCCTGCCTAGGCAGCTCAAAGTTGAGCCGTTGAAGTTCTCGAATACGGTCTTAAGATTTGTCAAAAAGTCATTACTTACGGCTTCCTGCTCTAGGATTCCGGTTTCAATCAAAACCGAGAAGGCTCTCTCAGTCCATTTCTGGAGACTCAGCGCAGACATCTTGGTTAAAAAGTAATCGTAGTTGTTGCCGTTGTCGGTTATGGTGATTTTCTTTGTAGTTCTCATATTGGGTGTCCTCAAAAAAGCCCCACCGGGAGGCAGGGCTTAACTTACGCGCGTCTTTTGGACGATTCTTTTAGATGGTTGATGCGTCAAACTTACCGAAGTGGAAGGTCCAGTTAGTGTTGCCTAGAACCTTTTCTCCGCTTGGTAATGGGTGACCGGTTACCATCACGCCGTTCTTTAGGCTGAATTCCTTCCCGAGTGCGGGCACGGTGATCTGCATTGAGGTCTCCAGCACGGTCATATTGGTCTTTGAAGTGTTATAAATATTGCAAAGAACCTCATATGAAGGTGAGCCGGCGTCCAGGGTAATGGTTACGCTCTTCTCGCTTGGTGTGTAGCCTGCGGTCAGCTTGCCGTCTACGCCCATGTGGGTTTCAGCGATGGTGTCGTCGTCCATAGCGAAGCTGCTATCGGTTGAGAAGCCCTCGATCTTGACTCCGCTTGGGTAGAGGTTCTCAACGGTTAGGATTAAGGTCGCATTTGCGCTGGTGATATCAAAACTCATTTAGTTGCCTCCTCTTAGACCACTGCGATTGCTGGTACGGTCAGTCTCTGAACTGCGCCGCCGTAGGTGTATACCAAGTTGCAAGGTGGGGAGACACGCTGCTGTCTTGCCTGGGCGGTTGCGTCTAAGATCTGTAAATAGTAGCCGTTGTTGTAGATTTCGTCTGAGAAGTCTCCGCCTAGCTCTGATGTAAGCTGTGACTTCTGGGCGTTTGAAAGGCTTACGCCGATATTGATTACGCCGTTGTTAATTGCGGCTTCGATAACGTCTCGGCAGTTGGCGCGGATGATTGCGTATCCTGCTGAGGTGTAAGGAATGCGGCGGTTGCTGGTGAACATGGCCATCAGCTGGACCTGCAGCTTGTTGCATAAGTAGCAGGCGTTGAGGTATGTATCAATCCATGCCCATTCGCCGAACATCTGGCCGTTGTAGAAAAAGATGAAGTTGTCATTTCGGGTGGCGTAGTTTCCTATAAAGTTTACGCCGTGAGCCAGTAAGGCGACGCTATGCTGTGTGTCGGTTACGTCAGCTGCCAGGCCGCTCTGAGCCTTAAATGCGAAGGTGATAGTGCCGTTGGTCTGGTCCCAGGCGATGGATGCAGCTGTTCCCATAACGAAAGCTGCAATGTTGTAGCTTGGATATACCACGGTGGTTCCGGTTGCGTTTAGCTCCTTGATCTGCTCAGCGATTACGGTGGTGTTGGTTGCGTCAAGGTTTGCCTTTGAGCTGTCCCAGCAAACGTACAGATACATGGTGCCTGCGTTGGCCTGGGCTGATACCCAGCTTGCCAGTGCTAAGGCGTCAACGTCGGCTGGTTCTGCCAGAGTGGTAAAGGTTACGAAGTTCTGGAACTGGCGGGTAAGATTTGCCATTGAGCCTACGACGTCGGTTGCATCCTCGCCTGCTGATACGGTTGCGGTCTCGGCGTTGAAGCCCAGGACCTCAGCTGCGGTGCCGGTTGGTACTGTGATCGATTCCTGCTCACCTACTGCTGTTGAGGTAATGGTGAAGGCGTCATTGACGGAGTTGTAATCTACGGTTACGCCTGCGCCTTCTGTGATTAGGGCGCTCTGTAAGGTTGCGGCGGCTGCGCTTAGTGAGGTGGCGCCAGAGAAGTCGATTCCGTTTGCGGTGTACTCGGTGCCGGATAGGCTTATGGCAATATCGCCTGCGCTTACTGCCTTAATTGCTGCTAAGGCTGCGGCTGGTGATAAGGTTTCGCCGCGAACGAATGGGGCTGCTCCGCTTGGAGTTAATCTGTAAAAGTATAAAAGGCTTGGCTTGATCTGTGAGTTGTTGTAGCCTCCGAAGTAAACGGCTGCGAAGTTGTACTCATCAGAGGTGGTTCCGAAGTATTCCCCTACGGAATCTGCGGAGCTGAATGAGATAGGTGTTGCGGCTGGCAGTAAGGCGTTATCGTCTAGGACCATGCCGTTGAATACTAAGTCGTTGCCGGTTCCGGTGAGGATTCGAGGCAGGACTTGTACAATCTGGGATGCTGAAATCGCCATATTATTTCTCCTGGTTGTTAGTTAGGTATTTTTACGTCAACGTCAGCGACGTGGAGCTTTCCCGCTGCTATCGGGTCTGCTTCTGCCTCGGCTGCTGTAATAATTGAGTTCATCTTAACGTCCATCTTTGTGAAGCCCGGCTGTGGTACGACTACCGAGCTCTTGAAACAAAGATGAAGATTAACGGTCCAGCGATGCAGATACTGTTGCGAGTCGCTCACCAGTGTGGTGTTCTGGGCGTCGTCTGCATAGAGCGCTGATATGCCGTAGCTTTTAAAAAATTCGGAGGCTACGCTTGATCTAAATAAAGTATTTAAATTGTTGGCTCGTATCTGGGCGCGGAGGATTGCGTCGTCCTGGGTTGAGTTGGTGCTATCTGCGTAGCAGTCAACCTTGACCACCACCTCGTTCAGCTCATGGAGCGACAGCGTCTCTCCGTCCGGGTCGTAATCCTCGGAGGTGGTTCCATGTCTTATCTGGCCCGATACGGTGTAGATCACGTAGTCTTCGTTCTCCGGCAGCACCATGTTCTGCTGGTCGCCGGCGAGGATTTGTGTTGGGTCAATTGCTGGGGTTATGTAAGTGGTTAAAAACTCATAGAGCGCGGTGTGAAGGTTCTTATACTGATAGAAGATTGAATCACTCATTTGGTTCCTCCTCAGTGCTCTCTTCTGGGTCCGGTTCTGGGTCCGGTTCTGGTTCTTTTATAGTCAGCTTCGGATCCGTCTGCTGGAAGGTCACGCGCAGCTGCTCCCAGCCGTCATCCGAGAAATCTTCCACCACGGCTTCAACCTTCCAGTATTCGCCTTTAGCGTTGATTACGTAATCGCCGGACCTTGCTAGTGGTCTATAAATGGTCCAGGGCCTGGTTGCTCTATCGTCTGTGGCGTAGAGGTATAGGCGGCGCACGATGGTGTTCTGGGCGGCGTTGTTTGAGTAGTTCAGCGCTGCGTCACCCTCGCTCTGGAAATTGCCCATGAAGCCGTCTATCTTCTCGTACTGTGAAACCCTTACGCCGTTGACCACGGTGGTTGGCAGGCTTCTCAAAATCGAGAAGGGCTGATCGTCATGGACGCGGGTTATGGCTCCGCGGACTATCGCGTGTAGATTCATGCTCATGGGTTCTATTCCTTCTCGATCTCAAAGGCTATTGAGCTCTCTAAAATGCCCGACTTATAAAGTGGCTTGCGCCTGGTTGTCTGGTTTGGAGTGTCGTCGGTTCTGTGGTTGCCCGACTGCAGCAGATTGCCATATAGCGCCATGGTCATGGGTGATCGAACTGCGAAGCTCGAGCCACCCGCGCCACCGTCTATGATTGCGTCCTGCAGGTCCTGCTGGGCGGTTAGGCCTAGAAGCGTTAGGGCCTGGGTGATTTTGTTTAGTGCCTGTCCTGGATCATCGGTTAGGCCCTTCATGGAGTTCTGGGCGAGCTCGGTCCACTTTTTGCGGTTGGCCGTATAGGTGGTCTCAAAGAACGGACGGGCTGGTGAGTTTAAAACGGTGCTTGATTTAACGTAGATGCCGTTTGCTGCCAGCCACCCGCGCTGCTTCTCGGTGACGGTCTGCTGCCATCCGTATTCGAGGTATGCCGCTACCTTTGATACTGGGGTGCCGTTTGGGTAGGTGGCGCCCTCGAGGACGCCTATCTTGACCTTCTGGTTACCCACCTTTTTGATCTGCGATTGCAGCTTCTCAAAGTTAGGCAGCTTGATTTCCAGTGTCGCCATGGTTACCCCCATGGATGATAGTGACGTACTCCGTAAAATTTGCCGCCTTTACGGTAGCCCGCGGTCATAATCCAGAACTGCTGGCCGCATGGAGTCTGGAACCAGTAATTCGGGATATCCTTGTTTGACTTAAGCAGATCGAAGCTGGTACTAATGCTGCCCTGGGAGGCGCTGGCGATTCTGCCGCTCTGGCCGGAACCGGCCCATAGCTGCAAAGTCAAAACGTGGCAGGTCATCAGATAGAGGACGTCTTTTCTTAGCGTGATCCCGTTTTCCGGGTCGTATGGGTAGATGCTGTTGTCGTCGTCTGCACCCTGCCATGAGGCTATGGAGTCATAAGCAGCGGTCACGCTTGCCTCTGTGAGCTTACCTTCTGCTACTGCCTGCCCGATGTGGACGAACCTTGCTATAAACTCGTCGTAGTCAAACGTTACGCTGCTCATGTTTTATCTCCTTGCTATTCAGCTATTCAGCCTTTGGTGCCTCGGTCACATTTACCTTGGCTGGGTCCTGGGGACCTAGTCCGGTCTGGGTGGCCTCGATGTCGTCTCTGTATGCGCCGGACTTAGCTGCGCTTACTGATTCAATCTCGGCGACTAGAGGTGGGTTGCCGTGCCATGGTAAGAACATTTGCTCCTGGCCGTGCATCTTTTTGATGGTCTCCCAGTCCTCGCGTGGAAGCTGGAAGAAGATCGCATTTCCTTCTGCGGTTAAAATGCCGCTAGGCTTGCCGCGTAGGTTGTCGTCTAGTCCTGGTAGGATTACGGTCTTAATGCCGCCCTGGCCGTCTGGTAGATCGTCGAATTTGTGAGGGTGGCGAAGAGATACGCGCAGGGTTGCTACGCCTGCTCCGGTTAACTCTTCAGCCTGGGCTCTGTCTGTGGTTGCGCCGACTACCTGGCCTGCTGCTTTTGCAGTTGTTTTCTTTTTGGTTGCCATATTCTTTTGTCTCCTAAGACTTGCGTAAATAAAAAAGGCCCCGATTGCTCGGAGCCTTGATGGTTTGTGTTTAAGGGTATTGATTAGATACCGGTCATGGTTGCAATGAAAGCAGGCTGCTTGATCACTGCACCGTAGGTACCAGCGGAGGCCTTCTGAGAGAATGAAGTCTCGTGAGCAACTAAACGGCCCAGGACGTATTTCTCTGAGAATGCAGCCTCGGCTACTGATACGCCGTCTACCTCGCGTAAGGTTAAGAACAGCATATCGCCTGCTGGGGTTGATAGCTCTGGTACCTGCTCTACGGTCATATTAGGGTAGTTAGCCTTGATTAGCTGTAGTGCGGTTACGCCGTAGGTGTTAGCCATTGATAAGTACTGGAACTTGGTATTTGAAACGCCCAGCACCATTGGTGCGTTTGCGTCAAAGTAGCCGCCAGCCTTGGTTGATAACTCGTTTACTAACTTGTTGATATCTGCGTATACCAGGTTAGCTGAGTTGCCTGCGTCAGCTGCTGTCTTAGCTGCCCAGGTTGAGTTTGCACCTACGGTGATAGGTGAGATTGTTGCGTTTAAGTTAGGGTCATTCAGTAAGCCGTATAAAGCCTTGCCCTGGACGCCGAACAGATAGAATTTGTTTGCTGCCTTAGCAATGGTTGATGCGGCTGCGCGCTGCTTGCGTGCTACTAATGAGATCTTAGCTACTGCTGCCTTAGCAACTTCCAGGTCACCAAACTTGATTGAAGTCTGGAATCTGAAGTTCTCGCGTGATGGGTAGTTGTAGTTGACGTCAGTTGATACTGCATGATCAAAGTCTGAGTATGGCTGTACGCCGCCGGTGATCTCCTCAACTGGGAACTGGAAGAAGTCAGTTGTGAAGTCGCCGTGCTTGGTCTCTACTGCCAGCTTGGTTGCGTTGTTTGGTGAAACCAGAACTGAAACAACCTCTGGTGATAAGAAGGTGCTCAGAGCTGCTGGGATACCAACGTTAGGTGTTAGGGTTGCATCCATTGCCAGCTGAGCTGCGGTGCGCTTTGCGTTTACGACTACCTGGCCGTTCACGTCGTCGTATGCCATAAAGCCTTTAGCGTAAGGAGCTGAAATGCCCATCTCCTTAGCGATGTCGAATAAATTTGACATAGTTCAAAACTCCTTTTAACTAAAATCTCTCAACGATTACGATGTCGCCCTGGGCTGCAGATGCGCCGCCGTTTGGAATGCGGCAGGTCCAGCCAGTGTCAACCTCACCGGTGCCTGCTGAGGCAGCGATTGAAATTGCGCCGGTTGTTGGGTTAATGAATACGCCCAGACCGTCTGATGCGACTGCTGCAGGAGCCTCGATGTAGTACTGGCCGCGGATTGCTACGGTCAGAGCTGCACCTGCTGGGTATACCTGGGTTGCGTCGCCGCCTACGGTTGGAATGTATGAGTCAACTACTCGCTCGACGAAGCCTAGAGGGACTGCGTCTGCTGCACCGGTTAATGCTGCGTGAGCGAATACCTCACCGTTGCCAGAGCCTGCCTTTTTAAAGCAGAAAGCGCCAGCCTTTACGGTGCCGTCTGATAGTGGGTTGTATGCTAGGTACTCTGCCTGGCCGATTACGACCTGCTGACCTGCGATACCTAAAGCGTAGTTAAGACCTACTGCGTTCTGTAAAGCCATGATGTTATTCTCCTACCTTGATTGAACCTAAAAGTTTGCTTAATGCATCAGCCTTGGCTGGCTTAGAGTCCATTGCTACTCGCTTAGTTGCTGCGCGGCCTGCCATTAGGGCACGGTATGCTGAGCGGCACTCTGACTTGGCTAGGCCTTTGATATTTACACCTTCTGCCTTTAGGGCTGCCTGGTATACGTCAGCTGCTGTGTCAAATGCAGATACGCGGACCTTGCCTAAGCTGCGAGCTGTTTCCTGGATTGCGTCAAATTTTGCCTCAACCTGGGCACGAACTAAGGCGCCGATCTTCTCAGCTGAATCCTCACCGAGAGCTCTCTTTTCACCCTCTGATTCGTGTTCGCGGTCTAGCTTCTCTGGCTCTTCCTTTTCTTTCTCTTCGCCGTACTTAGTGCCTTCTGCGAAGCCCTTCTGGAAAGCGGTTTTAACCACTGGATCGTCAGCGTCTAGGCCGCATGACTTGAGAACCTCTTCTGCGTCTGCAGTTAGGTCGTTCTCGTCACAGCCGTCTTCGGCCTCGTCCTTCTCTTCTAGATAGCGCTCTTCGCCTTCTGACTCATGCTCGCGGTCTAGTTTTTCTGGCTCGGTCTTTTCTTTCTCTTCACCGTACTCGACGCCCTCGGCGAATGCCTTAGACTCTTCGTTGTCCTCGTCGGTTACCTGGTCCTCGTCTTTAATATTTAAAACGAAGTCCAGCTTCTCCTTGAAGACTTCCGGATCAATACCTGCGCCAGCTACGAGCTCTAAGATCTCGGCTATTGCTTTCTCCTTTTCGTTCATATCGTTCTCCTGGTTAGTTTCCGATGATGTTCTGTCTTCCTGGCCTACACCACCGGCAGGAAGATTTGGGGTTAGGGCTGCGTCCTTGACCAGGACGTCGTGCCCGGCACGGCCTTCCTCGACCAGTGCAACGTGGTTGCAGGCGATGTCGGTCATGATTAGGTCGTATGGTTCTCCTTCAAACTCTCCGTGCTTTAGCACTGGGGTGTAGAAGTAGCCCATGGAAATCTCACGCATGGTCCCGTCGTTAATGCGTCTAATCGCATCTGCGTCCTGGATATGCAGTGAGTTTGTCAAATAGGGAGCTTCCCATTTTGCGTCGGTGCCGGTAGAGCCTACGCGGTTTGAGGCCGGTTCCTCCGCTGAGTCGGGAGCGTGTTTTAATAAAATCGGGATACCATTCAGACTCTTCACGGTCTCCGGTTTGGAGAGCTCGGAGGCTGGGCGGTAGATGGTGTATATCTTGTCCGGGTCTAATCCCAGCTTCTCAAAGTCCGGGATTTCGTTGCCGCGATATGGCGCTACCTGCTCCTTGGTGATGTTGCTCACTCCAACGTGAAGGTAGCCGTTGTCGTCGATGTTTCTGACAGAGTCTACCTGGGCTCGGTCATAGACTAGTCTTTTCATTCTGAGGTTACCTCTTTTGGTAGAATCAATCTTGAAACGCAGCGGCAGTATGGGAGCTGCCCTGGTATAACGTTGTATTTCACTGATTCGTCGTATAGGCCTTCGTTGAGATTGAACTCTTTACCGTCCATGGCCATATGCGTTTTGCGCGATGTGTACTGGCCTGGGACGTGCTTCCAGCGTGCGTGGGTGCAGCCTAACGACTTGGCGTTCATAATCTGGACCTGCTGATTGATCTTGTTGATCTGATCTAGGGCCACGCGTTCTGCGCGGGCGCCGTCGAAGCCGTTCGTCGAGTTGAGCTCGCGGCGCAAGGCGTCATAGTCCATGCCTTCCTGCAGCCCCTGGGTTAATACCTCGGTTATGCGGGTTACGTCGTTTTCGCCTATGTGGGTTATGAGTTCGACGTTTTCTCGGACCATCGCCGGCAGCGCGCTAGCTGCTTCCGGGCTTAAGTACTGCTTTCCAACCACTGGGACCGTCCAGGCCTCTTTTAGCAGTGAAGGCTTTACGCCTGCTGCAATCAGCGCGGCTTTCTGGGCGTGGGTTGATGAGCTCATGGCTTTTTTAACGAAACGCTCAGCTACTCCGGTCGAAACTTGACGCAGGGCGTCCAGCCAGCGTTTTAAGTTCTTGGCTATGATGTCCTGCAGGAAGGTCCCGAAGTCTGAGCCGCGTCTTAGCAGCTTCAGCGTCTTGCGTTTAAGGTTTTTAAGGTCTGCGCTGGTCGGCAGCTTCGCATCAAAGGTGAGCGCGTTCTGCCGTTCAAGCTCCACGAAGATTTCACCCAGGACGTAAGCCTGGAAGTCTCGCTGAACGCGTACCAGCTGCTTCTTGTACGCCCTGCGTTCTCCGACGTTGCTTTCGACGGCTCTACAGAGCCTTACCTTCCTGGCCATCTTCCGGCTCCTTTCCTGGTTCCGTCTCCGGTCCTGTGCTCATGCCCGAGAACATATTCTGCTGCGGATCATCAGTCATGAACTCGTCCTGCTCATCTTCCATTTCTGGGAGCTCGTCTGAAAGCATTGAGAGACCTAGGGTGTCGTTCTGCTTTACGGCCTGCCTCATCTCCTCAGCGCTCATTACCTGGCGGTCTAGCAGCTGGGCCAGTGCTCCGATCTCAGTCTGGGCGGTCATGGCCTTGGCGGCTTCGTTCTCCTCTGATAAAGGTACGAACTCAAAGCCTATTGAACGGTCAATGTATCCGAACTCTACGAGCTGTATGGCCTCGAGGCATTTCTGGATGTCGTCGTGATGCAGCTCCTGCTTGGAGTGAATGTAATCGTAGTAGTTGGTGATATCGCTTTCGCCGGTGGCGTTGAAGCCGCTAGGTGAAATGCCCAGGAGCTTGACCGCTGGGGTGCGGTTGATCGCTGCTACCATTTCTAAGCTCTGGCGGACGATGTCAGTGCATCCTGCAATGCTGGTCTGAACATTCATAACGCCTTCAGAGTCTTTGTCGCAGACGAATACAGCGTCGTTGTTTCTGTATCTTGCCAGCAGGTCCATCTTGGTGTCGAAGTTGGCCACGCCGTTTGGGTCGGTGAGTACCGCGTCCATGTCAGTCTGAACTACGAGGAGGCTCAGCTTGTTTAATAGGCGCGCGGTGCTTACGCGGCAGTCGTTAAAGTGCATAACGTAATCCCAGAGGATCTGGGCCTGCGGAATTCCTAAAAAGTTGTAGCAAGGCTTCAGAAGGACCGGAGGCTCGTTGTCAACGATAGGGATCAATCTCGAGGAGTCCACGGTGTTGCCTAGAATGTACCAGCGCTTTGGCTGCATATAATCCTCCTGGAGAGGATCGGTGCAGTTGTAGTCTGCTGGTGAGCAGTTGACCGGGTCGACCACGATAAATCTTAAGGTTTCGCCCTGCTTCAGCTCGGCGCTTACGTCGCTGTATGACAGCTTCATGTCCGCGGTCTTATTGTTAAGACCTACCTTTACGAAGATAAGCGCGCCGCCCATGTATCCGGTAGTCGCGAAGGCCTTATGGAAAACCTGGCGGAGGTGGTATTTATTATCGATGAGGTCCTTTAGCTTGTCGATCTTCTCAGCTTCGACATTCTCTCCGCCCTTGATCTCGATCCATTTACGGGTCATGTCGTCGGCTACGGTCTGGACGCAGGCTCTAATCATGCCCTGCTGGGCGATCTGCTGCAGTGCTCCGTAACCTACGAAGCTGGTCATAGGGAACTGGCCCAGCTCGGTTGCGTGCTGCTGAAATGATTCATAGATCGCGGAGTAGCCGCCTGCTGCGTCAAAGGATGAATCCATGGCCATGCGGCTTTCCTGGCTTAACCCGGAGGCGTTGGCTGGCAATGCGAAGGCCTTACGTACCTTCTCCAGCGAATCAAGCGCCTGGACGGTTCTACGTGGTATAAAAAGCTGCGAGTTGTCGTACAGCTTTGATTTTCTTGGTCTTGGCATTGTCTGCACCTATAAATAGAAAAAGCCTTAAATGCGTCAACATCTAAGGCTTTGTGATTTCCATAATCCGAGGACTATGCTATGAAAAGTCATTAAAAAAGGCACCTGGTTATGGGTGCCTTTCTTGGTTGCATATGTTAAAAATCAGTTTGTTGAATAGCGTATGTAAACTTTGATTTATGTATGTTATGGGCTATACTGTAATTAACCGGTAGATCAATAAATTCGGGTCCCCATTGTAAGCATCGACAGATGCGAGGAAGAGAGATAGGTTTCGGCCACCCGTGCTCTCCTGCCGGTCTGAGGTTCTGTTATTTATCCCATCTCTTTTGATTTTGAATTGCTATGAAAATGAAATATTTCATAGTGGTCGTTAGTTTCTCTTATATCGAGAGCAACATCACAAAAGCTTTCAGAACTAATTCTTAATCCAAACCTTTTATAAAAGTCCTTATTTGGCTTTAGCTGCATTAAAGGCTTCTCCCCGTAAAGGCATAAACCTAGCCCGTTTTTTAAGAT
>Ga0326511_10002412_pt1 | contig 15199 bp, 18 predicted proteins | sample 0_2496_0518_D_FD_203701 | JGI IMG/M metagenome (GOLD analysis project Ga0326511, IMG submission 203701) | Bovine rumen microbial communities from UC Davis, California, United States - 0_2496_0518 | ecosystem: Host-associated > Mammals > Digestive system > Stomach > Rumen | place: USA...
GATTGCTAACAGCACAATCAATACGATTAATCCTAATACATATTCCATAATTAAAAATCTATAAGTTTTGAAATTTCTTTGATTGCATTTTTACATTGCTGGGCATCTTCATATCGCTCTTCCATGATTGATTTCTCCATGATAGCTGATATGTATAGCCTTGTGCCGATGAGGATGTATTTGAGAGAACCTATTTTGAAGTTCTCCAGATTCTTGTCAATATATCTCTGTTGAGATACAGATTTGTGAATCTCGTGCATACAGAAAGCGAGTGCTTCGATATGCCTATTGGTGCTTCTAACGGCCATTATTAAAATGATGATGCCGACAATTAGAATACACGCAAGTATTGTTAGCAAGGCACTACTGTTCATACATCGTGTTCATATTGAGGAAAGTTTCACAGTTTTCAGCACCGACCTTGTGGTTCTTTGGAATCTGGTTCCAAGGGCCAGTCTCAGCTTCAATGGTGTGGTCATAAAAATAGCAATGGTAGCGATCCCAGCAACCCTTTTTGCAACATTTGAAGTCGCCCATGTTCTTGATGAGATAGTAGGCTTTCTTCGTGATGAGTCTTGCTGTGTTTGGTAACTGTCTTTTGAAACGCTCTGGAATCTCTCCTTGGAACCATACGTTGTTTGAGCGTTTTACACTGCCATCCGTTTTGAGGATGTAATAATGATGGCCACAACTGCCCTGGAAAGGTACTGGCTGTCTGAGCCATTCATGGAACACATAATGACAACCATTGATAATTTCTCTTCCTGGAACTGGATGGTCGATCTTGTCTTTCCAGAAAGCACACGTAAAGCAGAGGTGTTCTGCCTTCATCTTTCTGGTAAGGATTGCCCTAATATCGAACTCTCCGATATTAATGCTACCACCGCAAATAGAACAAGCGTTTTTGGAAGCATTCGCCTTCCTTGCACTTTCACACATAATGAATTTGCTAAACTGTGAATAAATAAGATGCAAGGGCGCACGAATGCGCTTCAATTTATTGGGGTGGTATCAGAACTTGATGGAGTCGAAGATATTGTTGATCTCGTCCTGCGTGATACCGATGTAAGTCTTGGTAATCTGGATGCTCGTATGGTTCAGAATCTTGTTGAGTAAGATAAGGCTTTCTGCGCTACGGTTGTTTGTTTCATAAACGTAGCGTCCGAATGTCTTACGGAATGTATGGGTGGAGAAGTGGTCAATGTTGAGTTTGTACTTCCACTTGAACTCCTTGAGCTGCTTGTTGATACACTGGATAGTGAGAGACCTCCCAGTGTACGGACTCTTGAAGATGTAGTCGTTCTTTTCTGGAGAGTCCATTAGTTCATAGAGTAGCCGTATGCGCCTCTTGACAGTTCCGTTTATCTTGATGGCGCGAGTCTTTCCAGTCTTTTGCTCTGTAACATTGAGGAAATCCTTGTCAAGAATATCTTTCCATCTGAAATTAAGTACATCAGATGCCCGACAAGCTGTACAGAAGGAAATTCTTGCGTAGAGTTCCCATAACAGCTTACCGTCCTTGTGCAGACATTCCAGGAGCCGTTCATATTCGCTATACTCCAGATAGTCGCTTGTTGTGAGTTGATTTTTCTTTGCCATAAATTGCTTTTGTTTCACTTTTGTGGTGCAAAGTTACAAAATGAAATTCTAACCGCCAAATAATACTTTGAAAAAATGTGCAAATGAGTCAAAATTTAACATTTCAAACAAAAATGGAGGCCCTAAGACCTCCACTTTCATCATACTTTGAAGAAATCGTCAAATTCATCAATCTGGATAATTGGAATACCAAGTTGGTTTGCTTTTGAGATTTTACTTGATGTTCCCGATTTATCCTTGACCACAAGGTGCGTTGTATTCTTGCTGACACCGCTGGCAATGGCACCACCTCCAGCGACTATGCGCTGTTCCAGTGAAGCGTCTCTGACTCCAGAGAAGCAAATAGACATTCCCTTGAACTGTCCGTTTGCGTCAACGGCAACTTTTTCTGGCTCTTTGATGGTAAGCCCATTGTCTTTTATGAATTTCTTGAAGGCATTGTAGCCCTGGAAGAATGAACGCCACGTTTCGTTTTCAGCCTCTTTCACGAGTTCTTTGTTGGTTTCAACGTCTATGATGACTTCATCGTCATACAGATCTTCCAGGCTTTCCTCTGACAGTTCTTCAATAATCTTCTGGGCCTTCACCTTTCCGATACCTGGGAAACAGTCGCTTGCTTGCATTAGCGTAGGCAGTTCGACTCCAGCTTTGATCTTATTCGCGTTCTCGGCAATAATGCTGGCCATGTTTTCTCCGAATCCATCAATACTCATAACATCGGAAGCTGTCATATTGAGTATAGCCTTTATGGATGTGAAGCCAGCATCGTAGAGTTTAGCGAATGTTTCTTCACCCATATTCTCCGCACCGCATATCGTGAAGAAGAATATGATTTTGGCGAGCTTGATGCCAGGACAATCTGGATTTGTACACATGAGTTCCTTGTAGCTTGAGTTCCAAGACGTAGGCTCTCCGCAATGAGGACAGAATGCCAGTTCATCCCACATTTCATGCTGTTCTTCTTCGGTGGCAGGAATGAGAGTCTGGAGAATCTTAGGTATCACGCCTCCAGATCGAGTGACGAGGATTTTGGCACCTTTGGCGATTTCCATGTTGTTAATCCATCCTGCGTTGTAGCCAGTAGGATTCTCCATCTGGCAATCACCAGTGTCAACTGTCTCGATATTTACAACTGGCTTCAATGCTCCAGCCTTACTTGCTCTCCATGCAATTCCTTTTACGGTAGTCTCGAAAGATTCCGTGAAGTCTGGATGTTTGTATGCAATGGCGTATAGAGGATTGCCAGTTGTCGCGTGTCGGCCAATCTTCTCCCAGAGGGAAAGATCGTTGATATAGATGACCAAACCATCAATGTAGTATTGCTTTCGCCATTCTTTGAATAGACTGAGCAAATAATCCTCTGTGATGTCTTTGGGTCGAATTGCGGCCATGAGGAATGGCTGGTCGTATGTCTTGCAAAGATACCGATATACGTCTATGTATGTCTGGAACTGTGTAAGTGAGTTAGCATCTGTGCCGTAGCGGAAGAAATCTACGTACTTTAACAACTCGGAAGGCTGGTCGCGCATGAGCAATCCAGCTGCCGTATTTCTTGGAGATTTGTATGGTTCTCCAGTCTCTTCTGACTTCTTTCCTGCAAAATGTTCCTCCCAGTTTTTGCAGCTGAACACAAACTCTCCGAAAGAGTAATAGAGAATATCGTTATCACGCTTAAACCCAGCCATCTTTGCATGTTTGGTACAATCCTGGCCTTCGTTGTCAGCACCGCCTCTCGAATAAGCCTGGAGTGTGTCCTCATTGTAAAGGAGCGAGAGGCCATCGAATTTTGGCGTGATGATAACGTGTTCCTCTTCATTGATGTTAAACTGGTTATACCATGCGAATAGTTCTGGAAGGTTCTTCACCTTGTTCAGAGATTTCATTGGAATTGGAAGAGACACCTTACGGCTTGTCGGCACGTTTACTGGCTCTGTATGTTTGAACCAGTCATTGTCTGGATCGAGGCTTTTGAGAAGTTCTACTTCTGCATCGTATTCTTGGTCAGATACTTCTGGGCATCCAAGACGGTAAGATTCGTTGTGCTTTTTGATTTGGCCCAACAATGTTTCAATTTTGTTCACCTCGGTCGATTGTACTGTTGCACTCATAATGTATGAAATTAATGGTACGGCACAAGTTACCCTATGCCGTACCTATGAATGATTACGCTACTCCAGTGTGTCCGAAACCACCTTGTCCTCGCTCGGATTCATCCAGTGATTCAACGAGTTCAAACTCGGCACGTTCATGTTTGGCAATTACCATCTGAGCGATACGCTCGCCACGGTTGATGACAAACGGTTCATCGCTTGCATTAAAGAGGATAACGCCTATTTCACCACGGTAATCAGCATCCACCGTTCCAGGGGCGTTAAGGACTGTTATACCCTTTTTGAGAGCCAGTCCGCTGCGTGGGCGAACTTGTGCTTCGTAACCAACTGGAAGCTGAATGTACAGACCAGTCGGGATGAGTACACGTTTCATTGGAGCGAGAATGATGGGATTCTCATTGTTTGCTCTCAGATCCATTCCAGCGGACTGGATGGTCTCGTAGGATGGCAGCTCATTGGCTGACTTGTTGATGATTTTGATTTTCATACTTCTTCTTGCTTTTTTCTTGTTTTATACTTCATACCTTTACGGCTCATTTTGTTCGTGGCGTATATTGGTCTGTCAACACCGCACAACTCGTCATACTCTTTGAGTGACAGAGTTCCAAGGTCTTGGAACGTGACCTCAACACTATCGTCCAGATAACGGAAATAGAACCCACATGTCGATATTTGTTTTCCAATGCAAACGTCTTTAACACGTTGCTGGTTAGTTTTGAACATACGGCCAGCTGCCCATGTTGATTGGGCGATTGCGACAAGACGCTTGGTTGGGTTGAATATGAGGATGTGGTGTTCTGACTCCCTCAGATTATTTTCCATTTGCTATCATGCTCAATAGTTCCTTAGACAAACGTCTTGAAGCATGATGCAGTAGATATGTGTCAGATACGGAGAAGCCGTTAGCGAATACCTCGTGAATCCTATCAAAGATGTATGCTAAGAAATCTTGTTCAACAAAAGATAGGAAGAGGTAGCTGAAAGTACCATCAATTAAAATGTGACCATCCTGGTTAGTGATAAAAACTTGTTCGGATGTTATGCCGTATGATTTGAGCAGCTTTAATATCAGCGGCTCACACTGAGACATAAAATCCATGACGCTAATCTCTGGATGATTCTCTTGAAGATATGCGGAAGCATCAAAATAGGATGCTTTGTCAATTTTCCCGAAGAGCAAATTCGGAAATTCTGGAAAGGAATGCTCGTTACAAGTGATATTTACTGGCCTTCCAGATACCTTGAGCTGCATAGTGTTATGCTGCTTGGTTCATTTTAGACTGCTGAATATCCTTCGGCCACAGAACAGCCTCGGCCTTGTCAAATTTGATGTCGCGGATTACATAATCCCTCATTGAGCCTTCCAGATGCTCGTTGATACATGCAGCAGCATTGGTGTTGGATTTTGCAGGAGTGAAGATAGTTTCTACTGACTTCTTCTCCTTACCGCTCTTTTCGTCAATGTCAATGAACATGACCTTGACAGCATAGATGCCAACCTGGTCATCCTCTGAGTCGAAGTAGTTGCAGACGAGTCCACCGATAAGGCGTTCATCGTGTACCAGGATGTCGTTATACAGAAGTTCTGTGATTTTCGTCTTTGTGATGTCAATAGATACGGAGCCGTATTTGTCACGTCTCTGATCCTCGACAAGCGCATAGGCGATTTTCTCAGCCTCTGTGTAACTTGTTGCAAACGCAAGCTCTTCTGTCTTGAGCTTCACCAGTGAACCATCTTCTTGCTCGGAAGTCCACTCGGTCTTGATTCGATAATAATTTAATTCTGTGTTCATACTGACTTTTGTTTAAGTGGTTATGAAATCGGGTGCAAAGTTACGGAAAAATCTTTTAACTACCTAACGAAAATATGCTTTTAACATATAGAATTTTTGAAACGTATTATAAATAATACGTTTATTTTTGGAAAGACAATTAAATTTTAACATATCAAAAAAGTGAAAGCACACTTATATGAAATGTACTCTTTTGAATGCCATGAAAACGGACTAAAGATACATTTTCTATTCTTTGAAAAAAGATTTTTCAATGGCTACAGTAGAAAGTTCAGAAAAGTTCAACATAGATCTTCTGGAAAGCATATTCCGCACGAGTAAGAAAACAATCCAGGAATACACCAGAGAGATAGAGAGGTACTGTCACTTCAAGTCCATCCAGAGTCATATCCACGAAGGTATGGTTCTGGATGACCGTGGGAAACTGATTGACCTTTATGATGCTTGTGTTCAGCAGGATGCCCATCTTGCGTCTGTTCTTGAAACACTGGAATCCCAGATTGTCGGTGAGCGTTATATGCTTGCAAGGTTGAATGAGAAGGGCAAATATGTCCGTGATGTGGAGGAAACCAAGAAGATTCAAGGCACCCAGTTCATCAAGATTATCCGTGGCATTGTAGAGTCAAAGCTCTATGGTTACACGGCCCTGGAGATTCTGCCAGATATTGATGAGCGCACTGGAAAGCTCAAGTACGTCAACCAGATTGAGAGACGTAATGTGTTGGCCGACCAAAGGCGTATTGTAAAGCGTCAAAGTATGTGGAGTCCAGGCTGGAACTTTGATGACCGCCAATATCGTGATCACTACATTCTCATCAACTCTGGAACACTTGGTCTGTTCTCAGCTACCACGCCATTGATTCTTGCAAAGAAGTTCACGATGGCTAACTACGTGAATTTCTCACACACATACGGCCAGCCAATTATTCATGGTAAGACCGAATCAGAGAGTACGACTGACCGCAAGCGATTGGCCAATGATATTGCCAGTGCCGCTCAGAATAAGGTTGTCGTTACTGGTTTGAACGATGAAGTTGACATCAAGACTTTCACGATGTCAAATTCTGAGAAGGTGTTTACTGGACTGATTGCTTTGGTGAACAAGGAAGTATCGAACCTCATCCTTGGTTCTGAGTCTATGGCTGGTGAAACCCAGTCGTATGTCGGTTCCACTCGCGCACACCAGGATGTATTCCGTGACCGTGTGGAGGTGTACCGTGAGTATATCGAGAATGTGATGAACGAGGAAATTCTGCCTCGCTTGGTTTTGATGGGCTACATTAAGCCTGGTCTTGAGTTCAAGTACGCTAAGCGTCTTGAAATGTCAGACAAAGACCAGATTGACCTCTACCAGTTCTTGACTGAGCGTTACGAGATTGCCGCTGACGAAATCGAAAAGACATTCGGTGTCGTTGTCGGTAAGCAGCTTAATCTCGAAGCTGGTGGCGTTGGTGGTGGTGCTTCCACTGGAGGCGATGGCGACCGTTACATCATGTCAGATGAAGAATACTATAAAAGGTACGGACATGCGCGTGGAGCCGTAAATTTTCTGTCGGGGAGAAAGTAATCGGTAGGGCTTCTCTCTCCCAGGTTCAAGCACAGAAACTGCCGAAGCAAGATGAGGAACGCAAAGAGAAAGAATTTGCGGCCCTGCTTGCTATATTCGAGCGGTTGCTGGAAAGCATTGATAAGGACAGCGATCAGTGGGAGGTGATGGAAGAGTTGATGGCTTTACGTGCCGACTTCTTGATTCACCACGCCATTGACGGATTCGGTGGAACATACGAAGATGCCATTGACCTTTTGAGGAACTATGAGAATTTGACTCCAGAGCAGGAGGCAAAACGTAACGTAATTCTTGCTGCCGTTGACAACCTCATTGATTTTGCCGTTGCAGAAGAGTATCAGATGGCGATGAATCTTCCAGATGAAGATGAGCTGGATGATGAAGATGGCGATGAAGATGATGACGATACAGACGATGAGTTCCACGCAATATTCGCTAAATATAACAAGACATACGCTGCAACTGAGGACATGGACGTTGAGTATGCCATGATTGTTGCGGCTGGATTGTATAAGTTGAAGGAAACCACAATCCTTACCTATATGACGCAAGGCGATGAGCGTGTAAGGCCCTGGCATTTGCAGTATGAAGGATATTCGGCACCGAAGTCTCGATTCCCAGCATGGCTCATACCACCGATTGAACACGGATGCCGCTGTTTCCTGGTTGAAGATGAGGATGTGTATGGTCAGATTAAGGATGTCAACAATGAGCGCGTGATTGTTCCTTCAATGCCGTTCTGGTTCAATCCTACTTTCAAGGAGAGCGTGGCATTAGGTGGAAGAATATTCTCCGATGAACACCCATACTTCCAGATTAAGGAGGAACATCGTGAACAGCTTGAGTCTATTTCACAACGAATAAAGGAGAGGTATTTCAATGGCAAAGATAAGGAATAAACGCGGAATACCAATCACTCCAGAACAATTGACGCAGCAATGGAGGCCGTTGCAGCATCGTTTTGGACTACAGCTCTGGAACTTCAAGGTCGAAGCTTCCAAAGCTGCCGTTGAGGTGTTCCAGGAATCCTTTGATTTGCATAGGATGAATACCAACAACTCTATGACATGGAGGGAACGTACTCGTAGCTATAAGCATCCGATTATGCACGAGACTGGCACATTGAAAAACTCCATCAAGTATAAGGAACAGACAAAGACACAGATGCGTATTTATACTGATCCGAATGCTTTTGGAACAGCTGCCAGACATAAAGGATTCTGTTATGCCGCTGTACATAACGACCCAAGCGGTTCTCATACATACGGACGCACTGGAGTTCCCAGTGTTCAACGTCAATTCATAGGTTTCTCCACCGTACTTGACAAAAGAATTAAAGCTCTATCAGTAAAAATATTTGAAGGATTTCCGAAATGATTATAGACAAATCTTTGCTTAACGCGATACCGCAAGAAGATATACAGACAATCCAGGAACAAGCGCAGGAGTCTCAATCTTCACAGCCAACGACCATTGAAGAGGCCGTGACTATGAATGCCATGTGTGAAGTGTATCTTGCTGTGCGTAAGATTCTGGAAGGAATACACGTTGACCCAAACAATGATGACAGCCCATTGCTGTTCAAGACCATAAAGTTGGATAACGGTCAATTGAATCGCATTAAGCACAATGAACACAACAATGAATATGCGCTCGCATTTCCAGCTTGTTTTATTCATTTTATAGATATGTACTGGAATGTTGGTACATATCGTATTAATGAAGGAAAAGGCGTGTTGCGTCTGCATTATGTCCTTAATCGCTTGAACAATGGTGACGATGACGTAGAAATGGATGGATTCCGTGCATTTTCGCTCATCAATGACGCTATCAATCAGCATAAATCAGAGTTCCCAGCTTTGGTCAACCGCTTTCAGTTGCAATACTGGGATCAGCCATTGACTTTTGACGATGGGGTACAGCCTTACTGGATTGACTACCAGATTTGGTTCTATGATTACACATCCTATAAATATAAGAATTATGTGGATAGGTATGTAGTAATGCCTCCGTTCACAAATCATACTGACCAATTGGAGGAAAATAACGTGGATAAGCATGAAAACCATGATGAGCCGACCATTGAGCAAGCCGCACAATTTTCTGACCTTTCAGAGTAAAATTCAACATTTATAAATAATTCATTCTATTCTTTGAAAAAATTGATTGACAATGGACGTAAACAAACTCAAGTATGTGGTTGGTAAGGCCGAAGCGAATGCTCCTGCCATTATACGTTTCTTTGGAGCTGTTGACAGTTGTTCTACCGAATGCTTTAATGAGGAGTTCCTTTGGTTGCAAGACTATGTTAAGCCATCGAAGATTATTGTCCTCATCAATTCAGACGGTGGTTCTGTGTTGTATGGCATGAGTACGTTCTCAATCATCCAGTCTTGTCCTATCGAGGTTGACTGTGTGATTGAGGGTATTGCTGCATCAATGGGTAGCGTTATCTGGTCAGCTGGAGATCATTTGTACATGCACGATTATTCCATCCTTATGATTCACAATCCTTTCGTTTACTCGCAGGATTCTGAGGATGAGAATGTGAAGAACATGGTCAATGCTTTCCGTACCCAGATTGAGACCATCTACACCAAGCGTTTTGGCCTATCGAAAGAAAAGGTACGTGCCATTATGGATGGTGAAGGTGATGCTGACGGTACTTATTTCAGCGCGAAAGAAGCTGTTGCTGCTGGCATTCTTCCAGCCAACCATGTTCTCAAGACTTCCAAGCAAGTCACTGAAAAAGTAAAAAATCAAATTGAAGGAATAACAAATGCCGTGTCTTTGCGCGACATCATGGCAACTATCGTTGAGGAAGTGGATGAAAATAAACTTCTCGAAGAAGTAGCCGCTATTCGTTTACAAAGTGAACAAGATTCAAACCAAAATCAAACAAAAATGGAAAAGCAAGTAAATTTTGAGGCTGTGGCCGCTCAGCTTGGTTTTTCTGCTGACGTTGCGGTTGCATCTGTATCTGGTCGTATCACAGAGCTTTTGAAGGCAGAAGCTGATCTCAAGGAGGTTAAGTCTCAGCTGGATAAACTCAAGATTGAGTACCAGGGTAAGGAAGCTGCTGTGACCAACATGCAGACTGAGCTTGACAAGGTTAAGGCTGACCTCAAGACCTACAAGGATGCGGAGAAGGCAGCTCACGATGCAGCTATCGAAAAGCTCGTGCAGGATGCCATTGACGCTGGCAAAATTGATGAGAAGTCCAAGGATTCTTGGATCCAGATGGCCCAGGCCAATCTCGAAACCGTCAAGACTACCCTTGACTCCATCCCAGCACGTGAGGTTATCTCGCAGCAAATCGCCAATGACCCTGCCAACAAGGATCACATTGAGGAGGGGCTGAAAGACGCACAGGCAAAGATGGCTGAGAAGGTGAAGGCCGTTGTCGGTGATGTTGAACTCAAAACATTTTAACTGAAACTTTTAATAAATTATAAGTAATGGCAACAATTAACTATGCTGGTAATACCTACGCTGGTGAAGTCCTTGAGGATCTTCTGGTATATACCGCGCAAGGAAATGATACCTACCAGGAGGGGTTGATTCATATTGTTCCAGGTATTCAGAAGCGTAAGGTTCTGCCTCACGTATCTCTGGGTAAGATTATCCAGGACAATGTTGCTACTCCCAACTCCACTCATGGTGGTTCTGGCTCAGACGGTATGAACGAGTACACGTTTGCTGAGCGTTACCTGGATCCCAGTGATTTCATGGTATATCTGGAGTTCAATCCTCGTGATTTCGAGGAGTATTGGAAGCCCTTCCAGCCCGAAGGCGAGCTTATCTTCCGTGAGCTTGATCCGAAGGTGCAGGCTACCATGCTTCACTTGCTGGTTGACCGCAAGGATCAGTACATCGGTGATAGCATCTGGTGTTCTAAGAAGGGTGGCGCAGATCCTACGCTGACTTCTAACAGCAACGACAACGTGACCATCGGTGGCACCAGTGATGCTGGCCCGATGAAGTATTTCGATGGCTTCATTGTACGCTGCCTCGACAACCTCGCTGCCAATGCCGCTGTTGCAGCCAATCCTACTGGCGCAACTGATGCTCAGAAGAACGAGGCTGCTTCTGGTAAGGTGGTTCTCGCTGGTAACACAGCTCTTTCTACTGGCCAGGCCGTAGAGACCGCTATGTACGCGATGTATCGCAAGTGTCCTAAGAAGCTCCGCAAGAGCAAGAAGCTCGTGTTCGTCATGGGCTGGGATCTCTGGGATATTTACGACCAGTATCTGTCCAGCAAGGACGTGAAGTACACTGAGAACGCTGACGTGAATAAGTATCGCTTCAAGGGCAAGCGTGTTGTAGTCATTGACGGTATTCCCGAACAGACTATCGCTCTTGGTAAGTTCACCAAGGAAATGGATAGCTGCCTCTGGATGGGCGTTGACTACGCTACCGACCAGGAATCTGTGAAGGTAGAGAAGCTGCAAGCCAACTCTGAGCTGTACTTCTTCCAGATGCGCATGAAGGTCGATGTCAACATCGTTCTTCCTTCTGAAATCGTCATTTGGACTACTTACGCTTATGGCTCTGCCGCAAGTGGAAGCAGCAACAACGGATAACGATTAGTATCTCGAAAAATGAATGTGTAGGGAGTGGAGGTGACTGATACTCCGCTCCCTATTTTAATTAAAACAACATTATGGCTAAAAAGAAAGTAATAGCAGAAACCCCAGCTACTCCTACAGTAGATGAGACTGAGCAGGTTGGTGTAATGGAAGGTGAACAGACCTCCCAGGAAGCAACCCAGGAAGCAACCCAGGAAGCAACCCAGGAAGCAACCCAGGAAGCAACCCAGGAAGCAACCCAGGAAGCAACCCAGGAACAGCCTACTGAGACAGTTGAGGAGCCGACTAACGAAGAGGAAGCTCCTGCCGCTGCCAAAGAGAAAAAGCAGACTGCTAAAAAGGACAAAAAAGTTGAAGCAGTGCAAGTGCCAGAATCGGACATTCCAGAACATGTGAAATCAGTGTTGAAAGCATTCCCCAACTATAGGGAGCTGTACATTGGTAAAGCTGGCGAGGTGTTCACGAAAGGCACTAAACCTTCTGACAGAGGCACTGCTATTCTTTATCGAAATCCATATTTCAAACAATAATCTATAAAATTAACAACAATGGCATTAGGTGGTGTATTTATGACCGATACCGATGGTAACATTGGAACCGAAAGGGTGAACCTTACTGAGAAGGTGTGCGGTCTGCTATTTGATATTTCTGCCCAATCTAACTTTTGGACTGTAGGCGTTGGTGCTACCCTCGCTGCAAAGCTCCAGAACACCGTTGTTGAGCTGAATTGCCTTGAGGATGCGGAAGAACTCGGTATCATGCCGTACACTGGTGAGACTACTACTGTGGAAAGTGACACAGTAAGTGCTGACTTCCTCTATGGCATTCCTTACTATCACATCAAGCAGTTCTTCCAGAAGAACAGCAATTCGGGTCGTTTGTTCATCGCATTCGCCAATTGCTCAAGCAACTGGAATGCTCTGATTGATATGCAGAAGGCCGCTCACGGTGTCATCAACCAGTTCGGTGTATGGACTGAGCAGAGTCTGTGGAAATTGGCCAGTGAGAATGCTGAGCAGTACACAATCCAGCTTCGTGATAGTCTGGAGCTTGTTGCTGAAAGCCTCGCTAACGATTACAATGCTCCTTGTGTTATCTTGCTGAATGCTAACACGGCAAAGGTTTTGACATCCAATTCCTCTGTAACGTCTGTTGTATGGAGCAAGATTCCTACTTGTATCTCTAAAGCTCGTTATGTCAGTGTTCTTCTGGGCCAGGATTCCAATGATGAGATTGCTGCTATGCAGACCTCTCTGGATTCTTGTACTCCAGTAGGTAACATTGGTATCGCGCTGGGATGTCTCGCAGCTTCTAATGTTGCAGAGAGCATCGGTTGGGTACAGCAGCATGACCTGGCAGATTACTTTACTGACATCGAGCTTGGTTTCGGTAACGCAACTGTCGTTAGTCACGCTCTGACAAATCCGACTCGTTACGACTCGCTGACTCAAGTTCAGATTGATCATCTTGATGACCTGGGCTATGTGTTCCTTTGCCGCTATGCAGGTCTTGAGGGCCACGTGTACTTCACTGGCGACCAGACATGCTCCGATGGCGACTATCGCACAATCTCCAGGAACCGCGTAATCAACAAATCTCGTAGGTCTGTTCGCACGGCTCTCCTGCCTTATGTGAACTCTCCTATAAAGGTTGATCCTTCAACTGGACGCTTGTCCGTAGCTCAGATTACGGTATTTAGCAATTTGATAACTGATATTCTCAACGCTATGCGCGATGCAGAGGAAATCAGCGGAATCGGCCAGGTGACAATTCCTGCCGACCAGAACATTCTCAAGAACGACCGACTGATCATCCAGTACACTATGGTTCCCATCGGCACTGCCAAGGAAATCAAGGTAACTGAGGGATTGGTATTATCCGCTTAAAGTAAATGGCAACAATAGTAAACAACGTAGCCTATTCGTGGGCGATGATTGAGCTGACAGCACCAGCTCTTACTGGTTCAGCGTCTGCCAATCCGACCATCCTCCAGGGTGTGTCTGGCATCAAGTGGAATATCAAGCGTAACGTCAAGACCAACTATGGCCTTGGTGGTGAGCCAGTGAATCGTGGTTTCGGAAACCATGAGTACACGGCATCCATCACTATGGACTACAATACCCAGGTGCAGCTCCGCGCTCTGAAAGGCTCTCTGATGAACCTGGGAGAGTTCGATCTTGTAATCTCGTTTGCCAACGAGCTTGGTACTGATGATTGGACTACGGAAACTGTAACGCTCAAAGGCTGTCTCTTCACTGAGGACGGTATGGAGGCTGAGCAGGACGATACCAATATCACCAAGGAGTTCGACTTGAATCCGTTCAAGATTATCCCAAGCACCAGTGCTAATACCTAATAAGGTGTTACACGGTCTTGATTAATACTATCGAGTGGGGAGGTATGAAAAATATCTCCCCACTTTTCAAACGATATATGTTATCGCTCTCTATTCATCATAAAGATAATCCATTTTTAATATTCAAAATTATGGCAGTAATCAAAGAACCCCTCTTCAATGAGGATGGCCAGCTCACTAATGAGAAATTGGCAAAACAAATCGAGGCAAAAGTTAAGGAAATCAAGGAAGGCGACCCCAAGCTCCGCGTGGTGTTCCCTCTCGTTGTCGAAGGAAATGAGTTTGACGAGAAGGAAGTCTATGTAGGCTATTTCCGTCAACCTACCTTCCAGGCATTCTCCAAGTATCTCTCAGCATCCCAGACAAACCAGGCCGTAGCCATGCGCACACTGGCAAAGGATTGTTTCCTCGCTGGTGACATGGAACTGGTGGACGATGACTCGCTGTTCCTCTTCGGCTTGATGGGCCAGCTCTCTCGCATTATTGAAATGCGTCACGGCAATCTCATAAATTTATCAAAGCCTGGGAAGTAGGCGATAAGGATTATTTCCGACAAAAGCTGATATTTATTCGGCATTATTTCCCAGGAATAGATGTTGAGAGTCTAAGCGATGAAGAGTTCGCCATTATCGCCAACGATGCTGAATGGCTGGACGCTCACCAAGTACGCATTCAACAAGCAAATACATTAGGACTCCTCGGCTCTTCTAAAAAATAATCCGCTCCCCATCATCATAATACTGTGGTGATGGGGATTTTTCTTAACCACAAGAAATGGCAATACCCTATTCTTTGTAAACAATATCAAGCTATAATGGCGCAGAATTATGTAGTCAATTACGACATTAACGTCTTTGCGGAAGATGCGGTGCAAGCTATCGGGCGTTTTACAATGGCTTCCGAACAGCTCAAGAAGGCATCGGCTCCATTCCAGAAGCTGAATCAGAAGATCAATAGTCTCAAAGCTAATATTTCCTCTCTTGGTAAGGTCAAGGCAGAGGTTTTCATCAATACGAAGCAAGCAGAGGCTAAGATTGACAGATTGCAGGGAAAACTGGAACGGCTCATGGCCACCGCAAGGTCGTTGAACATGACGGTTGGTGCTGGTGGCGGTAGCGTTGCTGGTGCAACTTCTCGTGGACGCGCAGCATCCAGGACTACAACTGTTGCTACTGGAGGTGGTA
>Ga0326511_10002413_pt1 | contig 15196 bp, 18 predicted proteins | sample 0_2496_0518_D_FD_203701 | JGI IMG/M metagenome (GOLD analysis project Ga0326511, IMG submission 203701) | Bovine rumen microbial communities from UC Davis, California, United States - 0_2496_0518 | ecosystem: Host-associated > Mammals > Digestive system > Stomach > Rumen | place: USA...
GCCATCTGTGATGTGTCATAATCCGAGGAACCGAACACGCGGATGATGTTGACAGCACCGCATCGGTACGCATCGAAAATCTTAACCTGTCTACCGAGGTGGTTGCCGACCCACTCACGTATAAATGGCTCAACCTGATCCAGCGGCACCTCCTCTGCCGGGAGTGAGACCCCGCCGGTATCCCGTACAGCATTCCTGTAAACATCAAGCGGAGCCGCACCAACCTTAGCCGATATCTGGTCAATGAGCACCCAGGCGTAAGCGTTGGCATCAAGGCTGCGGTGTTTCTTCTCTTTCTTCTGCGGCAGGATCTCATACAGCCCCTCCTTGAATCCATAGACGAACTTCAGCCCGTCGGGGGGCTCACACTTGAGGTGGAGCTCCCCCTTTTCATACCTGGCTCCGAAGATCTTCATCCGGCCCGCCTTGCTTTCATCCTCGCAGCTCCGCAGTTGTAGCAGATCTGGTCACCGAAGTTCTGCATGCCCATCACGGCTACCTCTTTCGGGCTCAGGTGCTGACCGTTCTGGAGTCTCACGTCAGTGATGATCTGTCCGCAGTCCTTGCAGTAGTAGTAACCGTCCTCAGCTTCTTCCGGTCCCGGCTGCACATCCGGAGGAGGCGGAGCCTGCCGTGGCTGCTTCGGTGCCTGCTGCTGCGACTGCTGCCTTGACAGTTGCTGCTGTCTCAGCGCCTCCTGATTGCGCACCGGCTGCGGCTGCTGCGTTGGCTGCGTTGGCTGTGGTGCCTGCTGCGTTGGGCGCGTTGGCTGCTGCGTTGGCTGCGGCCTGCTGGGCGGCGGCGTTTCCGCGTCCGGGTCCGGCATCTCTTCCGTCGGGATGCAGAAGGTCTGGAACATCGCGTATTTCATCGCCACGGCCATTGCCTTGTTGCTGGCCTTGTCGCCGCTGTCCATGCCCTCGCCGACCACGACTGCGCTCACGTTGCTGCCGTCCTCGGCATAGAATGTGTATCGGACCTTGAGAATGGAGTAGATCAGGTTCCCGCCCCTGCTTGACTGCCGCTCCTCTCTCTTTGCCTCCAGGACCTCGGGGACCATGAAGATCCCCGCCTCGCTCATCAGCGGCTGAAAGACGTTCATCACGTCGTCGATCCCGCGGTACATAAAATTCTGCTGCTGATTTCTCTTTTCTTTCCCGATGGCAACACCCTTCTTCATGATGCTGCCGATTGCTTCATAGATGTTCATCACTTCCACCCCAGTTCTTTCTTCAGATAGTAGATATCAAGCAGGTGCTTGAAGATACCGAACCACTTCCTGGTATCCGCTACGCTCCGCTCCTCAAAGCCTTCGGTCTCGTCCCTGCCTACCCGCAGGATGCGGACCTCTTCCACCGGGCATCCGTTCTCCCGCAGGAGTTCGGCATAAGCCGCCAGCTGCACGAAGTACTCCTCATAGATCGCCTTGCCGGTCTTGAAGTCCAACAGCGTCGGCTTCCCGTCCAGAACGCAGTAGCAGTCCACCGTGCCGCCGTAGCGCATCGTGTCGCTGACCATCTGCTTCTCGCAGAAGACCACGTCGATCTTGTGGCGCTTCTTCCATTCAAAGAAGCTGAGCACCGCGTTCTCGGCCAGGTCCATCTGCTGCTTGCTGTAGAGGTCGCGGTCGATGGTGTCGTCCTGCAGATCCGCCTGGATCAGCGCGTGGGCCAGCGTGCCGACGGTCGCTGCCTCGTCCGTGTACTTGCTGCTGTCAATCCCTTCCAGTCCCAGCCGGTTTGCCCAGGTGACGAGAAAGGGCTTGTTCAGCAGTCCCGTGATGGTGGTTGCGCCCGGAACGATCTGTCCGTCGCTGGTCTTGTATCTCACATGCGCCTTTGCGCTCTTCTTGATCTTATCTGCCATGATTACAGTTCTCCTTTACTGATAATTTCTTCCAGTGCCATCTCCTCGAAGGTGACCTGGTCGCCTCGTTCTTCATCCAGTGACCGCAGGTAGTGCCGGAAGGGCTTGATCCTTCTGAGGATGCTCATTGCCCTGGCGCAGTCTTGTCTGTACTGAAGCTCGACTTCTTCGTCGTTCTCTGCGATGAAGTAGCCTTTCCCGTTCTGCAGGTTGCAGATCAGGTGCCCCTCGTTCCGGAGCTCTTCAATTCGCTGCCGCACCACCCGGTCGCTCAGACCGGTGTGCATCGAGATCCAGTCCCTGGTGTTCGCAAGGTCCGCCCCGTGGCAAATGCAGGCGAGCACCCGTGTCCGCTGTTCGCGGATTAATTCTTCGTTTGACATCGTGTCCCTTTCCGGATATAATATCCGTAGCTCATCAAGTTCCTGTGGCCTTGCCGGACCCCCATCCGACAGGGCCGCTCTTATTTTGTGGCGGCATCGAAAGCCTCCTCATACGGCACCCCGACCGCGTCACAGAAGGTCATGATGTCTCCGACTTTCCACTTCTTCGCCGGTCTCCGGAGCATTGCCCTGACATTGTCCCCCGTGCACCCGAACGCCTTGCCCACATCGTCCGAGCGGATCCGCTGCATTCTCATCCGCTCCCGGAACAGGGCGCTCAGCACATTAACCGGCGGTGCCTTATTGATCCATGTCAGCCTCGGCATCTCGCTCACCCCGCTCAGGGAAAAGCTTGCTGACGAGAATATTGAAGCGATCTACATCTTCGTGGGAAATCATCTTCGGCTTTTCCAGGCCTTCCCTAATTCTTCTTTGAAGCATCGAGAGCTCTTCGAGCTTTTGCACTGTCTCTTCGCCTTCGGCCTCTCTGACAATGTCCTTCAGTATGCTGGTGATAAGCTTGGCCCTAATCAAATCGTTCAGTTGGTCTTTGTCCATTGTGATGTTCTCCTTTCTTGGATGTTGAGTTTTCTTGGATGTTGAGTTTTCTCAACTCATGCTGCAAAAAAATAACGACCGATATCCGCAGGCGCAATCCCGAGCACATCTACTATGCTCTGAATATCTGTCTGCTTAAATGGATATCGGCCGTTCAGCTTTACATTCAGCTGGCTGTGGCTCATGCCTGCTGCGGCAGCGAGAGACTCCTGCGTGAAGCCTTTTTCGCGCATAAGTCCCAGTAATGCAGAGTAATTAAACTGCTGATTCATCTGTGCCATCTTTTCGATCTCCTTTCTGTGGAATGTGTTGAGAAAACTCAACTGTGCATATACTATCACAGACGTTGAGCGATGTCAACAATTATTTTTGAGATTTCACAACTTTTTGTTGATTTGTCTCAACCGTTGCTGTATAATACACATTGTAAAGGAGTGAAGCTTAATGACCGAGAAACCAGCTACTTTTGCAGAACGTCTCCAGGAATTGATGCAGGTGAAAGGCCTGACAAAAAGCGCTCTTGCAAAACTGTGCGACATCGACAGATCAAATATCACCAGATACTGCAAAGGTGACTATGAAGCAAAGCAGGATGTCGTTTACCGGATCGCGGGAGCACTTCACGTTAATATTCCTTGGCTAATGGGCTATGACGTACCGATGGAAGACGCCATCACGATTGATGAGTCCAATCTGTGGGAGGTCCCACGTTTATTCGGGCTTCAGGGGAAAAATAATGTTATCCCGATTCCCCAGATGCGCTCGGTTCCTCTGGTTGGGACCATCGCCTGCGGTACGCCGATTCTCGCAGAGCAAAACATTGAAGGCGATGTTTCCGCTCCGGATCACGTCCACGCTGACTTCGCTCTGCGCTGCCAGGGTGACAGCATGATCAACGCCCGGATCTTCGATGGCGACATCGTATACATCCGGCAGCAGGAGACTGTGGACGACGGTGAGATCGCTGCCGTTCTGATCAACGACGAGGCCACCCTGAAACGCGTGCACCTTTATGAGGATCATGTCGTTCTGGAACCGGAGAACCCGCAGTATCGTCCCCTCGTCTATTGGGGGATTGATATGAATGCGGTCCGAATCCTCGGCAAGGCCGTCGCGTTTACAAGTGTTGTAAGATAAAAAGGGGGTATAACATGTATCTGTCGCCCTTTATCATTCTTTGCGTTTTGTTTGCGTTCATCTGCATTGTAGCTTTTATTTCGTGGAGACACAAAAAAGTAATAAAAAGGATAAAGCGTAATTGCAAAGATAAAATCATAAAAGCTCAAATGGCCGCTAAAGCCGCAGAATCAGATAAGTCAATTCAGGAATATTCCATTTCTGTTTACAAAATACACGCAGAAGCGTGGTTTCGCCATCTTGAACTGCAATGCCGCGAAGACCTCAAGGCGCGTCAAAAACAGAGCCAATTTGTATCCATTCACCAATGGGACGATGAGGACTCACTAAGCGGGCCGGAATTAGCAGTTCACTACCACTCTGAAATGCTCCATAAGCTGGCTTCCGCTGCATCAAATGAAAGTCAAATTCAAATTGTCCAAGAATACGTTCCTATGATTATAGAGAATCTTGTTATATTCCAGGGCCGATATGTAGACCTTTTAGATGGCAAGCCTGCCTATTATGACTTCCGAGCTCTCTTGGATTTTTACAATATCAAGTAATGATCCACTGTCTTGAATGTATTCAATTATGAAATGTCCATACTGTAAACATTCTGTCCCGGATGAGTCCGTCTTCTGCATGATCTGCGGGGAGCGGATCGCCCGGAAGAAGCGCGAAAAAAAACCGCCCGCGAAGTACCCAAAATACCGGGTCCTCGCCGACGGCAGCCTGCTCGGCCAACTGATGGTTAACGGTACACGCGAGACCATTAAGGCTGAGAACGAAAAACAATATAAAGCAAAGATTGATGCCCTGCGCACCGGCATTGCCGAGATGAAGGCCCATCCGGAAAAGCGCCCGCTCAAGCAGGTCCTTCGGGAGTACATCGACAAGAACGACGGCATTCTCTCCCCTTCCACCATCTGCGGTTATGAGACCATATACCGGAACCGCTTTAAGGATTACATGCCTCTGCAGATCGGGAAGATCGACTGCCAGGAAATGCTGAACGAAGAGGCAAAACTCGTCGCTCCCAAGACCCTGGAAAATTCATGGAGCCTGGTGGCCACGGCCTTTCGTGACGCGAAGATCCCTGTGCCGGAAGTGAACCTGCCCGCTGTCCCGGAATCAGATGAAGACTTCCTGGACTATGAACAAATTCAGATCTTCCTCCAGGCCGTCGAGGGTGACCGCTGCGAAACTGCTGCCCTCCTCATGCTGCACGGGCTGCGGATGTCCGAGTTGCTGAAGCTGGATGCGCAGACGGATACCACAGAGACCGACATCTTTGTCCGTGGCGCGGTGGTCCCGGATAAGAACTTCAAGCTGGTGGAGAAGAAGACGAACAAGAACCGGACCTCCACCCGGACCGTGCCTATCGTGATTCCCCGCCTGCAGCAGCTGATCCCGGACTCCGGGAAAGTGGTCACGGTCCCCCGCTCCACGCTGAACCGAAGAGTTGTCCAGATTTGCACTGCTGCCGGCCTTCCGCCCTGCTCTCCGCACGATCTCCGAAGATCCTTTGCCAGCCTGGGATACCATCTCAAATGGTCCGAGCGCACCATCATGCTCCTGGGCGGCTGGTCCAACATTGAGACCGTCCACAAAATCTATGTCAAGCTGGCGCAGAAAGACGTCAATGCCGACGTCCAGGCGATGCGCGATTACTACGGATTTACTACTGGCTGACCACAGCAAAACGGTAGTAAATCCGTAGTAATTTTACCGTTTATGTGCCTTTACGGACGTAAAAAACGGCTTACGGACTGCTACGGACGCCGGTGAGCGTGTGTAACTTTTCACCGCAAAAAGTTCGGGAAAATAAAGAAAAGACGGGGAAATTCATCATTTCCTCGTCTTTTTGTATGGCGGAGAGAAAGGGATTCGAACCCTTGCCGCCGAAGCCAAGCATATAGGAATTACTGATACTTTTTACGTTTGGTAGTAATTTTGTAGTAATTATTCCTCTTTGTCTTCGACCGGCTCTCCGAAAATCGGGGCCATAACGACCGGCTCTGTGTTCGCTGCGTCAGCCATGCCTTCGCCGATGATATAGGCGATCACGCTGGCTGCAGACATGATCACGCCGGAGATAGTCTCGACGCTTTCTGCATCCACCTTGAACGCCATCAGCAGACCGCTGACCAGGCCGATCACAGCCAGCCAGAACTTTCTGCTTGTGAGTTTCCGTTTCCAGTCAATAGCCATCATTCTACCTCCTGAAAGATTTTGCGCACGCCGTCAAATTCCTTTTTGACCTCTTCGACGGATTCCGCCACCATGTTGTAGGCCGCTTCTTTCGTCACGACGATAAATACTTTCTTGTCCATGTTATTTCTCCTTCAGAAATTGGATTGCGGTCTTGATTTCCGCGATGTCTGTACTGATTTCCCCGAATCGTTCTGCGTAGCCATTGTGTGTGTCCAGCTTCCGGTCCACGGTCTGCATCCACATTTCAAGCTTCGCGTCCCGTTTCGCATCCGCGATTTTCTGCTTGCTTGCCACTGCCCGATTATTGACCAGGCAGACGATGACAGCCACAAGCCCTGAGATGATCGAGGCAATAACGGTTGCCTGCGCCGGTGTAAGATTCTGCATTGGTATCACCTCTCCATAAGTTTTGCCCAGCTCATCGGGCCAGCTACTGCGTCCGGATCAAGCCCGTTCTCCTGCTGGAACTGCTTGAACTTCTCCGAGAGTGCGCTGCCCCAGATGCCGTCAATCAGCACACTGTATCCTCTGCACTTCAGGATCGCCTGCAGCAGCCAGACTTCCGGCCATCCGGAGCAATGGAAGTCAATGGTTCTTGGCGGCCATGTCTTCGGGACAGGGATTCCATCGTCGTCTGTTTCCGGTTCATCCGGTTCTCCATCATTGGAAACTGTTCCTGAAAGCTCGATCTCTGCAGCGATTTCTTTTGCATACTTGAAGCGCGCATCCACGTTGCAGTAATATGGTTGCTCGTAGAGTCGGCAGACCTTATCGGTCGCCGTCCAGATGTCATCCGTGGTCCGAAGGATCCGCAACAGATCGGCATACTGCCCCTGAGTTGTAAGCTCATGCAGAGCAAACGCAACCTGCATGGTCACATCGTCCAGAGCTTTCCCGGATTTCTTCCAGAAGTCATACAGGTCAAGCTTTCTGCCTTGCCCTGTCTGGAAATTGAAATAAGTCCACTGCGCCAGGCCGAAACCTTTCTGATCTCTTGCAAACTCCTGCCTGCTGATTGCTCCGCTCGTGACTCTGGCCGTGTAGTCTTTGCTCGCGGTACGATATGCAGAAAAATCGTTTTGCAGTCTCCCCGGCTCACATCCTGATTCCGCTTGCCAGTTGCCAAGGATGCCAAGGGCACCGGCCTCGGTGATTCCCGCATTACGGAGCAGTTTGTAAATCAATTGTTTGTTGCTCATATCATTCCCTCAATGAATTCTTCCAGCTCTTCTCTGGTGATCATGGAGCTTTCCCTCCCCATGACCCAAATGCAAAGATTGCCGCTGCTGATACAATTGCGATGGCAAACATGATCTTGACCAAAAGCATCCCGGCATCCCTCCTGTTTTACAGTTTTACAACCGGGTTAATTGTGCTTATATATGGCTGCCCGGTTAACCGGGATAAAGGATTGAATGGTTTTGGTTTGCACACATTGGTCTGATCCGGTTTATCACCCCGAAGCTTAATCAGATAATTGATTTCGTCCGGAGTCCCAGTTACCATAACGTTGTCAATGATTGCCGTCATTCCATCATCCCTCCTGATTTTTAAATGGACTGCCGGGAGGACTCGAACCTCCGACACTATGGCTCTGGCCTGCTGAGCTACGGCAGTCTGTTTTCCGACCTCGTGACTATCTTGTGAAAATCATGGTGAAATCACGAGATAGCCGTTAGTGATTTAGGCCGCCTGAAGCTCCCATGAAAAATATAAGCACTGCCGACACGGCGACAAGATCATGATTCGCGCAAATAGCATATTGGCATCCCTCCTGATTTTATAAAACCACGGGCAAGGATTTGCACCTTGCATGACAGCATTGCGACTAATCCTCCTTAAATCAGCGGGAGTATCTGTCACACGTTCTAAGCGTCTACCTATTCCGCCACCGTGGTTTGTCATCAAAGTAGGCCTTTGTAAAATGATTCTGTCTCCCGCCCGCCAACCGCACAATTGCGCTGTATCAGTTACTACTAACGTACACACCGGAGCATTCGCACCATGCTCCATTCGCAATGGCTTGCCGTGTGAATATAGTTCCTGCGTTGTCGATATAGAAGCCGCTGTTTGCACCGTTTACGTTTCCGCTCAGTTCAACTTTTGATGCTCCATAGCTGATCGGGAACCCTGTAATTATCGCCCAATTTGCACCGATATCTTGTGCAGCCTTAAACATGCAATACACAAATACGATTTTGCCCATTGTCCCTATAGCAAACTTCTTAATAAACAACTGAGCGTTTGTTATTCGGTTCTGAAATATACTGCCATTTGTTTCAGTTAACAGCTCTGTTCTCCATGCTTCCTGTCTTTCGATTTTGCTTGTTGCCATATCTCTATGGCGCTGGTCCGGCTGGTTCCAGTATCTTATAATCCAACATTGAACTCGACAGTGATGTATTCACCGGCGCTGTAGCTCGTATTAGAGTTAATGTTTCCATTTGCATTGAAGTAGAACATTGTCATCCGTGTTACTGCCGCATCCCATTGGCCTGCTCTCACGCTTGCCAGCAAAAATGTATATGCAGGAATCGTTGTTCCCAATGAAAATATCGCTGCGTTTGAATTCCAGTTTGCTTTGCATTTTAGGATTACAGCACCAACAATTGCATGATTGTCGATCTCTCTCACGTTTGACTGAGCTATCTCAAAATAACTTGGTTCGAGAAGCGTCACCGGCAGGACCTTGGAAGATACTGGTAGATTGATTGCGCTTGTTGCCATACCGTTCTCGGCGTGGCTGAATGATCAGATAGCGTATGTTACGGCGAAACCAACTTGGTTGCACTGTTGAGAAGAAGAATACGCCATTTGGACTGTCCCATCGGCATTGATTGTTGCCAGAAGAGGAACGAAACCGACTCCGTCTATAGACATAAAGCCGAAGCCTCTGACTTGATGACTCGGACGATATCCAGCAGGAATAACAAAATAGGTATGTGTCCCGGCATCTTGATTAGTCATCGTGTGGATTCTTCCACTCGCCGTGACAATATTGCCTACTCTGGTACAAGAATTAGAGTCAATAGTTCCGGTAGCAATGTCGCTCCCCTTGGCAACAGTTGTTACGCTATGGCTGGCTTTGCTATCTGATATAACACTAACTGCCATCAGGGAGTCACCTCCCCGATGAAATCACTCAGCCTGTCTGATTGCTCAGACTTCCTCAGACCTCCTTTCGGAAGTCTGTTCGGAGGCAAGAAGCTTAACCCAGCGCCTTGCCTCCTTTCTCGGTGATGCGGGGAGTACCCCCCCCCCGATTGTAACCGAATTGTAGTTAACTCTCATAGCTCATCCCTCCGTGATTGCCGTCCACACTTCAGGTGCCCTTACCACCGCACCGTTGGAGTCGTTGATGTATGCACAGACATAGTCGCATTCGGCCTGTTTCCCGTATGCCCACGCCACAAATTCATTGTGAAACGCCTGTTCGGCGGCGTCTCTGGTGTCATGAATGGCAACGCCCTTGGTGTACGTTCCGTTTACACGATGGATGGTGCTGACAAAATACTTGATTTCGTTCATTGTCTGTTCCCCCCTGTTAGTTTTGTTTGAGAATGAATGTCGGACGGAGATAAAACGTTGCGCTGAAGTTTGCAATCGTCACAGACCACGCATTTGCCGCAGTAGTGATCGTAATGTCACAAGTCGGAGCGTTCTCCGGGATTGGAGTTGTGCAAGCCGCATCCGAAAACATGCCCCAATTCGCCACCACATGATTGGCAGTCAGGCCGGCCAACGAAATGCCTGAAGTCGTTCCGTTTCCGCTGATCGCCTGCGCCGCTGCCTGGAGGACTGCACAATCCAAATCTTCATGTATCTCATTAATCGCGCCTTTGATCGTCTGTGCTTCTGTTTCGAGCGGGTCCGTTCCAATGTCCGACTCATCTATGACAATACTGGCGATCTCCTGCTTGTCGCTGGCTGTCAGGACATAATCGTTTCCCGGATCGCCTTTCGGGCCTTGCGGTCCTGTGGCCCCCGTGGCTCCGGCTTCTCCCTGCGGTCCGGTTGCGCCTGTTGCTCCGGTCTCCCCACGGATTCCCTGCGGTCCCTGCGGTCCGGTCGCTCCCGTGGCTCCTGTGTCGCCCTTGTCTCCTTTCTCCCCGGCGTCGCCTTTGTCTCCCTTGTCGCCCTTGTCCCCTTTCGGGCCCTGGGCACCTTCCAGCTGGCCGAGGTCTCGCCACTCTCCGTTATCATACATGTATATGTTATACGGTGCTGAAATTCCGACGTTATACATAATGGATTGTTCCGCCACGGCCGGAAGATCGGCGACCGTCCTGACCGTGCCTGAGATGAACAGGCCCGTGCCCGGATCGCCTTTCGGTCCCTGCACACCCTGCGGTCCTGTGGCCCCGGTATCGCCCTTGTCTCCCTTATCACCTTTCGGGCCAGGATCTCCGTCAAAAGCCCCTGCTTCCGCATCGGCTTTTACCTGCCTTGCAATCTGCAGTGCTTTCGCCGAGGCTTGCTGCACCTGCTCCGCCCAGCTTGGCGTCGGTATGGCCGGATCCATCTCCGAAGGCGTTGTGCCGTCTTCTATGCGTCCCACCACGGCCCAGATCGTCGGGATAACCTTCGTCCCATCGCCGTCGCTGCCGTATACGCCGATCCGCAGCATGTCTCCGGATTCCGTCAAGACTTCCCACGGGACTTCACAGGCATTGTCCGTAATAAGCACGTCCCGCTCTGTGCCGCTGCCCTGGAAGACTGCCGTCGCCGACAGGCCATCCCAGTCATCTGAAAACAGAAACGTTACCGGGATCCCGACTGCCCCGGATGTCGCCGGCGTCAGCGGTATCGCCTCTGCGTTTCTGTTGTTTACCGTTACACGGATCATTCGTATCACCTCGCTATCATAATAAGGAATCGAGGCGGGAAACCGAATCCCCGCCTCTTTAAATTTTACGGATGTTTTGCCGCCCAGCTTTGAAGCGTTTTGCTCCTGGCTCCGTTCCACTGCGACCGCCAGATCACTTCCGCTTCTTCGAAGCTTATCTCACCGGACTTGACCGCATCGCGGAGCATGAATCCCATCTCATCCTGCGTAATGCTGTCGTTGCTGTTTGTGTCCGCTTTCTGCAGGAGCTGTACATATCTGTCCAGCGTCATGCCGGACGGCTTCGCGCCATAAGCCGCTTCTTTCTTCTCACTGTAAACGGGTACGGCTTTCCTGAATCCGTCATAGTCCGTGACCTTGCTGTCCTGTACCGCCGCCGGAGCCACCGCGCCGGAGCTCGTCGTGCTCGTCTTTGGTTCTGAGCTCTTTGGCTCTTCCTTGCCGCGCCACTTGTCGAAGGTCTTGCTGTTTTCCTTGTTCCACTGGGACTTCCACAGCGCCTGCGCCTGTGCTTCTGTGATCTCACCTGCGGCCAGAGCATCAACCAGATACTCGCCCAGCTCATCCTGCGTCGGTTTCGTCGTTCCGTTGACATCTGCCTGCGACATGATGCTCTTGTATGCGCTCTTGGAAATGCCGGTATTCTCCACATATTCCTTCCACGACGCGACGCTCTCGTCACTCAGCTGGTTTCCGTCATAGGTCCGGATTTTCCACTCATTCTTCCGGTCGTTCATGATCGTATTCCAGATTGCGGTAGCATCTCTCGTCAAATTAGATGCCGCCACTCCGGACAGCTGGCTGACTGCCTGCAGCGCCTTATACACTCTGCCCCACGGCGTCATTTTCCCGTAATAGGTGGCTTTTGTCGGCTTGTCCAGCTTCCATTTATCCGGCAGGAACTCCAGGTTCAGTCTTGCCGTCTCGATCCAGATATTTGCCGCGTCGATGGCCGTGCTGAAGGCTGTGATGGACATGTCTCCGCTCTTGTATCCCTGCAATGTGCTGATGATGTTCTTCACATACGGCAGCTTCCCAACGAGCGACAAATCCTGCGCCAGGTTACCCTTGAGAATATTTCCTTCTCCGAGTAGCGCCTGCAGCACCTTATCCCAATACTCTTCGTCATCGTCATCTCTGGCTGCGTCCGCAATGGATTCCATAATGGCGGAGAAGGCTGCGCTTGCAGTGTAGACTGCGATAGCCTTGGCAAAGGTACGCCCGTTGCGCTTCCACGCTTCCGGCTTCCCCAGCCGCCTGACGTCGCTCTGGTATTTGCTGTAAGCATCCAGCAGAATGTTATAAGAAAGAGTCGGCTCCGCCATAAACGAGCTGTTTACTTTGGAGTACATGGTCTTGCCCCGCATGATCTCCGATCTGGTCAGCGTGCTGTCCATGACCTGGGACGCATACACGACTTCCCGGAACAGGTCTGCTGTCCGGTCCATCAGGGCCTTTCCCTGCAGGCTGCCGTTCTCACCCTTCGCCTGCCGTTTGCACGCGGTCCAGAGCATGGACCAGGTCAGCTGATCCCCCAGCTCCGCTGCCTTCATGGACGCCTCTGCGACCTTGTCCTTCCAGGTGTCGTCGTGCTGGATCTGCCCTCGCATTCCTCTGGCAATGTCCGTATCGTAGTAGCCGAGAGACTTCCACACCGCGGTGCCGGAGTACTTGATCGCTTCCTGATATGCTGCCTTGCTTGGGACAATGCCCACCATGTACTGCGGCTTCAGCACCGTCGTCGCCCTCACATAAGAGGTCGGCTGCAGCAGCGCCACTCTCAGGTTGGCACCCACCGCCGCAATCTTGTAGTTGCTCAGCAGCTTCCCGAATCCCGGGTCTCCCCGGTCTCCGGATTCCGTCGTGCCGTTGATGTCCTGCATCAGCTTCCGGAAATAGCTCAGCGCCTTCGGGCCGTAAGCCTGCTTGATGGTCGCCTGCATGGTCTCTGTCGTGAAGGTCTTGCCGTCCCCCGGGATCTTTTCCTTGTAGTTGAAGTACTTGATCGCATCCAGGATCGGCAGGCCCATTCCGTTGAGCTTCGCCATGTCCGACATGTGATCCGCGAAGGTGTCGAAGATATTCCCCACCACCAGCGCGTTGTTGGCATGCGGGTTCAGGCTCTTGCTGCTGGAAAGGTTCAGCAGGCGGAACATACTCGCGTTCTGCGGCAGGTCCTGATCGCTCATCGGCCGGTCCGTCGGCACAGTCTTGATCGGATAGTAGTTCTCACCCTCGGTGTAGAAGTTGTACCCGAAGCGCCTCATGGAGATCTCGTTGCCCCATTCCGCGCCCTTCCGCGCCATGTACCCCTGCAGGGCTTTGGCAACCTTCCGCTGCCGTCCGTCCAGTGTACCCGTGATCTGAAGAATATCCTCCATCGTCAGGTGATACTGAGCGGTGCTGATCTTCGTTCCCTTCTTGGTCTGGATGTCTCCGATCTGGATGCCTCCGGCCTCGATGTGCTTCAGCGCCTGCTCACGGTTCAGGAGCATCGAGAGCTCCATGATCTGCGCCGTGGTGATCTTCATCTTGCTGCCGTCCGACAGCGTGAATTCGTTTACCTTAGTCTTCCATTCCCGGACCTCCTTGTCCGTGTACAGGTTCTCTGTGAACTTCATGATCTCCTGGGCCCGGAAGGCCATCTTCTCCCAGCCTCTGGCGAATCCGTCGAAGATGCTCTCTCCGCCCTTGCCAAAACGCCGGAAGACGTAGTACGGAGTGCCGTTCTCCCACATGAGGAAGCCTGTCGCTTTGCCGGTCTCGCGTTCGCTCACTTCGCCCATCTTCTTCATCTGCTCGATGTCCTGCCCGGCCGCCTCCCGGATGCTCTCAAACCTGGCGTTCGCCATGAAGTGGTTGAGGTTCCGGATCGCCGTGTTCAGGTTGCTCAGGAAGTTGCTGAGCTGCTTGAGCTGCTGCGCGTTCATGCTGTTGATGGTGAATTCCCTGCCCATCTTTAGGGCCTGGTCCACCATCTCGATGCAGGTTCTCAGGTATTCCATGTTCTCTTCCGAGATATCCACATAGCCGCCCAGATCCGCCTGCACATCGCTGCTGCCGTCGATGTAGCTCTGCTGCCCGCTGAGCATCCGCTCCAGCTCCCGCAGCCGCTCGCCGAACTTCAGGTCCGCCTTCGTCTCGTCTCCGCCCCGCAGCGCCCGCTTCGAGGTGAAGTCCAGACTCTCCAGGAACTCCGCCACCGGCCGCTTCAGGGCCTCCGGCACATGGTGCTTGTCGTCGTTGCGGATCAGCATCTCGTACAGGCTCGCGGCCTTCCGCTTCACCTGCTCGCGGTACTTCGTGGTCCCGGCGCTCTCCTCGCGGCGGTCCCGGGCCTTCTTCTGGATTTCCTTGTAATGGTCCTTCAGACCCTGAATCTCCTTGGCCGCCCGCTCGCGTTCTTTCGCTCGGACCTCGGCCACTCTGGCCGTGCCCTCTTCCCGAACCTGCGCAATCCGCTGCTCGGATTCTGCCTGTAGGGCGCTGTAACGCTGGTCCGCTTTCTTCAGGGCGCTGGTCAGGTCGTAAACCTGATCCCGCAGCTCGATGAGCTCGCTCTTCGCGTCTTTGCCTTCCTGCTGCAGGCGTTCCAGCTCTTCCTTTATGATCTCGCCTCTTGTCGTTGCCGCGTCCAGCTTCTTCCGGATCTCCCGGTTTTCCTCTGTCACCGCGCCCAGCTGGTCGAAGGCTTTTTCCGCCTCTGCCGGCAGCAGCGGCCGAAGGACATTCTCGTTCATCACCCGGAAGGCGATGCCGTTTGCGATGGCCTCCACCGCCTCGCCCATATAGGCGTCGAAGGGATTGACCGTCATGCTGTCGGATGCCGCCAGAACGTCGGCAATGATCATGATCTCCTCGCCCTCGTTCGCGGGACCGTTGTCCGACCCCGCCTCCGGGAAGTAGTAGTCGCCGAAGTCTGCGTGCAGCTGCTCATAGAGCTGATCCACGCTGATTCTTCCCTCGCCCGCTTCGGAAGAGAGATACACGCGTTTCCCGAACAGGCTGTTTTTCACGTTCTTCAGGCCGCCGTAGGAATCCAGCTCGCCCAGGAACTCCGGCTTGATGTAAACCTTCTGTCCATCCAGGCTGCCCCGGATCTCCCGCAGCTGCCCGTTGTCGGTCTCCACGGTCTCCTCGGCTCCCTGCGCGATGAGCGTTGCCGCTTCCCGTGCCAGCTCCTTGACCCTTGCCTCGTCCAGTTTCTCCA
>Ga0326511_10002414_pt1 | contig 15193 bp, 16 predicted proteins | sample 0_2496_0518_D_FD_203701 | JGI IMG/M metagenome (GOLD analysis project Ga0326511, IMG submission 203701) | Bovine rumen microbial communities from UC Davis, California, United States - 0_2496_0518 | ecosystem: Host-associated > Mammals > Digestive system > Stomach > Rumen | place: USA...
TTAACCACATGTCTTTACTTTCATTTGAGCCCTTTCTCCGGGATGACATTTACGTCTGCATTTATCATTTTAGGATTCGACTTCCGTAAACATTCTGTATTTCAGCTTCTTACGCGGATTTGTCACCAAGCAAAAATTTTTTTTCTCGCCATTTATCTCCCGACAAAACAAGAAAATCACATTTAGATTTCCCAACTGCAGAATCGATAGGCTTTGTTGTTAAAGGCTCGTCAATTTATAATAATGTAGGTTTTTTATATGAGACAAACAAAGGTGAACTACATGGAAGAAAATGTGCAAAGCGTATGGAACTAAATAATGATTGGGATTTCTTTCAATCCGATGTGTTAACTTATCATGTTCTAAAAGAGAAGTGCTTTGATGAGCTATACTTGTACTATAGAGATAATCCAAATGATTTAGATTTAGCATTATCGGTAGGGAGCCGTTATGGGTTGAGTTTGTATGACTCAAGTGTTGACGGGGTTTCCGTGAAAGGCTTTGGGACAGGAGGTATTGAGTTCAAAGGATCTTCTTCAGTAAGAAATTGTCGTGTAGACGCAATCGGTGGTAGTATGATGATATTTGGGCAAATAACTACTAGTTTAGGAAATGGTATTGATATTTGGGTTAATAAAGATGCTTCTGATTGTACAATAGAAGGGAATTATGTAACAAGATGTTACGACTGCGGTTGTTCTATACAGGCAGAAGAATGTGGACAGGCAACCCCAAGAAATATTGTTTTTAAAAATAACCTGATAACTAACTGCTGTCAAGGGTGGGAAGATTTTTTGCGAAATGACGAGTATGTGAAATTTGAAAACTGTGCATTTGAAAACAATATTGTATTAGAGATTGGTGAGACATCTGGTTTTGGATATCCCAAAAACAGATTCAAGTATTGCCATGTATTGGGGAACAATTTCAAAGGTGACAAGGGAATGATTATCCGTAATAATACATTTGTTGGCGGTAATTATTATTGTAGTGGTGCTTACCGTGACAAGTACAGGTCTAATGTCTGGATTGGCAATACATGTGTTATAAAACGTGGGGATTATATCTTAAGTAACTATATGGGAACTAAAGATGTAATAAGGATACCGACGGAGAAAGGAGATTATAGAAGTCTGAAAACAGCAACTGACGAAGCCATCAAGCATTATAGAGAAATGACAGGAGACTATTCTACACGCTTTATTATTAAGAGCGAAAAGCATATCAATAAAAGAATAAAAAAACTCAAAAATCGCTATTTAAAAGGATGAGAGTTCTTCATATAACATGTAATTATCCAACAGACAAGCATCCTGTCTTTGGCATTTTCGTTAAAGAGCAGATTGAATCACTTCAGGAAATTGGAGTCGATTGTGATATCTTTTTCAGTAATGGAAAGGAGATGGGCGGCATGAAGGCTCATCGTGCTTCTATATCAAAAGTCAAACAAATGCTCAAAGAGAATCAATATGATATTATTCATTGTCACCATTCCATTAGTGCATTGATATTGCTGCTTTCAGGAGGTGCTTTTCGTAATAAATGTATTGTTTCTTATCAAAATGATCCTACTAGAGAATTTGGTGGAAAATGGCTTTTTGGATTATTATACCCGTTTTTCAATAAAGTTATTATAAAGAATACCAGTCCATATTTAAAAAAGAAGAAAGTCGAATATTTACCCAATGGTACAAATGCGACTTTCTTCAAACCTATGGAAAAAGAGACATGCAGGGAGAGGCTTGGATGGGATCTTGACAAGTATTATATTCTGTATATGGACTCAAATGCAGGTACTCGTACTCAAAAAAGGTATGATCGTTATCAGGAAGTGCTAAATTTACTGAAAACAGATTTTAATAACATTGTTTCCGTTGAGTTGACGAATACGCCACGTGAACAGATACCGACTTACATGAATGCTTGCGATCTTCACTTGATGACTTCTGACTTTGAAGGTTCACCCAATTCTGTAAAGGAGTGTCTCTGTTGTAACACGCCGGTGGTTTGTACAGATGTTGGGAATGTAAAGGATATGATGGGGGATATACCTGGTTGTTATGTGACTAAAGAAAAAGATGCTCAGGAATTGGCTGATTGTGTGAGAAAAGTGCTGAATTCAAAGGAAGTATTTAATGGAAGGGAGCTTTTCTTGGCCAAAGGATACGGTATAGAAACAGTGGCTCAAAAACTTAGTAGTTTATATCAATCAATTATAAGATAAGTATGAATGCGCTTCAAATTAGAGCCAAACTATCTAAGTACGTTAGATGGCTCAGAATGAGTATTCTTCATTTGCAAGGATATAAAAACATTGATAAGAATACGGTGGTTGAGTCCGGAATAAAACTCGATAAACTTAATAGGAAAGGGATACATATCGGTTCTGGTTGTTTAATAGCCTCTGGTACCACCATCCTGGCCCATGAGCATATCTTTGTGAAGCCTGATGGAAGTTATTATTTCAAGGATACTTATATTGGCAATAACTGCTTTATAGGTGTAAACTCATTGATTTGCCCTGGTGTCCATATAGGGAACCAGTGCGTAATTGGGGGGGGCACAATTGTAACGAAGGATGTGCCTGATCATTGTATGGTTGTAGGAGTTCCCGGAAAGATTGTTAAGACAGGGATTCAAATGAACGACCACGCCAGATTGGAAGGAGATTTCAGATTTAAAGAATAATATTTGTAAAAAATGGATAAGAAGAAGATTTACATTGCCGGCTGTGGCGGTATGCTGGGAGAGGCTTTTTACCAGCAGTTTAAGGATGATTATATCATCAAGTGTACGGACAAGGATGTGAACGCAGATTGGCTATCTTTCCTAGATTTCCGCGATTATGATGCTTACAAAAAGGATGTAGAGGAGTTCCAACCGGACTATCTTTTCCATCTTGGTGCTTACACAGACTTGGAGTGGTGTGAGCAGAATGCGGACGAGGTGTATCTGACTAATACGCTTTGCGTAGAGAATGCAGTGTATATTGCCAATGCATTGGATATTCCTCTGCTTTACATTAGTACGGCTGGTATTTTCGATGGCAAGAAACAACTCTACGATGATTGGGACCAGCCTAATCCGCTGGGTGTTTATGCACGCTCAAAGTATATGGGTGAAAGATTTGTAGTAGAAAATGCAAAACGCTATCTTGTATGCCGTGCGGGTTGGATGATGGGAGCTGGTCCGAGTAAGGACAAGAAGTTCATCCAGAAAATTATGAAGCAGTTGAAGGATGGCAAGAAGGAACTCTTTATCGTGAATGATAAGGATGGTACTCCTACCTATACACACGATTTCGCACGCACAGTGAAGAACCTGATTCAAAAAGAATACTGGGGATTGTATAATTGTGTTTGCGGTGGCCAGACTTCACGGTTGGAAGTATGCCAGGAACTGCTGAAGATTCTTGGTAAAGAGGATGAAATCAAGATTAATGTGGTCACATCTGAATACTTTGCTAAGGAGTATTTTGCAGACCGTCCTGCCTGCGAGCGTCTTTGGACACGTAAACTGGATATACGTGGCGTGAATGCTATGCGAGACTGGAAAGTATCGTTGAAAGAATACATTGAGAAATATTACCAAGGGTATCTTGATTAACTGTTAAAGGTTATCTATAAGATTATGTCAAGAATTTGAGAATTAGAGAATTTTGTACAGAGTAATTCTTAAAATCAATAATTCTAGATGATGAAAATATTAAAGCAAAGCAGAATAATGCAAGAAAAGAAGAAAGTTGTCTTAATCGGAACGAATGGTATCCCTGCTAATTATGGTGGTATTGAAACGCTAGCGGAGTATTTGGCTCGTGACCTCAATGAGGATTACGACCTATATTGCTATTGTTCTAAGACGCCAAAAGAAAAGCAGTTAAAGGAGTATCGGAATACTACGCTGATATATACCAATTGGAGGGCTAATGGTTGGCACTCTATTTTCTATGATGGCATTACAATACTGAAGTCTCTCTTCAAACATGACGTATTGGTGATATTGGGATGTAGTTGTCCACCTGCAATGCTGCTCAAAGTACTGTTTAGAAAGCCCATTGTGCTGAATGCCATTGGTGGAAAAGAAACCGAAAAGGTTAGAGGGGCAAAGATGTTTGGCAAAATAGAAGTTGCCATCAAGAAATGGATGGAAGGTATTCAGGCTCATTATGCAGATTATGTCATTATTGACAATGCAGCCAATGTTGAATTGTTTGAAAAAAAACATCATGTTAAGGCATTATTGGCTGAGTATGGCGGTGATCATGCAATAGTTGAACCGATCACACCAGAAATGCTAGAGAAATATCCTTTTCTGAATGGACAGTACGATGTTACTGTATCACGTGCCCAAGAAGATATGAATATTCATATGGTGATTGATGCCTATAAACAAGTTCCAGAGAGGAATGTCGTTATTGTATCCAATTGGCAGAAATCGGATTATGGTCAAAAGTTATATGAGGAAAATGCCGGCAAGTATTCAAATATCATTCTTCTTAATGCTATCTATAATCAAAAGGAACTAAATACCATCCGCAGTAACGCTAGTTTATATTTGCACACCCATAGCATGTGCGGAACGGCACCATCCCTTGTTGAGGCTATGTATTTGGGATTACCTGTCGTGTGCTTCAAGGTCCCCACAAATCTTGAAACTACTGAACGTAAATCTGTCTATTTTGAATCAGTTCCTGAGTTAGTTGACATCCTTAAGAAAATGGATGAAGCAACGCTCAAGAAACTTAAAACAGAATTAAATGAAATAGCTTTGAGACGGTATAATTGGAAGCGAATTTCTGATATATACAAGGATTGTATTGACAAGTGTATTGAAAAATATAGCAAATAATATAGTTATGAAAGGCATAGTACTCGCCGGAGGTTCCGGTACCAGACTTTACCCGATTACAAAGGGCGTGAGCAAACAGTTGCTCCCGATTTATGACAAACCGATGGTTTATTATCCTATTTCTGCACTCATGCTGGCAGGAATAAGGGATATTTTGATTATCTCAACCCCATACGATCTCCCTGGCTTTAAGCGTCTGCTTGGAGATGGCTCTGACTATGGTGTCCACTTTGAGTATGCAGAGCAGCCCTCCCCGGATGGACTGGCACAGGCTTTCATTATTGGTGAGAAGTTCATTGGTAACGATAGTGTTTGCCTTGTTCTTGGTGACAACATCTTTTATGGAAGTGGATTTACGGGCAAATTGCATGAAGCTGTAGTGGATGCTGAACAAAATGGGAAGGCCACCGTGTTTGGCTATTGGGTGAATGATCCAGAACGCTATGGTGTTGCTGAATTTGATAAGAATGGCAACTGCTTAAGTATAGAAGAGAAACCCAAGAACCCCAAGAGTAACTATGCGGTAGTTGGTCTCTATTTTTATCCGAACAAGGTCGTAGATGTTGCCAAGCATATCAAGCCCTCTGCCCGTGGTGAGTTGGAGATAACTACTGTTAATCAGGAGTTCTTGAAAGACGGTGAGTTGAAGGTTCAAGTGTTTAGCCGTGGTTTTGCATGGTTGGATACAGGTACACATGATTCTTTGAGTGAGGCATCTACTTTCGTGGAGGTCATTGAGAAACGTCAGGGCTTAAAAGTGGCATGCCTTGAGGCAATTGCGTATCGCAAGGGCTGGATTAACGAGGAACGCATGCGTGAACTGGCTGAGCCTATGAAGAAGAATCAATATGGGCAGTACCTTCTTCAGGTCATTGATGAGAAGAAGAGAGAAGTAGATGCAGACACTTTTAGAATAATAAAATAAAGTAAGATATGAAGACAATCGCAATGACTGGTGCTTCTGGTTTTATTGGCCAGCACTTGCTTAGGCATTATTTGGAGGAAGGCGCACATGTAATAGCATTTGTGCCCGACCCCGAGAATATGGGTGAGTTTACTAAATATCCTAACTTTGAGTTGGTAAAAGCATTCTTTGAGGATTTTGATCACCTTTCAGAGTTGACGCCTACCAGAGATATAGATATCTTCTACTATCTTTCTTGGGGTGGCTATGGTAAGGCGACAAATGACTATGCGGCTCAGATTCAAAACATCAAGCCTATCTGTGATGCTGTGGCAGAGGCAGGAAAGATGGGATGCAAGAGATTCCTGTTCAGCACTTCTTTCTCTGAGTACATGATAAGTGAGCATGAAACGCTTTCGCACAATGCCGGTGCACATTGTAATGTGTATGGTGCTGCAAAACAGGCAGCCCGTGTGATGGCGCATGCTACCGCTGCCCAGAGGGGTGTTCCTTTCCTGTGCGTAGCTTTTGCTAATACATTTGGTGTTGGTGACCGCTCACACCGTTCAACCAACCTGTTTGTGCATAAACTTCTCCGTGGAGAGGCATTGGATTTAACGGAAGGTATCCACCTTTATGACTGGAATTATATTGAAGATACCATTACAGGTTTGGTGCTTGCTGGTGAGAAGGGTAAGATAGATTCTGTCTATTACATTGGCAGTGACCGTCGTCGTCCTTTAAAGGACATTGTTGGAGAGGTGCGCGATATCTTGGCTCCCGGAGTTGAAATCCGTTTGGGAACATACAAAGAGGATTTCCATGTGGATTATACGAGTGTGGATGTTACCAAACTTTACAGAGATACCGGTTATCAGCCAAAATGGGATTTCAAAGAGGCCGTTCTGGCAACAGCAAATTGGGTTAAAACATTAGATTGGGAGTAATCTCAAACAAGAATTTTCACAAATTGACCATTAATATTTTTAATATGGCATATAAGAAGATAGAAACTAAACTGCCTGGGGTGGTGATATTGGAACCCCAGTGCTTTGGTGACCATAGAGGATGGTTTATGGAATCGTGGTCGCAGAAGAATATGGAAGATGTTGGTATTAATGTAAACTTTGTCCAAGACAATCAAAGTTTCACGGCTAAGAAAGGAACCATTCGTGGTATTCATTATCAGCAAAACCCTATGGCACAGGCTAAACTTGTACGTGTGGTTCGTGGTGCTGTGGTAGATATAGCCGTGGATATACGCAAAGGTTCACCGACATATGGCCAATGGACAGCAGTAGAACTATCTGCAGAGAATAAGCGTCAATTCTATCTACCTCAGGGTTTTGGTCATGCGTTCCTGACTTTGACAGATGATGTTGAGTTCTGTTACAAGTGTGACAACCTCTATAGCAAAGAGTGTGATAGGAATATCCGATGGAATGATCCAGATATTAATGTGGATTGGAAATCATTAGGTTTGGAAGGGGAGCCCATGCTTTCTGATAAGGATGCTAATGCACCACTGCTGAAAGAAAGTGACTGTAACTTTGAGTATTAAATGATAAAAACATACAATAATGGATAAAGTACGAGTTGGAATTATCGGTTTTGGCCGTATGGGACTTACCCATTACAGCATCATCAACACGCATCCGGCAGTGGAGATGACAGCCATCGCTGATACGTCGAGCACAATGCTCAACATGATTAAGAAGTATATGCCGGGAGTGAAATTGTTTGAGGACTACAAAGACCTCTTGAACAGCGGACTTGTAGACGCAGTAATTATCTGTACACCGTCAATCTTGCACTTTGATGCTTGTAAGTTGGCTGGAGAGAATGGAATCGCTGTGTTCTGCGAGAAACCGTTTACAACTTCACCTGAAAAGGCACTTGAACTGGCAGACCTGTTTGAGGGCAAAGGACTGGTTAACCAGGTGGGTTATGTATACCGCTTTGATGTAGTATTTAATAAGGTGAAGGAGTATCTGCAGGCAGGTTTGATTGGTGATATCTGCCATGTGAATGCCCAGTTCCTGAGTGCTACAATCAGTAGTGCTAAACCAGCCAAGGGTTGGCGTGCAAAACGCGAGAATGGCGGTGGAGCCACCTATGAGATGGGTAGCCATGTGTTTGACCTGATGAACTTCTTCTTGGGTAAACAGACAAAAGTATATGGATCGCTGTTGAATAAGGTTTACTCTGACAGTGTAGAGGATGTTTGCTCTGTGGATGTGCAGTATAATGGTACAACCACCTGTTCTATGCACGTGAATTGGAGTGATTATACCTATCGCAAACCCATGCTTAAACTGGACTTCCATGGTACTAAGGGTAAGATTCAGGCAGACCTCTATGGATTGAAGGTATTCCTTCGTGAGGAGAACAAGCAGTTTAATCTGCCAGAGGGATGGACTTCTACACCTATGAATATGCTGCCAGATCCATGTCCGTATTATGTACGTGGTACCAGCTTTACCAATCAGCTTTATGCCTTTGCAGATGCAGTATTGGCAAACAAAAAAACAACGGGATGTTCATTCCGCGAGGCCGCTGAGACTCAGGAACTGATTCATACCATTTTTGAAAACAACGAAAAATAATGCAGCCATGGAGAAGATAGATAAGATAGTTTTTGGTGACAATCAATTTTTTGGAATCAATCACCGTTCTCAGGAAAAGGCTGAGGAGATGTTGAAGCGCTTCAGCGATGTGCATAACATCCTGAAGGTATATGATGACGCATTTGACTGTGGTGTAAAGGCAGTAATGCTTAACAGTAACGATCGTGCAGAAGATATTTGCCAGTATTTCCGTGACCATAAGTCACAGTATGGAGATATTGCTTGGTATCCATCTGTTCCATATCCTCACAAGTATGCCAATATGGTGAATGAGCTGGGTATTTTCCCAGCAATCAATGAGGTGCTTTTCAAGGGTAACTCTGTTGGTGGTATGTTGAGCATGATTGGTAAAGGTGCAAGTGCTGTATTTACCAAGGATGCTATGAAGATGATGGATATGCTGCTGGACGTAGAGTTCAAAATCTTCCGTGGTTTGAATGTGAACACCTTCTTTATGCTGAATCCAATTACAGACTTGTTGTTGGGCTATAACATCAAAGAGGTGTTTGAACATTACTGTGAGTATGTGCGCAAGAAGTATAAGTGTAATCCTGGATTGATAACACTGAATATGCCTTACCTGAAGAGCAAATTGGAAGAGTGGGGTATTGATGAGGTGGTGATTTGTTCCTCTATCAATGCTGCAGGATTCAATATGCATCCATCAAAAGAGGCATACGAGAAGGCTATTGCTGAGAATGATCCAAGTAAGTATCAGTTGATGGCTATGAACGTATTGGCTTCTGGTTCTATTTCGGTTCAGGAGTCATTCGACTATATCAATAGCCTTAAACTTCAGAGTGTTACATTTGGCGCATCATCAAAGGGACACATTCAGAGTTCGTTTGATGCCATTAAGATTTAATCGATAATGAAGATCCTGATAACTGGAGTCCACGGTTTCGTGGGCTCCAACCTTGTGAAAGCTTTATCAAAAGAGCACACTATCTATGGGCTTGACATCATCAGTCCAATGAAAGATGGTGTGAAATATACTTTCTCATGGGACCACCTTGATAAGGAAGACGAGATTCCCGAAGTGGATGCGATTATACATTTGGCAGGAAAGGCTCATGATACAAAAAACAAAACAGTATCTGACGTTTATTTCAAAGTCAATACCGGCCTGACACAGAAAATATATGATTACTTCTTGGCATCTAAAACGGCAAAGAAGTTCATATTCTTCAGTACAGCTAAAGCTGCTGCTGATAAGGTGGATGGTATATTGATTGAAGATGTAGTGCCATCGCCTGTAGGTCCTTACGGAGAATCGAAGATTGCTGCTGAGAAGTATATTCAGGAGCATTTGAGCTATGAAAAGCAGGTGTATATTTTGCGCCCCTGTATGATTCACGGACCTGGTAATAAAGGTAATTTGAATCTGCTGTATAACGTTGTGAAGAGAGGAATACCCTGGCCATTAGGTGCATTTGAGAATAGACGTACTTTTACATCGATTGGCAATCTGTGTTTTGTCATCAATGGTTTGTTAACAAAGGATGTTCCTACAGGGATTTACAACATGGGCGATGATGAGGCTCTTTCGACCAATGAACTGATTGAAGAAATCTGTAAATCGTTAGGAAAGAAAGCTCATATTTGGAAGTTACCCAAGGGGTTGATGAACGGTGTCGCTAAGATTGGTGGTGCTTTGCATCTGCCTCTTGATTCAGAGCGCTTGCGTAAACTTACGGAAAATTACATCTCATCAAACGAGAAAATCAAGAAAGCACTTGGTGTTGAGAAAATGCCTGTGGATGCACGAGAAGGTTTGAAGGTGACACTTGAGAGTTTTAAATAAATCAAGAATAAGAGAATTAAAGAATGATTTGGACGTATCTGATAATTGCCATTGTATTGCTGGTGGCAGAATTGCTGTATTTCAAAATTGCAGACCATTTTAACATTATTGACAAACCCAATGAGCGTAGTTCGCATTCAACGATTGTGCTACGCGGAGGAGGTGTTATATTCACGTTGTCGGTTATCGCTTGGGCGGTAATGATGATTGGACAAGGGAATGATATTGCATCATATATCCCGTTCCTCGCAGGATTGTTGATGGTTGCTGGTGTCAGCTTCTGGGATGATGTGCATTCGTTGCCCGATTCATTGCGAATGGTAGTTCAGATAATAGCATTTATACTGATGTTTTGGAGTCTAGGCCTGATGCAGTGGAGCATGTGGTGGGTTATCCCCATTGCATTGTTCTTCTGTGTTGGTGCTACCAATATCATCAACTTTATGGATGGCATTAATGGCATTACTGAGGCCTATGCATTGGCAATGTTGATACCCATTATGCTATTGAACCGCGAGATGGGTTTCATAGAGGAGTCGTATCTTATTGTTGCTATCATTGGTCTGCTAGTGTTCAGCATCTTTAATTTCAGACCGAAAGGAAAGGCAAAGTGTTTTGCTGGAGATGTTGGAAGTATAGCTATTGCATTTATCATCTTGTTTGCTTTGGGTAAACTGATGATGGCTACAGGGGATATTACTTATGGCATTTTCTACCTTCTCTATGGAATTGATGGTAGTATGACTATTTTCCACCGTATTATGCTGCATGAGAACTTAGGTCAGGCACATCGTAAACATGCTTTTCAGTTGATGAGTAATGAACTGAAAATGGGACATGTGACTGTTTCACTGATTTATATGGTGCTTCAGTTGGTGGTTTCACTTGGATTTATCTATCTCTGCCCGAATACGATTGTTGCTCATTGGATTTATATTGTTGCGGCAGGTCTCGTTTTTGCAATGGCGTACGTATTGTTTATGATGAAATACTATCATTTGCATGAGGAGTATTTGGCTTCGCTGAAAAATAAATAGTAAATTTTTGTTATATATATATGAAAACAGCACTTATTACTGGTATTACTGGTCAAGATGGAAGCTATCTGGCCGAGTTTTTGTTAGAAAAAGGTTATGACGTTCATGGAACGATCCGTCGTTCGTCGGTGGATTTCCGTGAGCGTATTGCACACTTGGAAGGCACACCTCATTTTCATCTGCACTATGCAGACCTGGGCGACTCGATGAGTGTGCTGGGCGTGATTGGTAAGGTTCGTCCGGACGAGATATATAACCTGGCTGCACAGAGTCACGTTCAGGTTTCGTTCGATAGTCCTGAGTTTACGGCTGATGTGGATGCAGTAGGTGTATTGCGTATCTTGGAGGCAGTTCGTCAGTTGGGTATGACGGAGACTTGTCGTATCTATCAGGCATCAACATCGGAGCTTTACGGTAAGGTGGAAGAGGTTCCTCAGAATGAGAATACACCATTCCATCCTTACAGCCCGTATGCTGTGGCTAAGCAGTATGGCTTCTGGATTGTGAAGGAGTATCGTGAGGCCTACAATATGTATTGTTGTAGCGGTATCCTGTTTAACCATGAGTCAGAGCGCAGAGGTGAGACATTCGTTACACGTAAGATTACACTGGCTGCCGCCCGTATTTCTCAGGGCTTGCAGGATTGCCTGTACCTTGGTAACATGGATAGCCTTCGCGACTGGGGTTATGCCAAAGATTACGTAGAGTGTATGTGGTTGATTCTGCAGCAGGACAAGCCTGAGGACTTTGTGATTGCAACTGGTGTGCAGCACAGTGTTCGTGAGTTTACACAGCTTGCTTTCAAACATGCAGGTATTGAACTGAAGTTTGAAGGCGAGGGTATCAACGAGAAGGGTATCGTAGTTAGTGGCCCTGATGCTTTAATAGGAAAGACCGTAGTGGCCGTTTCAGAGGACTTCTACCGTCCAACGGATGTAGTTAACCTGTGGGGTGACCCAACAAAGGCTAAGGCCAAGTTGAAGTGGAATCCGAACAAGACCAGCTTTGAAGAGCTTGTTCGCATTATGGTAGAATCCGACATCGCCAAGGTAGCAGCTGAAGGTGCTGCCGCTAAGGTTCGCACCAACCTTGCTGAGTACCTCGAAAAGGGCATTGTTAAATAAAAACCAAGAATTTCACGAATTACACGAATGTTAGATAAGAATAGTAAAATCTATGTAGCAGGCCACAACGGACTCGTTGGGTCTGCTATATGGAATAACCTGAAGAGTAGAGGTTATAACAACCTTATTGGTCGTTCGCATAAGGAATTGGATTTGACAGACCAGAATGCTGTGAAGGCTTTCTTTGATGAAGAGAAACCTGATGCAGTGGTATTGGCGGCTGCCTTTGTAGGCGGCATTATGGCCAATATGCTGTATCGTGCTGACTTTATCATGATGAACATGAAGATTCAGTGCAACGTGATTTCAGAGGCTTATGCTCATGGGGTGAAGAAATTGTTGTTCCTTGGTAGCACATGCATCTATCCTAAGAATGCTCCTCAGCCCATGAAGGAGGATTGCCTACTGACTTCTCCTTTGGAATATACGAACGAAGAATACGCTATCGCAAAAATCGCAGGTCTGAAAATGTGTGAAAGTTATAACTTGCAATATGGTACCAACTATATTGCTGTTATGCCAACAAATCTTTATGGCCCTAATGACAACTTCCACTTGGAGAATTCGCACGTTATGCCTGCTATGATGCGTAAAGTGTATCTGGCAAAACTCATCCATGATGGTGCGTGGGACAAGATTCGACGCGACTTGGCCATACGTCCAGTTGGTGCAAACATCAAGGAGGGGGGCGAGCAGGTGCGCTATGTAATTGATGGAAATAGCGATGAAGCTCTTATCCGCAAGATACTTGCTTGGTATGGTATAGAGGACAATAAGGTTACCCTATGGGGTACGGGAAAGCCACTGCGTGAGTTCCTTTGGAGTGAGGATATGGCAGATGCTAGTGTTCATGTATTATTGAACGTAGATTTTAAAGACATCATAGGCATTGAGAAATATTCTAGTGTACACTATGGCGTAGCTGCTGATGGAGTAGTTGACCGCAACCATTCAACTGGCCGCGGTGGATATATCCCCAGCCTTGGCGAGATTCGCAACTGCCACATTAATGTTGGTACAGGCAAGGAACTCACTATCCGTGAACTTTCTGAACTTGTAGTTAAGGCAGTAGGTTTCGAGGGTGAAGTAGAGTTTGATGCATCTAAACCTGATGGCACTATGCGTAAGCTGATAGATGTTTCGAAACTGCACTCTCTTGGCTGGACGCATAAGGTTGAGATTGAGGATGGTGTCCAGAAACTGTTTGAGTGGTATCGCCAAAGTTTGACATAATTAGATGTTTATGAAGATAACACAAGCGATATTGGATGGTTTGACAGAAAAGGCTAAGGTCAGCCTAAGGTCGAGGGCAAACTTAGATCTTAGAGATTCAGATTCTGATACATCACAGCGGATGTTGAATGCTATTGAACCAGAATCTGTCGTTCCCATTCACAGACATCAGAAGACTTCGGAAACTGTGGTATGCCTGAGAGGGCACGTAGTGGAAGAGTATTATGATGAGCTGGAGCGTATCTGTACGGAGTCTATAGAACTAAGTCCTAATGGGCCTGTGGTGGCGATGAACATTCCGGCAGGACAATGGCATACGCTTAGGTCGCTGGAGTCGGGCAGTGTGATTCTGGAGATGAAGAATGGTTGTTACGAACCTATTAAACCGGAGGATATTCTGGAAAAATGATGTCGGATAACAACACAAGGGCGTTCTTCGCCTTGGTGAAAGCCGGGCTCTGGGAACAGGAAGTACGGCTTTCTCAGTTTGGACAGATAGATTTCGATGAGGTGTTTAGACTTGCTGATGAACAGTCTGTCGTGGGATTAGTTACGGCAGGCATAGAACATGTTGTTGATGTTAAAGTACCACAAGAAATCGTATTGCAGTTTATTGGTTCGTCTTTGCAACTGGAACAACAGAATCTGGCGATGAATGAGTATGTCGCCCAGTTAATTGAACAACTCCGCAAAGAAGATATATACGCCATATTGGTTAAAGGCCAGGGCATTGCGCAATGCTATGAACGGCCACTTTGGCGGGCTTCTGGCGATGTGGATTTGCTGTTGAGTGAAGATAATTACCAAAAGGCGAAGGCATTATTATTGCCGCAGGCAGAAGAGGTAGAACAAGAATACTCTACTTTTAAGCATCTGGGAATGACGATGAAAGGTGGCTTCGTGGTAGAATTACATGGAGCTTTATATTCTCGTCTTTCAAAACAAATCGACAGAGGAATTGATGTACTACAAAACGATGTATTCTGTTTTGGGAATGTGCGTAGCTGGATGAATGGTAAAACTCAGGTATTCCTGCCAGCCGCAGATAACGATGCTATCTTTGTTTTTACCCATATCCTTCATCATTTTTATGTTGAGGGAATTGGTCTGCGGCAGTTTTGTGACTGGTGTCGGTTGTTGTGGACTTATCGAGATAAAATTGATAGGAAGGACTTGAGATTCAGACTTGAAACTATGGGGCTGATGAGCGAGTGGCAGGCATTTGCGGCTCTGGCTGTTGACTGGTTGGGGATGCCGGCAGAGGCTATGCCATTATATTCTGCTGATAAGAAGTGGGCGCGCAAGGCGGAAAGAATCATTGCGTATGTGCTGGAGTGTGGCAACTTCGGGCATAATCGCCAGAGATCGCTGCCTGAAAACTTCCTGGGAGGAAAGATAGTATCTGTTTGGAGAAAGATGACGGATTTCGGACGGCACGCAAGAGTGTTCCCACTTGATAGCGTGAAGTTCTTCTTTCATTTCCTAGGGGATGGGTTGCAATTGGCTTCTGAACGATATAGGCTTCGTCTCACGTAAGTGATATGAAGCAATATGTTGTACTTCCGTAGCAGAGTAATTAATTATGGGGAAAGATGTCGGCTTTTACATGGTTTCCA
>Ga0326511_10002415_pt1 | contig 15192 bp, 13 predicted proteins | sample 0_2496_0518_D_FD_203701 | JGI IMG/M metagenome (GOLD analysis project Ga0326511, IMG submission 203701) | Bovine rumen microbial communities from UC Davis, California, United States - 0_2496_0518 | ecosystem: Host-associated > Mammals > Digestive system > Stomach > Rumen | place: USA...
TTAATAGATAAAAACAAAATGAATATTTATGATATAAATTTAAGTGAAATTACAGATCAATATATTGCATATTTAAAAGAACAAGAAAGTTTAAATTTAGAAATAGCAAGTGAATTTTTAGTTATGGCATCTACATTACTATTTTTAAAATCAAAAAATCTTTTGCCTAAACAAGAGGAAGAGGAAGAAGAAATAACAGAAGAGGAGTTAATTAGAAGAATTATAGAATATAAAAAATTTAAAGAAATAAGTAAAGCTTTAAAAGAAAATTATATTGTATATTCAAATAGATATTTTAAAGGACAAGAGGAAATTGAACTTCCAAAAAGAAAAATAGAAAAAGATTATGATAAAGAACTAGTTCCTAAAATTTATAAAGGTATTGTAGAAATAAATAATGAAAAAGTGAATCAAAATGCAAAAAATATTGAAAAAATTGCAATTACAGACAATTATACAGTTGCAAGCAAAGTTAAAGAAATGTTTAAAGTTTTAGTAAAACAAAAAAGATTTATATTTAATAAAATGTTTTCAATTAAAAAACATAATAAACAAGAAGTTGTAACTGCTTTTTCAGGATTATTAGAATTATCAAGAAGAAGTAAAGTAGAAACAATTCAAGAAGAACTTTTTGGAGATATAATAGTTAATAAATCAAATAGCAAATAAAAGAATAAATTGAATTTTTATAGAATTAAATATTATTACTTTATATAATATAGAAAAATAAAAGTATAAAAAAGTGATTAATTAAAAATATGTTGGAAAAACTAATATTAACCAGTTTTAGGAGGTGTAAGTATTGGTTTTTCTTTTCATTTTGATAATATTTATTGTTTTAAATATTATGTTATTATTTAGCAAAATTATTATAGAAATAGAAAACTTTAAAGTTACATCACAAAATTCAAAACATATAAATAATAACTATAAAATAATTATAAAATTGAAAGTATTCGGGTTAATACCTATTTTTCAAAAAGTTTATGACAAAAATAAAATAGACAAAATCAATAAAAGATTAGACATCGGAAAAAAGATAAAAAAATTAGATGTAAATAAGATAATAGAAAGTGTAAAAGAAGATAAAAAAATAAATAAAGATGTAATAAAAATATTTATTAAAGATATGTTTGAAATTATAAAAATAAGTTTAAAAATAGAGCTGGGGACAGAAGATGCAGCTTTAACAGCAATTATAATTGGTATATTAAGCACAATAATTTCAATTACATTAAGGGAAAAAATAAAAAATATTAATGCACAAAGATATAAAATTATTCCAGAATATTGTAATCATAATCTAATTAACATTGATATTTCTGGTATATTTGGAATAAAAGTGATACATATTATTAATATAATATATATCTTAATTAAGGAAAGGAAAGTGAAGTTAGATGAGCGAACATCCAATAGAAAATCTTATGGTTACAGCTATGAATAGTATTCAAGATATGATTGATGTAAATACTATAATAGGAGAACCTATAGAAACTTCAAATAATATTACAATTATTCCAATTTCAAAAGTTTCATTTGGTTTTGCAGCTGGAGGAAGTGAATTTACAGGAGAGACAATAGATGAATATACTAAAAAAGATAAAGAGGAGGAAATACAATATAGACTTCCCTTTGGTGGAGGTGCTGGAGCAGGAGTTAGTATAAATGCAGTAGCTTTTTTAGTTATTCAAAATGAAAAGGTTAAATTAATACCTGTAAATCATTCTTCTTCAATTGATAAACTATTAGATTATGTTCCAGATTTAATTGAAAAAACTAATAATGTATTAAATAGTTGCATTGAAAATAAAAAAGCAAAAACACAAGTTATTTTACAAAAATTACAAAATAAAGAAAACACTAAAAAAACAATTACACCATCTAAAATTAATCAAAAAAACTAAAATAAACCATTGAAAGCAAAAAAATGATATGATAGAATTAAACAGAAGAAAAAAGAGGATGCTAAAATGGGGGAAAACGTTAATGAAAAAAATGTTAATCATAATTGTGGTTTTAGCAAGTATATTAATAGGTATGATTATGTATAAAAATATGGCTACAGGTAGTAAAAACAATATAAATATACAAGAAATACAAAAGATTGAAGAAAATATTTCAAATATATATTTATGGAAAGAAGTAACAAATGTTGCTTTACCAGAATTTGAAGATATAAATGAAGTAACAGATGTATGGATTTGGGAAGTGGTAAAGAAAAATATAGATAAATTTGAAGTTGGTTATGATGAGATAATACAAACATCAAAAAAAATCTTTGGACAAAATTTTAATAAAGAATTTCCTAAAAGTGGAAATAGTAGTTTTAAATATAATGAAGAAAAAGATATTTATATACCAACAGAAGTAACCCTAGATCAAATGGAGGATGTATTTATTATATCAGACATAAAAAGGAATGTGGAAGGCTATGAAGTAGAAATTATAGAATATTTAGAGGACTATTCAAATGAGCAGAAAGTAGTTGTAAAAAATTTTGCAGAAGAAGAAATAGGACAAGTAAGTATTAGTGAGAGTGAAACTAAAATACAAGAAATTGTAAAGGAAAATGTAAGTAGATTTAACAAAAAGAAAATATTTTTAAAAATAGAGGATAATAGATTAATTGTACAAAAAGTAACAAAAATACAGGAGTAAGAAATGTTGAAAGAACTTAGTAAATGTAACATTTGTCCACATAAATGTAATATTAATAGAAATAGTGGAATTGTAGGTCGTTGCAGAGCAACTGATAAAATAAAAATTGCATTATACTCAACACATAATTTTGAAGAACCATGTATTAGTGGAGAAAAAGGCTCTGGAACAGTTTTTTTCTCCAATTGCAATTTAAATTGTGTTTTTTGCCAAAATTATGAGATAAGTCAATTAGATAAAGGTAAAGAAATAACAATAGAAGAGCTAGCAAAAATCTTTTTAATACAACAAGAAAAAGGAGTAGAAAATATAAATTTGGTTACTCCTACAAGTTATGTACCACAAATTATAGAAACAATAAAAATTGCTAAAAAAGAAGGATTAAATCTTCCTATTGTATATAACACAAATAGCTATGAAAATATAGAAACAATAAAAATGTTAGAAGGATATGTTGATATATATTTACCGGATTTAAAATATGCAGAAAATAAATTAGCTAAAGAATATTCTAAAATTGATAATTATTTTGAAATAGCAACAAAAGCAATTAAAGAAATGGTAAAACAAGTCGGTGTTCCAAAATTTGATGAGAATGGAATTATGAAAAATGGAGTTATGGTAAGACATTTAGTTTTACCAAACAATGTAGAAAATAGTAAAAAAGTTTTAAAGTGGTTAGTAAAAAATTTACCAAAAGAAATTTATATAAGTATTATGGCACAATATTTTCCTACATATAATGCAAAAAAAATTGAGGAATTAAATAGAAAATTAACAAAAGAAGAATGGAGAGAAATAGAAGATTACATACAATATCTTGGCATAGAAAACGGATATGTTCAAGAACTTCGGAGAACATGAAGAAGAATATGTACCAAAATGGGAGTTTTAAATATTATTGCAAATATTAATAAAAATAATTTACAACAAAAAAACGTTATGATATACTCAGCGTGGTAATATAAAATATATTTAGTAAAGGGATGAAGAAAATGAAGATAAAAGTAATAGGATCAACAAAAGTAGGATATGAACTACCAAAAGAAGAAGCATTGAATTTTTCTGGAAAATCAGCAGGGATTTGTTATTTGCCAGATACACTTGAAACATTATTTTCAGAACCAGAAGAAAAAACAACAAGAAGATATAAAATGAATCTAGATTCAGGACATCATAGTGTTTTTGGTCATGCAACTTATAATTTAAGTTTAGAAGGAATTCCAAAAATTATAGCAATGATTTTAAATAACGAAAAAATATATAATACATCTGAAAAATCTGCAAGATATACAATAATGGAGCCATCTGAAAAAGAAAAATCTTTATATGAAAAATGGATAGAAATCTATAAAAAAGTAATTAGTAAAGAATATCCAAATATAGAGGGAAAACGAGTTCAAAAATTAGCACAAGAAAATGCAAGATATTTAATAAGTGTATTTACACCAGCAACAGTGATGGAATATACAGTTAGTTTTCAACAATTGAATTTTATTATAAGTTGGTTTGAAGATTATATAGAAAAAGAACCTGAAAATAGTTTTTCAAAACAACTAAAGAAAGCTATGAGAGAATTCTTAAAAGCCTTACCGGATTTAAAAGTAGAAAAACTAAATCCTAGATTAAAAGGAAAACCACTTTCTATATTTGCTAGTAGAGAACGTAAAGAAGAATTTGGAGAAAATTATTGTACAACATATTTAGCAAGTTTTGCAGAACTTGCACAAGCACAAAGACATAGAACATTATATTATGAAATATCATTTTTGGATAAAGCAAAATATTATGTTCCACCAATAATTAGAGAAACTGAACTTGAAGAAGAATGGCTAAAAGATATATCTTCATTAGAAGAATATTATCCACAAGGAATGCTTCTAAAAATAAATGAAAGAGGAACATTAGAAAACTTTGTTTTAAAATGTACAGAACGATTATGTGGTGCTGCTCAACTTGAAATTATGGAGCAAACAAAAGATACAATGGATAAATATTTAAAAGCTACAAAAAATGATGAAGTAATACATAATTATTTGTTACCATATTCAAAAGGTGCAAGATGCACATTTCCTGGATTCAAATGTAATATGCCATGTGTGTTTGGTGGAAAAGGTGCAATGAATAGAAAAATTTAATAATAAAAATAGCTTTTGGTTAAACTAAAATTATCAAAAATAAAGGAGATAAACTATGTTTAAACCAAGAGCTATTTATTTTGAAAAAGAAATATTAAATTATCCCTTAGGAAAAGAATTAATGAATAAATATAAAGAGATTCCAAAAGTAGAAATTGAAAATCACAATAATATAGAAGAAATGAGAAAAAAAGAAAACAAAGAATTTCCATATATGAAAGAAAATTTAATTATTGGAGTTAGGAAAACACATAAATTTGTGGAAAATCATAAAACATCGGATTTTTTAGTTCCCTATACATCTTCAGGGTGTACTGCTTCTTGTATGTATTGTTATTTAGTATGTAATTATAATAAATGTGCATATTTAAGATTATTTGTAAATAGAGAACAAATGATGGAAAAAATAATTAAAACAGCAGAAAAATCAGAAAAAGAATTAACATTTGAAATAGGAAGTAATAGTGATTTAATCCTAGAAAATACAATTACTAATAATCTTCCATGGACTATAGAGAATTTTAAAAATACCAATAAAGGAAAATTAACTTTTCCTACTAAATTTGATATGGTAGATGATATTTTGGATTTAGACCATAAAGGGAAAGTAACAATTAGAATGAGTGTTAATCCTGAAGATATTATAAATAAAGTAGAATTTGGAACTTCTAGGCTTAAAGGAAGAATTGAAGCTATAAATAAGTTAAAAGAAGCGGGATATAATGTTGGAATATTAATTGCACCAGTAATTTTAGTAGATAACTGGAAACATCGTTATTTAGAACTAATCCAAAAATTAAATAAAGAATTAATACAAAAAGTAAAAAAAGATGTTTTTTTTGAAATAATATTCATGACTTATAGTTATGTTCATACAAAGATAAATGAACAAGCATTTCCAAATGCTATTAATCTTTATAATAAAGAAATAATGATAGGAAGAGGAAAAGGAAAGTATATGTACAAAAAAGATATACGACAAGAAGGAGAAAAATTCTTAAGAGAACAAATGCATAAGTATTTTCCTAATAATAGTATAGAATATATTGTATAAAATATAAATTTATCAAAATACTCACAAAATACTAAGAAAACTCTTGAAATTTATTAAAAAATATAGTACAATAGGTATGTCAAAAAAGACATACCTTTTTCTTAGCTTTAAGATTAGCACCTTAAACTTTAAGCTCAGTTAAAGGCTGAAAACTAAATTTTAAATTAATAGGAGGTGTAATAATTATGACAAAGGAAAGAAAACAAGAAGTAATTAATACTTATAAAAGAGAAGAAAATGATACTGGTTCACCAGAAGTTCAAATAGCTCTTTTAACAGAAAGAATCAACGAATTAACTGAACACTTAAAAGTTCATAAAAAAGATAATCACTCTAGACGTGGTCTTTTAAAGATGGTTGGTAAAAGAAGAAATCTATTAAACTACTTATCTAGAAAAGATGTTAATAGATATAGAGAAATCGTTGAAAAATTAGGATTAAGAAAATAAATGAAAAAGCCTATGCTTTTAGTTAAGCACAGGCTTTTAAAAAGTAAATTCTAAGTATATAATTTTAGGTAGGTAGCTTGTATAATGTGTTAATTTTCTTAATGTATTATAGAGGTTACAATCTAAAATATACTTAGAGTAAGAAGGTGCAAATTTTTAAATTTAGAAAGGAATGAAAAATTATGTTTAAAACTTATGAAACAGAATTAGCAGGTAGAAAACTTGTAATAGAAACAGGAAAAATGGCAGGACTAGCCAATGGAAGTGTATTAGTACGTTATGGAGATACATGTGTATTAGTAAATGTAACAGCTTCTAAAGAACCAAGAGAAGGAATTGATTTCTTCCCATTATCAGTAGATTTTGAAGAAAAATTATATTCAGTAGGAAAAATACCAGGAGGTTTCTTAAAAAGAGAAGGAAAACCAAGTGATAAAGCAATTTTAACATCAAGAGCAATTGATAGACCATTAAGACCACTATTTCCAAAAGATTTTAGAAATGATGTTGTAGTAGTGGCAACAGTTCTTTGTGTAGAACAAGATAATTCACCAGAAGTAGCAGCTATGATAGGCGCAGCAGCAGCTTTAACAATTTCTGATATTCCATTTAATGGTCCAACAGCAGCAGTAAATGTAGGATTAGTAGATGGGAAAATTATTATAAACCCAACTGAAGAGGAAAGGGAAGTAAGTGATTTAACATTAACAGTAGCGGCAACAGAAAAGAAAATAACAATGATAGAAGCTGGGGCAAATGAAGTTCCTAATAATGTTATGTTAGAAGCTATAAAGACAGCGCATGTTGAAATAAAGAAAATATGTGAATTTATTTCTAATATTCAAAAAGAAATTGGAAAACCAAAATTTGAATATAAATCATTTGAAGTAGACCATGATGTATATGAATTTATAGAATCAAACTTTAAAGAAGAAATGAAGGAAAAAGTTCAAGAGGAAGATAAAGAACAAAGAGATAAAAATATAGATGAATTAACAGCAAAAATAGAAGAAGCATATACAGAGAAATTTGGAGAAGAAGCTTTTGAAGATCATAAATCAGATATTGGAGAAGCAATTTACAAATTAGAGAAAAAATGTGTAAGAGAAATGATATTTGTTGAACATAAAAGAGTTGATGGAAGAGCTTTAGATGAAATAAGACCATTATCAGCAGAAGTAGGACTTCTTCCTAGAACTCATGGTAGTGCTTTATTTACAAGAGGACAAACTCAAGTAATGTCAATTGCAACATTAGGAATGATTAGTGAAGAACAAGTATTAGATGGAATAGATACTGAAGAATCAAAAAGATATATGCATCACTACAATTTTCCAAGTTACTCAGTAGGAGAAGCAAGACCTTCTAGAGGACCTGGAAGAAGAGAAGTAGGACACGGAGCATTAGCAGAAAAAGCATTAGTCCCAGTATTACCATCAAAAGAAGAGTTCCCATATGCAATAAGAGTTGTTTCTGAAGTGTTATCTTCAAATGGTTCAACATCACAAGCAAGTATTTGTGGAAGCACATTAAGTTTAATGGATGCAGGTGTACCAATTAAAAGACCTGTTGCTGGTATTTCTACAGGATTAGTAACAAATCCTGACAATGATGAAGACTATGTAATGTTAGTAGATATTCAAGGTTTAGAGGACTTCTTTGGAGATATGGACTTTAAAGTAGGTGGAACAGAAAAAGGTATTACAGCTATACAAGTAGATATTAAATGTGATGGATTAACATATGAAATAATAGAAGAAGCATTTGAAAGAACAGCTAAAGCAAGAGCATATATCTTAAATGATATAATGATGCCTGTAATTGATAAACCAAGAGCCGAAGTATCAAAATATGCACCAAGAATAGTAAGTACAAAAATCAAAGTAGAAAAAATTAAAGATGTGATAGGCCCTGGTGGAAAAATGATAAATAAAATCATTGATGAAACTGGTGTTAAAATAGACATTGAAGAAGATGGACAAGTATTTATCTATTCAACAGATAATGATAAAGCAAATCAAGCATTAGAAATGATTGAAGATATAGTAAGAGAAGTTGAAGTTGGTGGAATTTACTATGGAGAAGTTGTAAGAATTATGAACTTTGGAGCATTTGTAGATTTAGGTGTCGGTGGAAAAGAAGGATTATTACACATTTCTCAAATATCAAAAGACAGAGTAAATAAAGTTGAAGATGTTTTACATGTTGGAGATAAAGTAACTGTAAAAGTAATTGACATAGACGACCAAGATAGAATAAATCTTACAATGAAGGGATTAACGTTTAGTTTTGTTGAAGATGAAGATGCTTAACAAATAATTAATTTTTGGCGTTGTTAAACTTCGAATTTAATTCAATCAACGTGCAAAAGTATGCCTCATGAATTAAATTCTTGTTTGCCTAGCCAAAATCTTAATTCTTTGTTAAGTAGAATTTTACAACTAAGGAAAAAGTAATATGTATTTGGGAGAGTTTTAATCTATGAAAAAATTTAAAGAAAGAACCAAAAAAGGAAAAGTAGGCTATATTCTTACCCTACTTTTCCTATGTATAGTATTATATTTTGCATATCAATTTTATCAAGGAAATAATTTTAATGACTTTATCAGAAGTGAATCTAATTTATATACATCAGAATTTAAAAGAGATTCAGAAGTAAAATACTCAAAACAAAGAAGCTATAGAATAGTGTCAGAAAAATATAATGATGCCATGTTTTATAAAAAAATAAAATTAGAAAAAAATAGGCCATACAAAGTATCTTGCATGGTAAAAACACAAGATATAACTTCCGAAGAAAACAATTCTGGAATAGGTGCTCAAATATCTATTGAAGGTACAACTGAAAGATCTACTGCAATATCAGGAACGTCTGATTGGCAAAAAATTGAACTTATATTTAATTCTAAAAATAGGGAAGAAGTAAATATTGGATTTAGATTAGGTGGATATCTTGGAAATGCAAAAGGAACTGCATGGTTTTCAGATTTTAAACTAGAAGAAGGAATAGATAAAGAGGATAATAATGAATGGAAATTTGCATGTTTTATTTTCAAAAATACTGATGTAACTATAGATGGAAATCAAACAAAGTTGAGCGTTACAAATAATGATATTAGGGATATAGAAGATACATTATATAGATTTTCTTCTTCAGCTAATACTTTATCAAACGGTAAAATGAAAGTAAAATATGATGTTTTTGAAATTGATAAACCATTAAGCAAATTGTCTTATGATAAAGAATTTGCATATTATGTTGCACCAGAAGATATAGAGAATCAAATAAAAGATACTATAACTGGTAGTGACTATGATCATATATTTGTAGTAATAAGATTGCGGAGATAATAAACACAATAATGATATACAAGTAAATGATTGGATAGGACTTCGGATCAATGGATTATTATGGTATAGGTTATTCTAATATACGACTACCAAATGATTCTAATAGTTATATATATAAATACAATTCTAGGATTAATCAATTTCCGGAAGAGGTTTTTTTACATGAGTTTTTACACTCTTTAGAAAGAAATGCAAAAGAATATGGATATGATAGACCAGAATTACACGCATATGAACAATATGGGTATAAAAATGAACCATTAATAGGACAAAAGAAATGGTATACAGATTATATGAATAAAACAATAAAATCTACATCAGGGTATATTGGTTTACCAGAACAAATATATACATTAAAACCTGCAAAAAGTTCAAATTTTAAATATTCATATGATATGAATGCTTTTAAGCAACCTGAAAATATAATAGAAGAAATAAGAGAGATTTTTAGTAATTTGTTTAATAAGGTTAAACAAATTAAATTAACAAATTAAAATTTGACAAAATATGACAAAAATGGAACATAAGGAGACTGTCCCTTTTTGTTTCATTTTAGAAAAGAGGAAGAAGTGAAGGTTTCAGAGTTTAATTATAATTTACCAGAAGAACTTATAGCACAAACTCCGATTGAAAAAAGAGATGAATCAAGACTTATGGTATTAGATAGAGAAAACCATACTATTGAACATAAAAGATTCAAAGATATTATTGAGTTTTTAAAACCGGGAGATGTTTTAGTTAGAAATAATACTAAAGTAATTCCTGCGAGATTATATGGAAAAAAAGAAACAGGTGCAAATGTTGAATTTTTATTATTAAATAATATCGAAGGAGATATTTGGGAGAGTATAGTAAGACCAGGAAATAAATTGCATGTAGGAACAAGAGTTATATTTGGAGATAGCTTATTAGAAGCTGAAATTTTAGATATAATGCCAGGAGGAACAAGAAAAGTTAAATTCAATTATGATGGAATATTTAATGAAATATTAGATAAAATTGGCTTAATGCCACTTCCTCCATATATTCATGAAGAGTTAAAACAAAAAGATAGATATCAAACTGTTTATGCAAAATATGACGGATCAGCAGCAGCACCAACAGCAGGATTACATTTTACAGATGATTTATTAAAACAATTAGAAAAAAAGGGGATTATTATTGCAAATGTTACACTTCATGTTGGAATAGGAACTTTTAGACCTGTAAAAGAAGAAATAGTAGAAAACCATGAAATGCATTCAGAACATTTTTATATCAAACAAGAAGATGTAGAAAAAATTAATAATGCTAAGAAAAACGGAAATAGAGTAATAGCAGTAGGAACTACTTCATGTAGAGTTTTAGAAAGCATTGCAGATGATGAGGGGGGTGTAAAAGAAACAGAAGGAGATACAAAAATTTTTATATATCCAGGTTACAAGTTTAAATGTTTAGATGGATTAATTACAAATTTCCATTTACCACAATCAACATTATTAATGCTTGTATCAGCACTAGCTGGAAAAGATTATATAATGAATGCTTATGAAGAAGCTGTGAAGGAAAAATATAGATTTTTTTCATTCGGAGATGCAATGCTTATTATTTAAGGAGGAAATATGAAACCAGCAGTAACATATGAATTATTACATGAATGTAAACAAACAGGAGCAAGAAGAGGGGTAATACATACACCTCATGGAGATATACAGACACCAATATTTATGCCAGTGGGAACACAAGCAACAGTGAAATCAATGACTCCTGAAGAATTAAAAGAAGAAGTTAATGCACAAATAATATTATCAAATACATATCATTTGTACTTAAGACCTGGAAGTAAAATAGTAAGAGAAGCAGGAGGTCTTCATAAATTCATGAATTGGGACAGGCCAATTTTAACAGATAGTGGTGGATTTCAAGTATTTAGTCTAGGAGATCTAAGAACAATTCATGAAGAAGGTGTTGATTTTAAATCACATCTAGATGGAAGCAAGCATTTCTTTTCTCCAGAGTCTGTTATGAAGATAGAAGAAGATTTAGGTGCTGATATAATAATGGCATTTGATGAATGCTGTCCATATCCATCTACATATGAATATACAAAACAATCAATGGAAAGAACAACAAGATGGGCTGAAAGATGTAAGGATGCACATACTACAGTTGATAAACAAGCTCTTTTTGGTATAATTCAGGGAGGTTTTTATAAGGATTTAAGAGAACAAAGTGCAAAAGACTTAATAGAATTAGACTTACCAGGATATGCTATAGGTGGAATTAGTGTAGGAGAACCAAAAGAAGAATTTTTAGATATATTAAGATATACTGCACCACTTATGCCAAAAGAAAAACCAAGATATTTAATGGGAGTTGGAACACCAGATTATCTAATAGAATCAGCAATTGCTGGAATTGACATGTGTGATTGTGTTTTGCCAACTAGAATAGCTAGAAATGGAACAGCGTTGACATCACATGGAAAAGTGGTTGTTAGAAATGCTACATATGAAAGAGATTGGACACCACTTGATCCTGAATGTGATTGTTATACTTGCAAAAATTATACAAGAGCATATATTAGGCATCTTATAAAAGCAAATGAAATTCTTGGAGTAAGATTATTATCAATTCATAATCTAAAATTCTTGACTAATTTAATGGAAAAGGTTAGAATAGAAATAGAGAAGGATAATTTAGGAACATTTAAAGAAGAGTTTTATCAAAAATATGGATATGAAAAATAGGAGGAGATACAAATGAATTTGATGGAAGAAAGTTTTCAAAATAATGAAGTAAAGAAGAAAAAAAGAGCAACAACTATCATATTAGTTGCAATTTTTATAGTCCTAATTGCAATAATTTCAATTATAATATACTTAGCTTATGCTAAAAAAAGCCAAATGAAATTATATTTAGATGGAAAACAAAATCAAAAGGTATTAGGAATGATTTTAATAAAAGAAGATGGAACTGTAAATGCACCAATAAAGGAAATTGCTGAATATTTAGGATATGACAGCTTTAATGGCGAATATACTGATAAATCAGAAGAAATAAGCAAATGTTATGTTCAAAGTAAAACAAATGAAGAAATATGTAACCTTGAACTAGGCTCAAAAAAATTATATAAACTAGATTTATCTAATTCAAATCAAAATTATGAATATTATTATACAAAAAATGCAGTATTTTCAAATAATGGAGTTTTATATGGTGATTCTGAAATTATAGAAAATGCATTTAATGTAAGTTTTAATTATGATAAAGATACAAATACTATTACTATATTAACTATGCCATATTTGATTCAAACATATTCAAGTAAAGTATTAGATTATGGATATAAAGAATTAAGTGATGTGTTTGCAAATAAGAAGACTGTGTTAAAAAATATGCTTGTTGTAAAAAAAGACGATAAAAAAATGGGTGTTATTGACACGAAAGGTAAACCTATATTAGAAGCTAAATACACAGATATTACATACCTTCCGAGCATTGGAGACTTCTTGGTAGACAATGATAAAAAAATAGGAGTTATGTCTAACGAAGGTTCTACAAAAATCAGACTTATGTATGACTCAATAGCACTTATGGATAAAGATGCAGGATTGTATTTAGTAAAAAAAGATAATAAATATGGTGTTTTAGATTTAAGAGGAAATATAAAAATTGATATAAATAATGATGAAATAGGCATGGATATATCTAAATTTGAAAGAAATGATATAAAAAATAAATACATATTGGCAGATAATTTAATTCCAGCAAAACAGGAAAAATATTGGGGATTATATGATAAAAATGGTCTACTCGTTGTGAATTTTGAATATGATACATTTGGATATGTTGCTACAAATAATAGAAATGCTTTAAATTTATTAGTAATACCTGAATATAATGTTTTAGTTGCTTGCAAAAATAAAAAATATACTCTGTTAAATTCGTATGGTAAACAATTATTAGCTGGTCCTATAGCTGATGATATATATATGACAATTGAAGGAAATGAAAAGAAATATACTATATCTGCAAATAACAATACATATGATGCGGTAGAATTTTTGAAAAGTTTGGGTATTAGTGTAAAAGAGAACGAAAATGATAACACTTCAAATTCAAAAGAAGATAGTACAAAACAAAATACTAATAGCCAGACTAATGTTAATAGCGATAATCAAGAAAAAACAAATGATGTAGAACAAAATAGAGCTAGCGAAGAAAATCAAAATAATGAAGAACATCATAATAATGAATAAAAAAATAAAAAAGTAAATGTTTTTTTAAAAAAGCATTTACTTTTTTAAAAAATTTGTATACAATATAACAAGAAAAATGTAGAATAGAGTAAAAACAAAAGAAAATGTAAAAAAGAAGGGGAGTAATGTATTAATGAAAATACTAATGTTAACATGGGAATACCCACCAAGAGTCGTAGGAGGAATTTCAAGAGTAGTTTATGACATTTCTAGAACATTATTAAAAGATGGACATGATGTAACAGTAGTAACATACAAAGACGGGGATGCTCCATATTTTGAAGACGATAAAGGGGTTAAGGTTTATAGAGTAGATAATTATATGATTAACCCAAACAACTTTATAGACTGGATTATGCAACTTAATTTCAATATGATTGCAAAAGTAAATGAAATAATTGCAGAACAAGGAAATTTTGATGTTGTACATGCTCATGATTGGTTAGTTGCATACAGTGCTAAAACAATAAAAAATTCTTATAATATTCCAATAGTATCAACAATACATGCAACAGAAGCAGGGAGAAACAGTGGAATACATGATGAACAACAAAGATATATAAATGACACAGAGTGGATGTTAACATATGAATCTGCAGAAGTAATAGTAAATAGTAATTATATGAAAAATGAATTACAAAGATTATTTGGTTTACCTTATGAAAAAATAAATGTAATACCAAATGGTGTTAATTTAAGTTTGTTTAATGGAATCGAAAGAGATTATAACTTTAGAAGAAGATTTGCTATGGACAATGAAAAAATAATATTATTCATGGGAAGATTAGTATATGAAAAAGGAATTCAACATTTAATATCTGCTATGCCTAAAATATTAGAAGGATACAGAGATAGCAAACTTGTAATTTGTGGTAAAGGTGGAATGGAAGAAGAATTAAGAAGACAAGTTGCCGCAATGGGGATATCAAACAAAGTTTATTTTGCAGGATATATGAGTGGTAAAGATGTTCAAAGAATGTACAAAGCAGCAGATATAGCAGTATTTCCTAGTACATATGAACCATTTGGAATAGTAGCACTAGAAGCTATGTTATCAGAAAATCCTATAGTAGTATCTGATATAGGTGGATTAAACGAGATAGTAGAACATAGAGTAAATGGTATGAAAGCATATTGTGGAAATTCTAACTCTATAGCAGATTCAATTTTAGAATTATTATATGACCATAAACTATGTGCTGAGATAACTAAAAAAGCAAAAAACAAAGTTAGAAATGAATATAATTGGAGCAAAATTGCACAAGATACACACTTTACATACCAAAAAGCAATATGTC
>Ga0326511_10002418_pt1 | contig 15177 bp, 13 predicted proteins | sample 0_2496_0518_D_FD_203701 | JGI IMG/M metagenome (GOLD analysis project Ga0326511, IMG submission 203701) | Bovine rumen microbial communities from UC Davis, California, United States - 0_2496_0518 | ecosystem: Host-associated > Mammals > Digestive system > Stomach > Rumen | place: USA...
AAGGAGGAGTTAAAATGATTAAACCATTAGGAAACAGAGTATTAATAAAAATGAAAGAAGGCGAAGAAAAAACTAAAAGTGGAATAATACTTTCAGGTTCTGCTCAAGAAAAACCACAAATAGCAGAAGTTATTGAAGTTGGTCCAGGAGAATTACTAAAAGATAGTAGTGAAAGAAGCAAAATGGAAGTTAAAAAAGGTGACAATATAATAATTAGCGAATATGCTGGTACAAAAGTTAAATATGAAGGTCAAGAATACATAATTGTAAAACAAGATGATATTTTAGCGATTGTAGAATAGAAAGGAGATTTTGAAAATGGCAAAAGTTATTAAGTTTGGAGAAGACGCAAGAAAGTCTTTATTAGAAGGAGTAAATAAATTAGCAGATACTGTTAAAGTTACATTAGGACCAAAAGGAAGAAATGTAGTATTAGATAAAAGTTTTGGTTCACCATTAATTACAAATGATGGTGTAACAATAGCAAAAGAGATTGAATTAGAAGATAAATTTGAGAATATGGGAGCTCGTTTAGTAAAAGAAGTTTCTACAAAAACAAATGATGTAGCAGGAGATGGAACAACTACAGCTACAGTTCTAGCTCAAAGTATGATAAAAGAAGGAGTTAGAAATGTTGCGGCAGGATCAGATCCAATGGCAATAAAAAGAGGAATTGATAAAGCTGTAAATGTAGCGGTAGACGGATTAAAAGAAATTAGTTCAGAAGTTGATGGAAAAGAAGATATAGCAAGAGTTGCAAGTATTTCTGCAAATAATGAAGAAGTTGGAAAATTAATTGCTGACGCAATGGAAAAAGTTTCAAAAGACGGAGTTATTACAATAGAAGAATCTAAAACTTCTAATACAGAATTAAATATTGTAGAGGGAATGCAATTTGATAAAGGATACTTATCACCATATATGGCAACAGATACAGAAAAAATGGAAGCGGTTTTAGATAATCCATATATATTAATAACGGATAAAAAAATAACAAATATTCAAGAAATATTACCTTTATTAGAAGCTTTAATGCAAGAATCAGGTAAATTATTAATTATTTGTGATGATATGGAAGGAGAGGCTTTATCAACACTTATTTTAAATAAATTAAGAGGAGTTTTAAATGTTGTAGCAGTTAAAGCTCCAGGATTTGGAGATAAAAGAAAAGCAATGCTTGAAGATATTGCAATTCTAACAGGAGGAGAAGTAATTACATCAGATTTAGGATTAGAGTTAAAAGATACTTCTATCGAACAATTAGGAAGAGCAAAACAAGTTAAAGTTCAAAAAGAAAATACAATTATAGTAGATGGAGCTGGAGATAAATCTAAAATATCTGAAAGAGTTAACCAAATAAAAGCTCAAATTACTGAAACAAAGAGCGATTATGATAAAGAAGGACTACAAGAAAGATTAGCTAAAATAGCTGGAGGAGTTGCAGTAATCGGAGTTGGAGCAGCAACGGAAGTTGAAATGAAAGATAAAAAGCTAAGAATAGAAGATGCATTATCTGCAACAAAAGCAGCTGTTGAAGAAGGAATAGTTGCAGGTGGAGGAACAGCTTTAATTAATGTAATTCCAAATGTTAAAAAATTAGTAGACAAATTAAATGGCGGAGAAAAATTAGGAGCTGAAATTGTTTTAACAGCTTTAGAAGAACCAGTTAAACAAATAGCTAGAAATAGTGGATTAGAGCCAGCTGTTATTGTAGATAAAGTAAAATCATCAGAAGTTGGAGTTGGATTTGATGCAGCTAAAGAAGAATATGTAGATATGAAAAAAGCAGGAATAGTAGATCCAACAAAAGTAACAAGAAGTGCATTACAAAATGCAGCATCAATAGCTTCTATGGTACTTACAACAGAAAGTTTAGTAACAGATGCACCAGAACCAAAAGGATGTAATTGTGGAAATCATGAAGGAATGCCAACTGGAATGGATGGAATGTATTAATACAAAAATAAAAAAGGATAGTTCAACTATCCTTTTTTGGTGCCAACAAGCAGAATTGAACTGCTGACCTACGGGTTACGAATCCGTTGCTCTACCAACTGAGCTATATTGGCAAATAATAATAGTATTATAACATAGTATAAAATAATAATCAACAAAAATTCAATTCAAATCCTTTTTAGGTTCAAAACCTTGTTACAATTCACGACTAAATAGAATTCGCTCCCAGAAGTATGTATATTTTTTTACTGCGCCGCCCCAACTTCGCACAGTCTACAATTAAAGTTTTCGCATATTGCTCAATTTTAATGTAGACTGTAGGCTTGTCGGTCCCCACCCATAACTGCTCGTAAAAAATATACATGCTTCCTCGTGCTAAACTATTATTTTGTATTTTTAGCTGTGAATTGTAACAAAACCTTGTAAATTTTGAAAAATCTGGTATAATATAAAAGCAAAAAGAAAGTGAAAGGAGAAGTCATGGGATTTTTTGATAAACTAAAAAAAGGAATGGGAAAAACCAAAAGTTCATTTGATGAAAAAATAAATAATATATTTAAAAGTTTTAGAAAAGTTGATGAAGACTTTCTAGATGAATTAGAAGAAATATTAATAATGTCAGATATAGGAATGGATACATCTGTTAAAATAATAAGTAATTTAAGAAATAGAATAAAAAAAGAAAGATTACAAGACGAAGAAGATGTAAAAAAAGCATTAAGAGAAGAAATGAAAAAAATATTAGAATTAGATGATAAAGATATAAATTTACATTTAAACACAAAACCATCAGTAGTATTAGTAGTTGGAGTAAATGGAGTCGGAAAGACAACTTCAATTGGAAAAATTGCTAATAGACTTGCAAAAGATGGAAAAAAAGTAGTAGTTGCAGCAGCAGATACATTTAGAGCAGCTGCTGTAGAACAATTAGAAATATGGGCAAATAGATCAGGAGCAGATATTGTAAAAAGAGAAGAGGGAGTAGATCCTGCATCTGTTGTATATGATGCGATTAGAATAACAAAAGAGAAAAATGCAGATATATTAATAGTTGATACAGCAGGAAGATTACACAACAAAAAATATTTAATGGATGAATTAAATAAAATACAAAAAGTTATTAATAAAGAAATGCAAGAAGCAGATAAAGAAGTATTGCTTGTAATAGATGGAGCAACTGGACAAAATGCGATATCACAAGTAAAAGCATTTAAAAAAGAAACTGATATAACAGGACTTGTAATTACAAAGCTAGATGGAACTGCAAAAGGTGGAGTAGCAATAGGAATAGTAGAAGAAAATCAAATACCAATTAAATTTATTGGAGTTGGAGAACAAATTGATGATATGGAAATTTTTAATGCAGATGATTTTGTAAAAGCAATAGTATAAGTTTGAAAAATAATCATGTTTTGGCCTAAGTTAAACTGCATAGAAATGATAAAAAAAATAACAATAGGAGGGAAATTTGTGGAAAACAATAATTTAAATAATAAAAAAGTTGTTGAAACAAAAGAAAATGCGGAAGTAAAGATAAAAGAAGAAAAAGATAACAATCAAAAACATAATACAAAAAGTAAAAACAAAAAAATAAGAAGTATATTAGTTTGTGTATTTTTAATATTGTTTTGTATTATCAGTTATATTGAACTAAGAGGAAGTTATTTAGAATATTTGGAATTAGGACAAAATTACACTAATATATTTAAAACTAATATAGCATATAGATATGGAATAATGGCCATAATTTTTGTAGTTTTATATTTTATTATATATATGACAAATAGAGGAATAAAAAAGGGATTAAAACCATTTTTTGAAAAAGAAAAAAAGGAATTACCAAAACTACCTAATAAGTCTCTTGCATTAGTTATTTCTGCAATTGCAAGCTTTTTAATGTCATCAGCTTTAATGCAAAAGATAATATTAATGGTTAATGGAACTTCTTTTGGTATACAAGATCCAATGTTTGGCTTAGATATCTCATATTATATTTTTCAGAAACCAGTAATTGAAACCCTTATTTTATACTACATAATTTTCTTGGTAGCATTATCATTATATATGGCATTATATTATGTAATAGTATTTAATAGATATTTTGATGGTGTTGAAGGTAAAATGTTAAAAGAAAGTTTATTTATGAAGAAACTTTCAAGAAATGCTTTATTAGTTATAATAGGAATAGCCGCAATTACGATTATTAATACACAAAATACAATGTATGGAAAATTGATAACTATAAATGATAATATAGATATTATAGGCGCTGGGATGGCTGAAAGCACAGTAAAACTATGGGGATATTTTATATTTGCATTTATAATAGTTATATTTGCATATAGAGCTCTAAAACATTTTAAACAAGGAAATACAAGTAAAGTACTTAAGAATTTAGCTATTATACCGGGTTATTTAGTTGCTTTATTTGTTGCTATGGTTGCATTTGATTTAATATTTATTAACTCAAATGAATTAGATAAAGAAAAGAAATATATCGCAGAAAATATAGAAAATACGAGAAATGCTTATGATATAAGTATAGAAGAAGCTAACTTACAGAATACAGGGACGATAACAAATCAAGAAGTAGAAGAGAATGAAAATGTAATAAATAATATTCCAGTAATAAGCAGAGATGTAATTTTAAAAACATTGGAAGATAGTCAAACTGTTACAGGGCAATTTAATTATCCTAATGTTAATATTGCAAATTATGATGTTAATGGAAAAGAAAAATTAGTATATGTAGCTCCAAGAGAAATTGCAAATTCTGGAAGAACATATAACAATAAAACATATGAAAGAACACATGGAATGGGAGAAGTTATTGGTTTAGCAACTGAAAGTACAGAAAATGGAACAGTTCAATATGTTCAAAAAGATGTTGCTGGTAGTGACGAAAAAATCAAAATTTCTCAGCCACGTATTTACTTTGGTACTCAAACTAAAGACACAGTTATAACAAATACCAAAAATAAAGAAGAATATGATTATACAGATGAAAATGGAACAGAACATACATTTACATATGACGGAAAAGCGGGGTTAAAATTAGGATTTTTAGATAAGTTAATATTAGGATTGAAAAAAGGAGATATTAATTTAGCTTTCTCAAGTGAAGTAAAAGATGATAGTAAAATATTAATAAATAGAGAAATAAAAACAAGAGCAAGAAAAGCTTTACCATATTTAATATATGATGAAAATCCATATACCGTAATAACAAATGAAGGAAAAATAGTTTGGGTATTAGATGCATATACAGTTTCATCAAATTATCCATATTCTCAATATTCTACAATTGAACATGATGGAATAAGGGAAAAGATAAATTATATTAGAAATTCTGTAAAAGTAATAATTGACGCATATGATGGCACAATGTCATATTATATAACAGACAGAAATGATCCAATTGCTATGGCGTATAGGAACGTATATCAAGATTTATTTGTTGATTTAGATAAATCTATACCAGAAGACATTTCAAAACATATAGTATATCCAAAATTTTTGTATAATGTACAATCAGAGATTTTAAAGGTTTATCATAATGTAAAACCAGATGTATTATATAGAGCAGATGATTTATGGGATATATCAAAATATAATAGTGTTAAGTCAACAAAATCAACTGGTACATATATGGAGTCTTATTATACAATGATTAAAACATCTGATGAAGAAAAGTTAGGATTAGTACAAGTATATACACCATCTGAAAAACAAAATATTATTTCTTACTTAGTAGGAACTACTGAAAAAGGATTTAATAAATTAAAATTATATAAATTTTCAGCAGATAGTAATATTGTAGGACCTATGCAATTAGATAAACAAATAGAAGAAGATGAAGCTATTTCAACAGAAATAAATGCATTAAATGTAACTGGAACTAAAATAACAAAAGAAATGATAATAGTACCAATTGAAAATACATTATTATATGTAGAGCCAATTTATCAAACAATGCTTAATGAATCAAAAGTACCTATTTTAAAGAAAGTTGTAGTTGCTTCCGGTAATAAACTTGCAATAGGAAATGATTTAAAACAAGCGTTATCAAACTTACTTTCTAAATATGCAGTAGATATAGAAGTTGAAAATACTGATGATGTAGAAGGAATTATTGAAGCTATTATAAAAGCAAATAAAAACCTAAATGAATCAAATAAAAATAATGATTGGGAAATGATGGGGAAAGATGTTAAAAAGATTCAAGAATTGATTGATACTTTAGAAAAAGTTAAAGAGCAAGAAGATAAAAAGAAAGAAGAATTGGAAAAATTAAATAATACCAATAATGAATCAATAAATACAATAGATGAAAATAATTCTACTACTATAGTTACTTTAAATACAATAAATGAATAAAATATTATGAAAAAATCCACTATAAATAAAAGTGGATTTTTTTGTAGTAGGAGAGGGTATGTATATAAGGAAGAAAAAAGTAAATATTTTAAATAATTCAATTGAAAAGTTAAATGATACTTTACAAAAAGGCAATATTGAAGATTTGACATATATTCTTGGAAGTAAAAAGGAAATAATTATTAGAAATTTTTTAGCAGGGATTTTTAGAGGAGTGGGAATAGGCATTGGAGTAACAATTATTACTGCAATTCTTATAATAATTTTAAATAAAATTGTTGCTTTAAATATCCCATTGATTGGTAAATATGTTACGGATATAGTTGAAATAGTGGAAAAAAGTAAATAATTTTATAGAGAAGAGGGATTAAAAACAACAAAAAAGTACACTTAGTTTGTAAATTCATTCTATGTGTACTTTTATATTTTTATAATTCTAATTTATGAAATACTTTTTTACCTTTTTTTATAATAGCATATCCTTCTTTAAAATCTGAATCAGATAAAACATAATTTACATCTGTAACTTTTTCATCATTTAAAGAAATACCACCTTGGCTAATTAGTGTTCTTGCTTGACCTTTTGATGGAGCAATTTTGCAAGTAATTATTGCATCTAAAATTGAAATATTAGTATTTTCAATTTTTGTAGTAGGCATATTATCCAAATTACCAAGACCTCCAAATAATGCATTTGAAGCTTCTTCAGCTTTTTTTGCTTCTTCCTCACCATGAACTAGTTTTGTAATTTCAAATGCAGCAATTTTCTTTGCTTCATTTATTTTTTCATCTTTTAAATTTGATAATTCTTCAATTTTATCAATTGGGAGAAATGTAAGCATTTTTAAAACATTTTCAACACTTGAATCTTCAATATTTCTCCAGTATTGGTAAAATTCATAAGGAGAAGTTTTATTTGAATCTAACCATAAAGCACCTTTTTCTGTTTTACCCATTTTTTTACCTTCTTTTGTTGTAAGAAGTTTAAATGTTAATCCAAAAGAATCGTCTTTTCCAATTTTTCTTATTAAATCAACACCACCAATTATGTTTGACCATTGATCATTTCCACCCATTTCTAGTTTACAACCATAATTATTGTATAAATATAAGAAATCATATGATTGCATAAGCATATAGCTCATTTCAAAAAATGTTAATCCTGTTTCTAATCTTTGTTTATAACATTCTGCTGCAAGCATTTTATTAACAGAAAACAAACTACCAATTTCTCTAACAAAGTCAATAAATTTTAAATCTAATAACCAATCTGCATTATTAACAATTATTGCACCATTGTCACCTTCAAAACTTACAAATTTTTCTATTTGTTTTTTTATGCCTTCAACATTTTTATTAATATCCTCTCTAGATAACATTTTTCTCATATCTGTTTTACCTGAAGGATCACCTATAGTTGCAGTTCCTCCACCTACTAAAATAATAGGTTTATGACCAGCTTTTTGCATATGACTTGCAACCATTAAAGAAACAAAGTGACCAACATGTAAGCTATCTGCAGTAGGATCTATTCCAATATAAAAAGGAACAGATTCTTTTCCACCTAATAATTCTTTAATTTCTTTTGGATGTGTTAATTGTTCTATATAACCTCTTGCTTGAAGAGTATCAAAAACATTTTCCATTGTAATCATTCCTTTCGTAAATAATTATAAAGTGATTTTTGTATTACCATTTTTTCCTTTACTTTTTAAAGAATTTTTATATCCTTTAAATTCTTCGTATCCTAAAAAACGATTTAAATTTTTAACAGCAATACCAGTTTCTCCTGAAATTGTATCTAAAGAATTATCTAAACCATTTTCTTTTATATAATTTGTAAATGTTTTAAATTCATATCCATCTTTTGTACTACATTTAGGACATACATTTCCTTCAGAAACATAAAAACTTCCACATCTACTACATCTATTAAATTCCATAATTATTCCTCCTAAATATCTTATCTTTTGATAAATTCTTATAAAATCTATCACATTGTATCATAAAATATAATAAAATAAAAGGGGTTTTAGCAAAAATTTAGCTAAAGTAGAAAGTCTAATGTAACAATTCATGGCTTAATAGAATTCGCTTCCTCGCGCTAAAATATTATTTTGTATTTTTAGCTGTGAATTGTAACATTCTGATATTCAGCCATTTTTTTGTATTTTTCATAATATTCAGGAATTACCTTTTGTAGTCTAATAGGTTTTAAATTCTTATCTGTAAAACAGTGTTTAGTTTCACCTGTTAAAACAATTTCATCATTTTTTTTATTTTTTATAATATACCCAATAGTAAGTCTTACACCATTAAATTCTTTAACAAATGGTTTAATAACAATTACATCATTAAAAGTAACATGTTTTTTGAAAGAACAGTTTACCCCTAATACTGGAATCATTACACCTTTTTCTTCGAAAGAAGAGTAGGGAAAATCATTTTCCTCTAGCATTTTACATCTAGCTTCTTCCATAAAACGAATATAATTAGAATGATGAACTATGCCCATTCTATCAGTTTCATAATAATTTATTTTTCTTTCATATTCAAAATTCAAAATTAACCTCCTATGAATAAAATGTCAAAATTTATTGACTTTTTTAAATATTCTGTGTATAATATAGTTAGAAAATGAGAGCCACAAATTGTGTGCTACCACAATTTATATTGTAATAAAACACCACAAAGCTGGCAAGAGCATATGTGGTGTTTTCCTATTTGCTCAAAATTATTACTAGTGCAATAATCAAGGCAAATGCTATAATAGTTACTTCTATAAGACTATAGAAAAGTATATTTACTATAATTAATAGTGTTTCATAACTCATATAGCACCACCTCCAATCTCACAGTTATTTCTGTGTATGTAAAGTGGTAGCACTCACATCTGCTTATTCTCATTTTCCATAATATGAAGTATAACATATTAGTTTATTAAAATCAATACATAAAAAATAAAATTGGAAGATTTTTATAAAAATTATATATAATAAATAATTAAAGAGGAAATAGAAAATGAAAAAAATAAATGGAACAATTATGCAATATTTTGAGTGGTATATGGATTGTAATCAAAACTTGTGGAATGAAATAGCAGAAAAAGCACCTAAATTAGCAAAACAAGGAATAACAGCTTTATGGCTACCACCTGCATATAAAGGTTTTCAAGGAAAAGATGAGGTAGGGTATGGTGTTTATGATGTATATGATTTAGGAGAATTTGATCAAAAGGGAACTATTAAAACAAAATATGGTTCTAAAGATGAATATTTAAATTGTATAAATGTATTAAAACAAAATGGGATAGAAGTATATGCTGATATTGTACTAAACCATAAAATGGGAGCAGATATGTTACAAACAATTCCTGCTACAAAAGTTGATTGGGGTAATCATTATCAAGATAGCGGAATTCAGGAAACTGTTAGAGTTGCAACTAAATATACTTTTCCAGGAAGAAAACATAAATATTCTGATTTTGAATGGAATTGGACACATTTTGATGGTATAGATTATGATGAAAATTCAAAAGAGCATGCAATTTTTAAATTTAAAGATAAAAATTGGGATGAAGCAGTTGATGAGGAATTTGGAAATTATGATTATTTGATGGGAGCAGATATTGATTTTACAAATTCTAAAGTTGTGGAAGAGTGTACAAAATGGGGGAAATGGTATTTAGAATTAACAAAAGTAACAGGATTAAGATTAGATGCTGTAAAACATATTCCAGCTAATTTTTATAAAAATTGGATACAAGATATGAGAGATGCTGCAAAGCAAGAATTATTTACAGTGGGAGAATATTGGTCAGGTGATGTTGAAAAGTTACATAGATATATAACAGAAACAGAAGGAAAAATATCACTTTTTGATGTACCACTTCATTATAATCTAGCATCAGCATCAAAGGATGAAAATTATGATTTATCAAAAATATTAGAACATACATTAGTAAAAGAAAACCCAGGTAAGGCAGTAACATTTGTAGATAATCATGATACACAACCAGACCAGGCATTAGAAAGCTTTGTAGATAGATGGTTTAAACCAGCAGCATATAGTATAATACTTCTAAGAAACGAAGGTTATCCTTGTGTGTTCTATGGAGATTTCTATGGAATACCACATAATAATATTGAACCAATTGAAGAATTAAAAATATTATTAAAACTAAGACAAGAAAAAGCATATGGAGAACAATCAGATTATTTTGATAATCCTAATTTTATCGGATGGACAAGAAGGGGAGATGAAGAACATTTAAAATCAGGTTTAGCAGTTGTAATTTCAAATGCAGGTGATGGAGAAAAGAGAATGTATATAGGAGAAGAATTTTCAGGAGATATATTTATTGATAGCTTAAATAATTGTGAAGATGAAATACTAATTGACAATGAAGGATATGGTAATTTTAAGGTTAAGTCAAGGTCAACTTCTATATGGGTGAAAAAATAAAAAATCAAGAAATTAATCTTGATTTTTTTGCCTTACGCAACACACACAATCTATCTAAAGACATTGAAATATGCTATTTTATTTTCCATGTATTAGTTCCATCTGGTTCTAGTTGTACATTTGAGTTTAAAGTAACAACAGGTCGAAAATCATAATTAGCGTCGTTAGTAAATCCGTTTAAGGTAAACATAAAAAGGATAAAGAAGGATGAAAATATTGGAAAAAGGATTAAAGAAACTGGTGAAAAATCGTTACCAGTTGAAATAATTTTATTTTTTTTGTAGTCAAAAGATATAAAATATGATATACTAATTTTAGAAAGATTATAATAAGTAGGAGAGTGAATTATAATGACTTATGAATTTGCAAAATATCCTGATGGTACATTAGGAGTATTTTCTAATATAGGAAAAAAAGAAAATGGTGAAGAATATATTCGTATTACTTTTGAAAGACCAATGGATTATGGATTTGATACTTATGTAATTGAACTTCCAAGTTATAAAGTTATCTTAGAAGATGGAAATTATTCAGAAGAGGAAAAGAAAAGATTCATGGAAATTGTTAAAAATGGTTCTTCTTTCTTTTTCAAATATGCACGATTAGGAGGTCTAAAAATTGCCTAATATTTTTGAAGTAAAACGGATATAAAATTTATTTTTGGTCAAATGAAAATGACGAACCTGTACATGTACATATTTCAAAAGGAAATCCAACATCAAATGCTACTAAAGTATGGTTGACTCAAACAGGAGGATGTATTATTTGTCATAATAAAAGTAAAATTCCTGAAAGAGAATTAAATATTATTTGTGAAGATATTTCATTACATTTTTTTCAAATTGTTGAAATGTGGAAAGTAATACATGCGGGTAATGTTAAATTTTATTGTTAATAAAAAAATAAATTGTGTGAATTAAAAAATTATATTAATATGTGTGCAATAAAAAAATCAAGAAATTAATCTTGATTTTTTTTGCCTTACGCAACACACACAATCTATCTAAAGACATTGAAATATGCTATTTTATTTTCCATGTATTAGTTCCGTCTGGTTCAAGTTGAATATCAGAATAGTGATGACAAGAGCGATTAAAGTTATAGCTTTACTTTGTTTTATAAAATTTCTCATTTGTTTTTATCTCCTTTTTTCTAATAGTATTTGAATATTTTATATTATATATACACATAAAATATCTTGTATTTATAGATATTTTATATTAAGGGTTAGCAAATGTCAATACATAAAATATGATGTATGAAATGAATTTTGTTATGGGTACAAAGGGACTGTCCTCAATTACCCAATACCCATTGAAAAGTAAAATAAAAGGTGATATAATTCAAGAAAATTAAAAATTGAAGGAGAAAAGGCATGTCTAAATTTGTTCATTTACACATACATAGTGAATTTAGTTTATTAGATGGAGCAAATAGAATAAAAGATTTACCCAAAAGAGCAAAAGAATTAGGAATGGATTCAATTGCTCTTACTGATCATGGGGTTATGTATGGTGCAATTGACTTTTATAAAGCATGTAAAGCTGAAGGAGTAAAGCCAATAATTGGATGTGAGGTATATGTAGCTCCACGATCTAGATTAAATAAAGAACCAGGTATTGATAATAAATATAATCACTTAATTTTACTTGCTAAAAATAATCAAGGATATAAAAACTTAAGTAAATTAGTTTCTATTGGTTTTACTGAAGGTTATTATTACAAACCTCGTATAGATTTGGAAAGTTTAGAAAAATATCATGAGGGATTAATATGTTTAAGTGCTTGTTTAGCAGGTGCAGTAAACCAAGCTCTTTTAAATGGACAAAATGAAAAAGCAGAAGAGATTGCTTTATGGCATAAAAAAGTATTTGGAAAAGATTATTATATAGAAATACAAAATAATGGAATTAAAGAACAAGTATTAGCTAATCAAAAATTAGTTGCGTTAGCTAGAAAATTAGATATTCCGCTTGTTGCAACAAATGATGCACATTATTTAAAAAGGGAAGATGCATATAATCATGAAGTATTACTTTGTATTCAAACAGGGAAAAGAATGAGTGATGTTGACAGAATGAGATTTGACACAGATGAGTTATATGTAAAATCACCAGAAGAGATGATAGAGTATTTCAAAGCATTTCCAGATGCAATAGAAAATACAGTTAAAATTGCAGAAGAATGTAATGTTGAATTTGAATTTGGACATACAATATTACCTAATTATGATGTACCAGAAGAATTTGAAACTCATTATGATTATTTTAAAAAGTTATGTGATGATGGAATAAAAAATAGATATGGAGAAAATCCTTCAAAAGAAGTATTAGATAGAGCAGAATATGAACTTAGTGTAATAAAAAGAATGGGATATGTTGATTATTTCTTAATTGTTTGGGATTTTATTCATTATGCAAAAACACACAATATTCCAGTAGGGCCAGGACGTGGATCTGGTGCAGGTTCTATTATTGCATATGCTATAGAAATAACAGATATAGACCCAATAAAATATGGTTTACTATTTGAAAGATTCTTAAATCCTGAAAGAATTAGTATGCCTGATTTTGATGTTGACTTTTGTTATGAACATAGACAAGATGTTATAGACTATGTATCAAGAAAATACGGGCATGATCATGTGTCTCAGATTATAACTTTTGGAACTATGGCAGCAAAAATGGTAATACGTGATGTTGCAAGAGTTCTTGATGTACCATATTCAGAAGCGGATTCCTTAGCTAAAATGATACCAAATGAATTACATATAACAATAAAAAAAGCATTAGAACAAAATAAAGAATTAAAAGAAAAGTATGACACAGATGAAACTGTAAAAAAGGTTTTAGATATAGCTATGGGATTAGAAGGTATGCCAAGACAGGCTTCAACTCATGCATGTGGTATTGTTATAACCAAAGATCCAGTAGACACTTATGTTCCACTATATGTGCGTGATAACCAAATATCAACACAATATATAATGACAACTCTAGAAGAATTAGGACTATTAAAAATGGACTTCTTAGGTTTAAGAACATTAACTGTTATACAAGATACCATTAATTTAGTAAAAGAAAATAGAGGAATAGATGTAGAATTTGATAAAGAAATGGCAGACCCTAAAGTATATAAATTATGGCAAGAAGGAAAGTCATGTGGAATATTTCAATTTGAATCTCAAGGTATGACAAACTTTATGAAGGAATTAAAGCCAGACTGTTTAGAAGATTTAATTGCAGGGGTGTCATTATATAGACCGGGGCCAATGGATCAAATACCTAGATATATAAAAGGAAAATTACATCCAGGACATAACGAATATACACATCCAAGCTTAGAGCCAATCTTAAATGTAACATACGGCTGTATGGTTTACCAAGAACAAGTTATGCAAATAGTACGTGATTTAGCAGGATATTCACTAGGAAGAGCTGACTTGGTAAGACGTGCTATGGGGAAAAAGAAACTAGATGTTATGGCAAAAGAAAGAGAAATATTTATTCATGGACAAGTAGATGAAAATGGAAATATAGTAGTTCCAGGTTGTGTAAGAAATGGAATAGATGAAAATTCGGCTAATAAAATATTTGATGAAATGGCTGAATTTGCAAAATATGCATTTAACAAATCACATGCTGCATGTTATGCAGTAGTAGCATATAGAACAGCATACTTAAAAGCATATTATCCTGCAGAGTTTATGGCTGCAACATTAAACAGTTATTTAGGAAATTTAGATAAAATACCACAATATATTGATGAATGTAAAACTTTAGGAATAGAAATTTTAAAACCAGATATAAATAAAAGTAGTACTAAATTTACTGTAGAAAATGGTAAGATAAGATTTGGACTTCGGAAGTATTAAAAATGTTGGAATACAACCAGTAAATAATATTGTAAAAGAAAGAGAAATAGGCGGAGAATATAAAGGCTTTACAGATTTTTGTGAAAGAATATCAGATGAAGGTGTAAATAAAAAATGTATAGAAAGTTTAATAAAAGCAGGGGCATTTTCAGAATTTGAACAAACAAGAAGTACACTTTTATCATCTTTTGAAATGATAATAGACACAATTCAAAGTGGAAAGAAAAAAGCTTTTAGTGGACAAGTATCAATGTTTGATTTAGGTTCTGAAGAAGAAAAAAATCAAATGAATGAAATTAAATATACTTTCTTTGAAAGAGAAGAATTACCTAATAAAGAGTTATTATCACTTGAAAAGGAAATGCTAGGAATTTATATATCAGGACATCCATTAGAAAAATTAAGAAATCAAATAGCTGCTCAAACAAATATAAACACAATGGAATTAAGAAAGATAGATGAAGAAATGTCTTCTAATTTAAATAATCCAGAAATAGAATTATTAA
>Ga0326511_10002419_pt1 | contig 15177 bp, 16 predicted proteins | sample 0_2496_0518_D_FD_203701 | JGI IMG/M metagenome (GOLD analysis project Ga0326511, IMG submission 203701) | Bovine rumen microbial communities from UC Davis, California, United States - 0_2496_0518 | ecosystem: Host-associated > Mammals > Digestive system > Stomach > Rumen | place: USA...
CTCGGCAAGAATACCAATACCGCAATAGCTGGCCATTACAGAGGAAACAGATACAACGGCTGTGCCATGCATATACAACGCAGCACCAGTAAACCCAACGGCACGACAACCAGAAATAACCACATCACTATAGATATTGAAACCATGTACGTTTTGCAGTGGGTGTTGTTCGGTTACATTGCCATTAGCAAAACAGTTAGTAAATGTCATGTATTTACCAGCCAACATAAATGAATGTGATCCGCAGAGGCTTGCTACACACTGGGAGAGATACATATATTCACAGGTATTAGCAACCTCAAAACCGATACCATCAACTGTATCAGCCATACACCTATCAAGCCATACAGCCACACAGGCTTTAAAGGTGAACCCGACATTATAAAGCTGATGTATATGTCCCTCAGTCCGTCCACCTTCTGCCTCACAATGCCGGAGCTGGATGCCTCTGCAGTTTTCAAAGCTGAACAAAGGTGCATTCGGCTGCGTCCGGATCGCGTCGATTGTCACATCATCTAAGAAAATGAATGCCAGGGCTTTTGTCATGTGTACACCGGTGCCCATTACATCAATACCATAGCACCGATGGATATAAGTATTTGTATAGCTAATGTTGTTTTCTTCTTCATCCTGACCAGTAATATCATCAATGAGATGCAAGCAATTGTAGGCTTTCACATCGTCAATATAAATAAACTGGGCATTCTGAGCAAGATTAAACTGAATAGCTGTATAGTTTTCACCTCTGACAATAAAATTGTCAATTGCAACGTGACCATGAGCAATGGTGAACAGAGTCTCAGCGCTGGCCTTGATCTCTGTTTCCTCGCCCATCAACTGCCGGCCCTCCGGGATCGTAATATTACCGAGCACATAAGCTGCGGACCGTTTCGGGAACCGGACAACCGGCGAAACTGCCATAGCATTCATCACGGCCTGTGTATTGTCCGTTGTTCCGTCTGCTTTTGCACCATAGGCCAGAACATTAGAGATATCCTCCAAAAGTGCCCCGTACAGCCCATTAGCGAGCGGGAATGATGTTTCAGTCGTGGTAATCAGGAAAAGCCCCTGACCCCCGTCTCCGGCCTCATAATAACCGGCAGTCTGGACCAGTACACCGGCACGGAGTTCTGTATCTGCCAGCATTGCAACGGTGGTATCTTCCTGCTTAACAAAACCGGAGTAGTTAGTCAGCAGCTCGGCAAAGGTTCCGTCATCAACCATAGATTGCAACTGGTCATGAATCTGCTGTGTCATGTTTTCATCCATTGCGTCAATGGCTGCACTAAGCTGTTCCAGTGCGGAATGAATATCTACATTGTCAGAAAGAAGTGTTTTGAGCTTTTCCAGAATCCAATCAAGATTGAGTTCGTGGAAATTGGTATAGGGGAACTGATGGGAACCGTAAAACATATTTATTACCTCCTCAATATACTAACAGGCAAAACCTGTATATATAATCTTTGATAATTGCATCATAGATATTAAATAAAGCAATTTCTCGTTCCTGCTTGATCATTTCCTGTGTGGTGGTTACACCGATGTTCCCGTGTGCTCTAAGTGTATGTGTCCCATTGTTGGTATCAGTAATCGTCTGACCGTATGTTTTAGCGCTGCTAACGTTTTCGGTTTTCCCGAATTGCGTTACATCGGTTTCAACCTTGCCGTGCGTCAAACTGCTGTTCCCGGTCCCTATATCCTGACTCTGATCGACAAGGGCTGCGGAATTAAAACCAGCGATTTTGTGCAGAGTGTCCGAGCTGCTGGTTGTTCTGTCTGTCCCGCTGTTGGTCAGTGTATCAGTTTCGGAGCCTCCCTCTGTTCTTGCAATCTGCTCCGAATCAGCACCACCATGTGTAGTCATTCCGCTGCCGGTATCAGTTCCGGTTTCATTTCTATCATAGTTTTCAATAGGGTTATATTCATACTGTGTAGTTTCGTAAAGGTGCTGCCAGATGTGTAGTTGTTTGTGACTCCATACACCTATCAGATTTTTCAGCACATCCGGATTTGGGTATAACACTTCCAGTTCTGCCGTTTCCGCTAACAGGTTTTCGATTAGTGTTTCCCGGTCCAGCGCATCAGGAATAACCATCAGATTGAATATGGTGTTGTCAAACTCATACAGGCCGAGCGTTGACAGAGTCGCCTCCCTGCTCATTGGTTGCCACCTCCTCCGGATCATGTCGCCAATCTACACTGATACTGGTTCCAAACATTGAATTAGTTTTCTCTGCGCACTCTTTTAAGCTGTCCAGCCACAGCTCACAGCGGGTGGTGGTTTCCACGTTATTAGCGTTTACCTCATCCGTCACCAACCGCTCCCGCTTGTCAGTGTTCGCGTTGGGAATGCCAATCTCCGTGTCAAATTGCGCCATAATTTTACGCATATCCGATATTACATCGGAGACAATATAGTTTTGCCCGATATTCTGTTGAAAAGGTTCCCAGCTCTGCTCACCGTCTTCCCGGTAAAGATGTTTATCAATTACTACGCAAGGCTCCCCGGATGCCACTCTGTCAAACAGTTTTTTGTAACTCTCTGCAGTGGCCTTGCTGTCAGCCGGGAACACAAAAGACAGATGCGAGTTTAACAGGTTTACGCCAGCGGTTTCTGCACACAGTGCGAGCATATCAGCATAATAATTGATTAGATCGTTAATACCTCCCCAATCTGGCTGAAGTTTAAATACAGTGCAGTCTGTACCAATGCGGGGTTGCAATGCCCCTTTAAGCAGTGGATTTGTAATAATCAGGTTAGTCGGCTGATAATAGATATCATAGCCATACGGCGCGCCGGCCTGACAGATCACACCGAATTTATCGGTTTCCACTACTCCGATAAATCCCCAGGCATACAGCACATAAAGGAAATAGTCACGGTTCCATGTTTCCGGCAGCTTCCAGCGGAAAACCGATATAGCTTTCTGGAAAAGGTACCGTCTGAAAAACCTCTGCAAATCAGAATTTTTCACATGAATCGTTGACGGAGAGAACGAGGCATTAAAAACATTTATATAGTCATATTCGGCTGGAATGCCATAGCCTATATTTTGCGTAACGGGCATTTTAACTGTTTCCTCCTTTGTGCAAATGTTAGCAGGATCATTAGCAGCGTGTCTTCCTGCCCATCAGGGACCGGGTAATCACTGGCTGGCTTTGGCGGTCTGGGTGTAACAGGGTCCGGCGCATCTGATCCGGTGAACAGGTTATACCAATAACGTGCATTGGTTCCACGGTAACCGAGGCCCCCTGCATTGCGCTCATATCCGCGCTGCCATGCTTCCGCGAGTTCTTCCGGGCTGTTTGTGGATGCCACATAGGTTGCAAAGGTGTAATGGTGTCCATTGACGGTGACCGGATTAAAAAATCCGTACTGGTCATCAAGCTGCCATTCACCGCGCAGCCTGTAGCATTGGGTGTATCCGTCATACCAATTATATTGATTTCGGATGGCATACGCAACCAATTTTTGCTGTTGGCCTGTGGTGGTCTGTGTGTATCCATCCCATTGCACTAATCCGATGCCATACCCTCCCCCGGTTTCTAGATAGTATTCGGCAAAAAAGTTTTTCATCACAGCATTTGGCAGTGAATCAAGATCAGTACCAGAATCCGGAAGACGGCTCCGATGCGTCTGCTGGATCATTGCAGGGTTTATAGTTGATTCTGCTTGCATATTTCCAAGCATTCCGCAAATGGCTTGAAGGCTCCACCCTTCCAGAATGAAAAATGATTTGATGTTGTTTGCGTTTGTAATCTGTTCCGCTGTTGGTGGTTCTGTTCCAGTGCTCCATGCACCTATTCTCAAACTAGGGGAGATATGAAAACCGTTGTATAGCATCGGGTTACTAATCATTCAAAAAAGAACCCTCCCAACATCATATTAACTATTTCATCTTTTTCGGCCTGTGTCCGCGGAATGGTATCAGGGACCGCAGCACATTTGATATAGCCTGGAAGTGTGTTGACGGTCCGGACCTGACATAATGGGCGCCCAAGCTCGGCCCGGTCCTCATCAACCAAAACTGTATACTTTACGCTAACCATAGGGATTACGATATTTGATACAAAGGATCCATTAACACCCTCGCTTGATGGTGTAGTGCCAGCAGCTTCTAACACATTGCCAACGCTTGAAAACACATTTGAAAGGCTGTTGAATGGTTTTTGGATCGCGTTGCTGATTGTTTTAATTCCTGCTCCAATGATGCCGAGAAAATCCGGTGTAATCTGTGAAAGCTGAATCGGAACCCCGAACAATGCAACCGATTCGGCAACAACCTTGCCATCCAATGAAACGCGCAAATGTCCCTTTCCCGTCAAATTATCTACATACACATAACCAGACAGCGCGCCAGATACATAATAATCTGGATTTATTGGAATAACCCCAAAAGGCGGAAGTCGTAATGCAATATCAGTGTACGGGGCATGATTTAAATAATTGCCACGGGTTGCGGCCTGTGGGTGGGCAGGAATTGTCCCGGTGATGGGTATTGCTGTAATATAATCGGATATCTTTGTTGCTGAAAACGTGTTTGAGTCTAAATCCCAATATCCGATAGTCACCCCGCTGCTGCTGCCTCCAATTGCATACGGAAACCATATACACGATGTTATATAGTCGAGTGGTTTTACCAGCGTTTTAGCGACTGCCTGTGATATCTGCTGCGTTGCGGTCATGGTTGCCGGGAAACCATTATCAGTCAGAAAGGTATCCGACAACAAATAAGCCATTAAGGACCGCAATTGAGAAGGACTCATTGCATAATATGTTACTGCACCACCGGCCTGACTGCCTCCGGTTTTGTCAATAATGCCCAGAACATAAGTACCCCCAGACGGTGCAACCCCGTACCAAGATGTAGCAATCGGGATATCCTGTGCCTGTAACGTTGTTTTGCCGGGATAAAGATTGTCACTCACTTCTCCGTCAAAATCTGCATCCGCTCGCTCCACATATACAGACAACGCTCCAATAAGGTCCCTATTGCTGCTCATGGGGTCCACCTTCATGTGGACCTCCCACAGGTTATTGATTGATACAATATCAGTGATATAGTAATATCTGCCGAAAGCAGATATCAAGGCATAATTATATCCCGACAGGTTCGCGGCCTCAATCAGCACCACAGGAGTTAGCACCGAGCAGCCTTCTTTCAGAACACCGCTGAAAGTGGTCCCGGCCCCCGTTGGCCTTTTTGTTGAGTTGATGCGTTTATCAACTCCGCTGTATAGTACAATATCCATTTAACCCTCCAAATAAAAAGAGGGAGGGGAAACCCCCTCCCCCATTCGGGATCAGTCAAGCAGGAAGACAACACCTTTCTCAGTATTATCGGAGAAGCAGCGCAACCGCATATTGTACCACATATTACGGTATTCACCTCTCGGATTTACGGGAGTGGGAATAACGTTCTGATGGATCATAGCCCAGCCCATCGCGTCCTCATCGAACAGAAGAGCGAACACACCGGACTTGTTGACAGCTTCGCCCACAGTAGCAACACCGCTTGTATTGGTATAAGTCGGAGTCACCATAACTTTATCAGGAGTATCGATGCCCTGCCAGAAATTCAAGGTTTCAACATCGGCATACTTCAAGTAGTTATCATGGAAAGCATCAGCCAGAACACGGGCATCCATCTGATAACGATCCTGACCAAGCATATACATTTTCTGTTTGTTGTACGGAGTATGACGAGGAACCGGCTTGCTATTGATTGTAGTCTGATAGCGGATACTCATTTCCCGCATCAGGCTTGCAACGCTGGCAATCCTGCCATACACCCAGCGCATAAAAGCGGGATAGTTTTCTGGCTGCATAACAGTAGTTGCGGTAAGCTCCAGCCCGGTCAGTGTGTTATACTCGCTCAGGAGATGCACCACACGGGAGCTGTTATTCTCCGTAAGCAGCCCGCCGATAAAGTTAGCAACAAGCCCACGGCTCAGATTTTCCTTTGCCAATTCCAGCTTGTTAGACATATCCGTGGTGATCATGCTAAGGAACTGACCAAATTCAGTGCTGTTACGGAAAGCAGTTTCAAGCTGATCTTCAAATACGGTGTAGTGATCACTGAAAACAGACTGCCCAAGGAAATTTGTCTGGATAAACTCACGCTTGCGAATGATCCAGGGATCCACGCTCAGACCGTCACCAGTGGGCGGGTTCTGGGAGCCGTCAAAGGTGACAGGATACTTATATGCATCGTTGTCTTTCCAGTCGCTGGCAACAATGTTAAACTTCCGCATATAGGCTCCCCATGTGGGCAAATCCTTTTCAAGCCCTCGCATGGTAGCGGAGTAAGGCCGGATAGAAAATATTGTCCGGGCCAACACTTCTGACAGGGTATTAAAGATCACATCTTTCCCCAGCGTCAGGGCGGTCTGAGCCGTTGAAATGAAATCAGCTTCCGTGTTAATAACGCTGGTTCTGCCGGTGGCCTGTTGCACCATACTGTTAAGCACAGTGCTACTCTGCTGAAAAGTGACAGTGTTCACACTCATTTTGTTATCCTCCTCTTAGGTTCCATCTCTTTCATAACCTGCAACATTTCCTTTAGTGTTTCCACTAATTCCTTTAATATAATACACAAATTATACATTTTCTGTCAATCCTTCCGTTATAATTTAAAGTGTTATTTAACTCAACGTAACATTATTCCCATAAGACCACTTATAATCCCATGAAGCATCAGCATTTACTGTAAGATTCGCACCGGAAGTCCCCCAGAAAACATTATTGATAAGGATTGCCGACCTCTGCCATGACGCTTGCCCTGTATATGTAAGATATGCCCCTGCCGTGTTTGATTTGTTGATACATTGACAATTTATTAATGTCAGTTCTTCCGTTCCGCTTGTATTCCATCCGCTATGGCAGAACAATGCACCAAGTGATGAAGCACCAATGTTCGGATCAACTTGATTCAAAACAAACTCGCAGTTAACAAACCGAATATCACTGCCGTCAGAAATACCCATGCCAACGGCCGGACCTGCTTCGGAATAGAAATGACAATTCTCATAGAATGTTACGGATGCACCAAAGTCATTATGAACCGCATACGAATAGACCTGTGCGCCATCAACTGTGTGATTCTCTATAGTGTTTCGGAAAGTAAGATTTTTTATGATTCCATTCGTCCAAATATTCGCCGCACAGTTTTCGTATTTTGCTGTGTCATCTTCGATGATACAGTTCATATCATCAACGCCGATCAAAGATATATACCGTCTTGATATACCTTTCAGATCAATTCGTCCGTATTTGCCCGGCATAATGATAATAACACGTTGATTTGATGCTGAATCGTTTGTAATGCTATCAATAGCATCTTGTATAGAAGTAAAATCACCCTGTCCATTTGCATCCACAATGATATACGGATTTGTTGATTGACTGCCGCCGCTTGCTTTATATAATCCATATACATATTGGGACGGCGGTGTCCCGTCACAGATCATGGCAACATATTCTTCAGATGCTTCGAGCTCAGTAATATAAACATCAACATCTGTTGCAAATGTTACTGTATTATAGTCCGTTCCGACAGGAACATTCTCAAAAGGTTGGCTTGATGTTCCGCCGCTATCAACCACATACGAAAATCCTGAAGCGATTCGCCTGTAATAATATGTCCCGGCAGGAAGTGAAAACTTCGGTATAATTGCATACCCTGAAACGGATGTGGTTGATATAATTCCTGCCGCAGAATAGTAATACCCCGTTTCAGCTTTTGAATTGTCAATATACTGCCGTTTCAGATTTTCAGCATTGATTATAGATGCAATATCATTATCAATAGCAATTATATCATTTTTTATATCCGTTCCGGTATAATCGTCAAAAGTTAACGTACTAATTGACGGAACTAATGTCGCACCTCCATTGATTGCAATCCATGTTGCGCCATTTGGTACAATCAATTCAAGCCCAAGATACGTTACATTTTCCGTATTATCTGATTTCTTTATAAGATTATTGTTGTTATCAAAGAACATCCAAGGCCATGTCCATGTTCCACCGGAACAATCAACAACCAATCTGCTACCCGGAGTTACAGATGTATGTAAAGCCTTAAAAGAAGAACTGGCAGTAAATGCACCATTCGATGTATAGTATCCGGCTTCCATTGTCAATTCTTGTTTCGTTACAGTAGCGGCTTTTTTCATTTTTTCTTCGCTTATTTCTGCAACAACACCTTTAAGCGAATCACACGCATACACATGGGCGTTACTTGTTGTCGGCGTTGAAATAATCAAATACGTTGCTGTTGATGGAACTTTGACAAAATACGTTCCTGCTCCATAAGTCGCACCAACTTTGTTACTTGTGCCAAATGTTGGGACAGATGCAACCGTCTGAAATTGGAATCTGTCATCAGATATAATCTTCAAAATATTCCCCGCAACAACAGTATATTTCAGCAGTTTATAGCTTGCATTTGAAGAGCACAATCCATCTGATTCATTTAATCTCCACCCACTTACTGTTGTCAGGTCGGTTCTTTCTGTTTCGTTGTATAAATCATCACCAATAATCGTCAAAGCGCTCTTTAACTCATCAACATCATCAGCTTTTCCTTTAAGGTTGGCATCTAACTTTGCGTAACTAATCGCGCCATCCTGCACCGTTGTGGTGGCCTCAGGATGGGCAGCCAGCCAGTTATTAACGGCTTCGGTAACACCCTCGGAAAACTGGCCCTCAATCGCTGTGATTCGTCCGTCAAGCTGCTGGATTGCAACAGCAATAACTTTATTTTGTACAGGGTTTTCGCTGGTCAGAGATAAAGCCCCATCAATCACAAGCTGAACCGGAACATATGCAACAGGAACAGGCATCGACAGATTTTCGACTTCCTGTAATCCTGTAGCCTGTGCCACTGCCGGATTTACAAAATCGCGTATCTGCTGAAAATCCATTTAAATGCTCCTCTCTTTAAATGTCGGCCTAATAATCTGAGCAATAGCATCTTCTGCGGTAGGTCCCTGATTGCCACCGGGCACCACGCTCTGAGCAATTGCGTTGGCCTGTATCGCGCTGGTCAACTTTGCCATGCTCTGCATCAAATCGCGCATGGTGGGCTCATTTTCTGCCGGAGCGGGAGCCGGATCAGGAACAGGCACAGGGTCCGGAGCTGCCGGAGCGGGAGCCGGATCAGGAACAGGCACGGGGTCCGGAGCTGCCGGTGCTTCCATTTTTTCAATATCTTCCTTTGTGTATCCTGCTGCAACCAGTGTTAAAATTTCCTGCATCGTCATTGTTAAACCCTCCCAAAATAATTTATAATAGCTGTTAGTGCTTCCAGATATTCCTTGTCAGTTGATGCATGATCCCTGATAATGTGTATAGCCTGTTCAATATTTGTCGGTTTACTGTCACATTCATAGGTCAGATATTTACAGAGCCCAACATGAGTAAACCCATCCAGCACCCGATAGCCCACACCGTCCCGGCGACTCGTTCTTGTGCTGTCACGTACTGCCAGCGCACCACCTCCAATGTAGATTCCAACATGAGATGCATTGCCCAGATTGTCATGATATCCTCGCGCCACCTCCCCGCCGTCATGCTTTACGATAAACACCCAAGCCCCCAGCGGGATGCATCCATATACGGTCCGGCACTCTTCCAGCGTCCCGCGCCATGAAAGAGCATTTCTCCACATACTATTAGATCCCTTCCAATTATAAGGCTTCCCGCTGCTATTCCTGATGCCCAGATCAGAAAGGACTCGTTCAACAAATCCCTGACAATCCAGTTTATCATAGGGAACACCCGTATATATTTCAGATTCTGCCTGATGGGCGAACTCTTCACCCGTTGCCATTTAATTTTCCTCCAGCTTATCTAGTAACTTCTGAATCACCAGAGTATTATTATTTATGGCCTCTGTCACACTTCTTTCCTGATCCGCAATAGCTCCGGAAAAGGTGACTTTCAGATCCGTTATTGTCTGCGTGAGCTTTTCACTCTCTTCCCGGTGAGCTTTTTGTTCGTTCTGTAACATGATAAACATACCAACACAGGCAGCAATAGGAAACCCCACCGTCTGAATAATTGCCAGAATATCCTGCACCGTCATCACCTCCATAATATGAAATGGTGAGCGCGTTTTGTGACTGTGCAGAGTCGCGCCCGCCCTTCCGAGGCTTGCACCGGGCAACGCGCCCACCAGTTATTATATTACCTCATGCATCCCAAACGCGCAAGAATATTTTTTCAGAAGTGACATCCTCAAAATCAATCTTTCCGCAGATGTACGCATCCCAGTGCGCCCGATAGGCTTGCATATAATATAACTTGTCACTGTCCGACAGCGTATATACCTTATTAAATACCCCAGACAGGTGAGTCGTTGCATATAGCCGTAACTCCGATTTATGCCGATATATGCACAACTCACCAATCATACACACCGGGGTATATTCAGCCAGGGGCCGGGGCCGTACGTGCTGCCGGTTAACGTTAAAATCATTATCGAGTGCCATGCTGCTAAAATCGGTGCCCTCCGTCAGGTTATACAATGCTGTTTTGCTTTTCCGTCTGCTGATAGGGGACCTATGCAGCATAATTAGCTGAATGCCTCTTTTCTCATCCGTCCAGCGGTCACTATTCCCCCTCTGCATCTTATCTGCTATCCGGATCAGGCTCAGTGACTCAAAAACCGGATTGGTGATATCATTTGCATTTGCAAGACATAATAACTGCATAGGCTGTTTGCCTTTTAGTTCCCGGTTCCGGTTCATGGTTTCATATGCATTAAATAAAGCATCTGCCTCATTTTTCAGCAACCGCTCATGTTTCTCCGGGATAAACTCATCATAAATCAGCAACCGGATATCTGACGCATCAAACCCCCGCATATTGGACAGGGTGGAAAGCGCACAGGTATAACCCACCGGCGAGCGGTGCCCTTCCTGATCCTCTGTATAATACTCCGAATTATATTTGCTTATGCTATGAACTCGGATATCCCAGCCAAGATCATCATTAAGAGGCTTGAATACTGAAAATTCCGGTTTACTGATCAAATCAGCCTGTGCTTGTGTGCGCCGCATCAGCATAAACCTCACATCATCCTCAACCGCGCTTTTGAGAGAGGTGTAAGTTTTGCCGGTTCCCCGCCCACCAACACAGAAATTAAAAGGGTATCCCTCTGACAGGATACCCCGAATATTTACATAACCGTTTTCGTCGTAGATTCTCATGCCAGATCACACACAAGGAACTCCCGACCGTTGCGGGACCGCGCGGAGTTAACAGCAAACTTTGTGGGGGCCTCTTCTCCGGTGTCTTCGTACATAGCGAGAATATCAAGGAAGTTACGAATAAAGGTTTTGCTGTTGGTTGCGTAGATACCGCCGGAAGTGGTCATCATGCTCAATACAATGCTGATTTCTGCCGTCTCGGAATTGGTATCCTTGTAGACAATGTAGTGCTGAACGTCCAACACTTCGCCTTTAGCATCAGACATTTTCCGAACCGAGGAGCCTTTAGTCATGTTGTACAGGTCTTTTGCAGTGAGTCCGTCCGTCCGTTTGATGATTTCCATTGTGTTTGCCTCCTTGTTTTGTAGTGTGTTTTTGTTACCCCGTTGGGGTATAATAATTATATTAAATCATATAATAATTGTCAAGATATGATTTTGCATATCTTATAATCCGCATATATTCCCCCGTGATCCCTAACGTATACTCTGACGGAATGATAGAAACGTTTGAAGTAATCGGCAACAGATGCCCGTCAATCTCCACCTGATGTATTTCAGGTTCATCGTTATATACCGCAGCCGTTCCCCCGGCCTCCCGAAAGATAAACCCTTCTTTAAATGCTGGTAAGCCTCCATACTTGTCAAGCTCAGGACCTCCAAGTGTTTTATTGACTCCCGCAATAGTACAATGTACTGGCCCGCCCACGGTTTCGCAGTATGCGTATTTTTTCGCACCCAGCGTTTTAAACTCCGCATATGCAACCCCGGTATCCGGATTGTCTTCACTCTCAAACACCCCCATATAATGTCTCTTGCCTTTGGCATCGTCCGCATAGGCTCCCGATTCTATACACTCTGCCACCCTGGCCTTATTATAATCTGTCCAATCCACCTCACCCGTATATTTTACCGAGTCAGTATCACAGTAAATAAATTCTGCTCCCGGTGTATCATGGACCAGTCTTATCCCTTCTTCCAGTGCTGCGCGACTGTGAGCGGTTACCCACACACCCCACTGGTAAGCAAGAAACGCCTTTTTGTTGGAATCTTCCAGAATAGCCTTCTCAATCTGCTTTATCTGCTCTTCTTTTTCCTCATATGAAATCCGGTCATCCATGACAACCTGTGTTATTGCTGTTTCGTAATCTCCCACCTGTTGAAAAATCTGCTTTGCCTTCACTGGATCCTGTGCCATCATTCCATAAAGAGAGTTTAAAAGCGCTTTTGCTTTATCGTAATAAATACGTTGCTCATCATTTCCTTTTAACGCTGTTTTGTCCCGATAATAGCTAATCACCTCATCAATCAGAGGCTGCGGGAGAGGCTTATAACTGCTATACCATCCTTGTAATATAATCAGCTCGCCGTCATATTCCTGCAATATAATCTTTAAATCTATGTCAGTTATTGTTGTTTCAAGATATTCCGCACTGAGTATTCTTCCATTATCCACCGTATCAGATGCATTGTGCAAATTCCGGCATTTATCCCTGCTCAGATATGGGCAGCCCCAGAAATAATCCTTTAGTTTCAAGTTTTTGATACCTACCCGCAGCAATAGCGCTTTATGCCGGATAGTTATGCAGCGAGAAACATATTCTAGATTTAGGTCGCTTTCAAGTATTGGGATAAATATGCTCATTGGATAATTGCAGTTGCACATGACGGCTGGATAAGAAGAAGAGCGATCCGCGCTGTGGACATCCCGAACAATATCACCAGAGAAAAATCTATTTGCATGGGTATTTCCTCCACGGAATGCCTCGCGCAGAGCCTTATATAATTCATAATCGGGAACAATGCTCTTCACAAAGTTATGGTGTATGCCGTTTCGCATCGCTCTTTTCGCGTTGCGTCTAACATATCCTGTACTAGTCAGGGGAATGGTAAACAGTGTGTCGCCATCTCGCGCCATTAAGGCTTGAACTGCCTCAACTAGTCCCCAGACATCATTTATACAATATTCAAGCTGCCGATCTGTTAGAGAAGTCCATGGATAGCGTTTTTGTGAGTAGTCGAACTCTTCACCGGATAATTTAGAATGTTTCACGTGAAACGCTGCTGTAAATTCCTTTAGACTCATGTTAGTTAGTCGATAAGCATCCCGAAATTCAAAGCAGTGATGCATATCACATTTTAGAATCTTACGGGAGGCAATGGCAAAAACATCGTCAGGAAGAAATTCATAAACCCCCTTTAAAAACTGAAATTCAAAAGACAAGTTATGCACATAGACAACCAACCACGTATCATCCGGGAGGGCTGAATGGATCCGCTTTTGTAAATCCGTAAACTCGGACCAGTAACGACCAATAACAGTGGTATCATTCCCAAACTGCCATTGCCATATGTACATTATTGACTGCTGGTTGTCGAGTAGGGTTGTCTCAATGTCAAATGCTGTCACAATATTCAGATAATTACGCTTGTTTCCTCCATGATTCCCACGGGGCCGCTTTACAAGCTGGATGCCGGAGAAAAATTCCTGTGGATTAAACTCTGCACAGTTTATAATCATAGGATCAGCCACCCAACGCTTTTATAACATTCTTGAAACTCATTCCACGAACCTTTGGGATTTCCTGCAACCGGTCCGCATAGGGGAGGAGCTGCGGGAGCCTCTTTAGCCATGTGTTCGCCTGACGGTTACTTAATTTGCTAAGCATATCACCGAGAGCAAGAGCCTTATCTGATCCGTATACTATTTTATTTTTCCGCATACCGTCCAGCACCTGCATGGTCATGTCATAATTTGACGCATTCAGATTTAGCCCTTGTTTCTGCCATGTTTCAATAGTTTTTGTCTTTATGGACTCCTGACCGGAAACAGTAGATTGACGAGCACCCAAAAATTTCTTAAGCTCGGAAAAGGCTTTAGGAAGATCTGCATCTGAAATATCCCGTAACTTCTTAAAACCTTCTTTGTGCTCTGCCAAAACTTTTGATTCTGGATATGATTTTGCCAACCTTGCTATACGCTTTTGGGCCGTGTCCCTCATGCGGGTGTATTCAGCCCGCAGAGCTTTACGGTTTTCATGCAACATGGTTTCCGCACCCTGGACAGAATACCAATCCTCCGAATATTTAAATTCAAATTTTGCCATCCTGATCCCTCCGGTCTAAATAATCACGAATAGCTGCCGAAATTACTGCCGATCTGTTCAAACTCTCACGCTCGCACAAGAGCTTGAAACGCTCATACAATGAAACAGGCAGGGAGATAGAAATAATCTCCCTGTCAGCTCTGCGAGTTGTAGTGTTCCGGTTACCAGTTTCCATTGTAATTTTCCTCCATCATGTAAATATGGGCACCCTCTGCCAGCTCCATTATAACTTGCCGATCATGCTCAGACAACCGAGAATCGTTAGAAGCACAACGCATAATCAGGTCTAAAATCTCATGCCCGGCACGGAAGCCATAGGCAGGACAGGATAAGATTCTGTTTGTGTAAAAATCAAGCATCTTTAGCCATCCTTTCTACATCATCTGGAGTAATGCGCCAGTAGGAAGAGTAATCTTTAGCCATGCTCATCAAATCCAATCTTCTGGCCCGGATAACTTCCTGCACAGCAATGATTCCGGAAATCTTGCCAGCCTGTTCTATTATCCGTTCTTGAACAATTTCACGATGCACAGTATCTTCGAGAGTCTTTCCTTCTTTAGCATCAATAGCAGCCCGTTCGGCAACCAAACTATCTAATTTCTTCTGTTCTTTAGCAGTCAAAATTTGCACAAGCAACAGAAGATAAGACAGCTCCCATGCAGATACCTTGGAAATATCCGCACACTTTTCCTTATCAAACCGGATTTGTTCATTAGTTGCGTCCGGATCAAGAGCCAGCAGGAATTTAACAGCATCACCACCTTTTACAAATGGGATAGTATTCTGGACAAAGTATCCACCTTGTAAATTCTGCGGAACCTTTTCACCATCCTGATTTTTGATGTTTTCCAACA